>Ga0316620_10000481_pt1 | contig 16244 bp, 14 predicted proteins | sample OWC_Aug_M1_C1_D5_FD_207651 | JGI IMG/M metagenome (GOLD analysis project Ga0316620, IMG submission 207651) | Wetland soil microbial communities from Old Woman Creek delta, Ohio, United States - OWC_Aug_M1_C1_D5_B | ecosystem: Environmental > Terrestrial > Soil > Wetlands | place: USA: Ohio... | reverse complement strand
CATCGCACTTCGGAGAGCGAGCACGTGAGCGAGCAAGCGGACGTCGAATTCGTCGACCTCGATTTTCTCGGCCAGCCCGGCGTCATCGGGACGGGCGTCCTGCGCACGCGTGGTGGCGTGTGGCTGATCGATCCCGGCCCGTCGACGGGGCTTGCCGCGCTGCAGAAGAAGCTCGCGACGCTGGGCCTTTCGCTGGCGGACGTGCGCGGCCTGCTGCTCACGCACATCCACCTCGATCATGCCGGCGCGAGCGGCATCATCGTCCGGCAGCATCCGAGCGTGCGCGTGTTCGTGCACGAGCGCGGTGCGCCGCACGTGGTGGATCCGTCGCGCCTGCTCGAAAGCGCCGGGCGATTGTACGCCGGGGACCTCGAACGCCTGTGGGGAGAAGTGGCCCCCGTGCCGGCTGCCAACGTTCAGGCGCTGAAAGGCGGCGAGCGCCTCGATCTCGACGGTCGATCGGTTGAAGTGACATATACGCCGGGCCACGCCAGCCATCACGTCGCGTACCTGGACTCGCACAGCGGATTCACGTTCGTCGGCGATACAGGGGGTGTGCGTCTCGGCCCGGCACCGCACCTGCTTCCGCCCACGCCGCCGCCCGATATCGACCTGCCGTCGTGGAATCGAAGCATCGCGGGCATCCGGCAGTGGAAACCGACGCGCCTCTACATCACGCACTTCGGTGCGGTGGACGAGCCGCTGACCCACCTGGAAGAGCTCGAGCGTCGCCTGTCTTCATTCGCGGATCTCGTGCGCGCGTTGTTGCAGGAGCCGGGAAGTGACGAAGAGCGGATGAGCCGGTTCGTCGAGCGGGCCGCCGGTGAGCTCAGGCGGACGATGCCGGAGGAAGAGGCGAGCCGCTATCAACTCGCGGTTCCGCTGCAGCACTGCTGGCTGGGCTTGGCTAGATACTGGCGCAAGAAAGGCGGTAGCCCCTAGCCCCTGGCCCCCAGTCCCCAGTCCGCACCAGGAACCAGGGACCAGCGACCGGGAACCTGTCTTAGCGGTATACTGGTCTTCCGTTCGGGTGGCCCTTCAAACTGAATCGCATCGGGTCCGTACCACCACGGTTTGACTTCCTCTCGGTCCATGGAAGGAGGACCATCATGGCGATTCCAGTTCCCATCCGCGACTTCTTGCACGATCGCCACGTCGACTTCCGGGTCGTCACGCATCCAACGGCCTACACCGCGCAGGAAGAAGCCGCCATCACCCACGTGCCCGGCCGGGAATGGGCGAAAACCGTGGTCTGCTTCGCCGACAACGAGCCGATCCTCGCCGTCCTGCCCGCACACTACACGGTCGACTTCGAGCGACTGCGAGTAGCGGCGGGCGCGTCGCGGATCCGACTCGCGACCGAGACCGAGATGGTCGGCCTCTATCCCGGCTGCGAGGCGGGTGCGATGCCGCCGCTCGGGCCACTGTACGGCCAGCGCGTCTTTGTCGACACCTCGCTCGCCAAGGACCTGGAAGTAGTCTTCAACGCCGGCACCCATGTCGACGCCGTGCGGATGCGCTACGACGCGTTCGTCACGCTTGCGGGCGCATCGGTGGCCGCCTTTGCGAACGCGGCGGGAGGCCGCGCCGCACCTTCAGCGACACAGCACTGATTCGGATGGAGCTCCGCCGCGCGGTCGGCCGTTACGGCCGGGGCGGCCGGACGAACCACGACGAGCACCGGATTCTCGGCCGCGCGCCGGCCGGGGTCTCGACGCGCGACGGCATTCAGTGTGCGAGACATCGCCGGAAGGGGTCGCACTCCCGCGGCCGGGAGGCGCGAGGAGGGAATTCCATGAAGTTGCCGGAGCGAAGCGAGCTCGACGCGTTGATGACGACACAGGAACGGCCGTGGGTGTCCATCTTCATGCCCACCCATCGGCCGGGCGCGGAGGGTCAGCAGGATCACATTCGGCTGAAGAACCTGGTGCGACAGGCCGAAGACCGGCTGATCGGTCTGGGGCTGCGCGCATCCGATGCACGGAAACTGCTCGGCGAGCCGCACAAGCTGCTGACCGATGACCTGTTCTGGCGGGAGCAACAGGAGGGGCTGGCGCTCTATTGCGCACCGTCATTCTTCCGGTCCTACCGCCTGCCGCTGCGGTTCGACGAAACCCTCGTGGTGAGCGGGCGTCCGTACGTGCGGCCGATCCTCCCCCTGTTCACGACCCAGTGCCGCTTCTTCATCCTTGCATTCAGCAAGCAGCATCTCCGGTTCTTTTCTGCGAGCCGGCACGCAATCAACGAAGTCCCGCTGAACGGGATCCCGCGCAGCCTCGATGAGGCGATGAAGTACGACGAGTTCGACAAGCCGCGTCGCGCCCGATGGGCGCAGCCGATCGGGCAGGGCCGGAGCGGCCACGGGGAAGGCGGCGCGACGTCCCGCGGTGCGGGCGTGGAAAGCGAGGCGAGCAAGGACAACCTGCTGCGATACAGCCAGATGGTCGATCGTGGACTGCACCTGATCCTCCGCGAGGAAAAGGCTCCGCTGGTGGTCGCGGCCGTGGAGTACCTGATCCCGATCTACCGCGAAGCGAATACCTACGCGCACCTGCTCGACCACGGCGTGGAGGGGAACGCGGATGCCTTGAAACCCGAAGACCTGCATCGGCAGGCATGGCCCGTCGTCGAGCCGTTCTTCAGGACCAGGGAAGACGACGCGGTCGCGCGCTTCACGAGCCTGGCCGGCACCGGCCGGGCCTCCTGCGACATTCGCGACATCGTGCCTGCGGCGGCGACGGGCCGGGTGGACACGCTCTGGGTCGCGCGCATCCAGGCGTGGGGCCGCTTCGATCCCACCGACGGTTCCGTCGTGCAGCACGAAACGCCGGAACCGGGCGATCAGGAACTCCTCGATCTCGCGGCCGTGCAGACGATTCTGCACGGCGGCACCGTCTACTCGCGCGATCACATCAGGGCGCCGGGAGACGGGGTGGTTGCGGCGATCTTCAGGTATTGACGGGACGAAGGAGCTCGGGGCGTACGGGCGCGCCCCGAGCCGCAGCGGGAATCGAACCTATGTGTGAAGACAGGGAAAACGGATGTGCGGACCTAGACGACGAGCAATTCCTCGAACTCTGGAATCTCTTCCTTGAGCGCCATCTCGACGCCCATGAACAGCGTCATCTGCGCGCTCGGGCACCCGACGCAATTGCCCGTGAGCCGCACCTTGGCCTTGTTGTCGATGACGTCGACGAGCTCGATGTCGCCGCCGTCGCTCTGGATGAGCGGCCGGATGCGCTCGATGACCGACTGCACACGTTCTCGTGAGACCATACTGTCGCAGCTCCTTCCCGTTTAGTATAGCCCGCCTGCGCGCCGCACGCATGCTTTTCGGCGCTACGCCGAGGCCACGCCGTAGCTCGGGGCGCTGGCAGCCGAGCAAAGGCGGGCCGCAGCGCCGCGCGAAGTCTGCTAGAATGAATCGTCGATTCCACACTCATGGGTATAGCCCCTCCGTTCACAATTGATTCGGTCGTGGTCGGGCGCAGCGCCCGCATGCGTGCGGTTTTCGACTTCGTGCGGGTCATCGCCGACAGCGACAGCAGCGTCCTCGTCACCGGCGAAACGGGCACCGGCAAAGAACTGGTCGCCAACCTCATCCACCAGTCCAGCTCGCGGCGCCACAAGCCGTTCATGCCCGTCAGTTGCGCCATTCTCTCCGAGACTCTCATCGAGTCTGAGCTCTTCGGTCACGAACGCGGGGCCTTCACCGGTGCGATCAAGGATCGGCCGGGCCGGTTCGAGCTCGCGCAGGGCGGCACCATCTTCCTCGACGATATCGACGACGTGCCGATGTCGATGCAGGTGAAGCTGCTGCGAGTGCTGCAGAACCGCACGATCGAACGGCTGGGCGGCACGCGCCAGATCCCGATCGACGTGCGCGTCATCACCGGCAGCAAGCGCGACCTGCGACAGCTCGTCGCCGAGGGGAAGTTCCGCGACGACCTGTTCTACCGGTTGAACGTGATCCCGATCAACCTGCCGCCGTTGCGCGAACGCCGCGAGGACATTCCGATCCTGGTCGATCACTTCATCAAGCGCTACTTCCGTCAGCGCAGCGACGAACCGCGCGGCGTGTCGCCCGCGGTGATGCAGGCGTTCATGCGCTACCCGTGGCCGGGCAACGTGCGCGAACTCGAGAACGCGTGTGAGCGGATCGCGCAGACCTGCACCTGCGACACGGTGCGCGTCGGCTGCATACCCGTCAGCGTGCTGTTCCACAAGTACGCCGAGGACCAGGAGCCGATCGTCGAGACGCACGCGCACCCGTCGGCGGTCTCGCTCGACGATCGCCTGCGCGAAGTCGAATCGAACTTGATCAGCTGGGCGTTGAAGGTGAGCGCCGGCAACAAGTCGAAGGCCGCGGAGCTGCTGAACATCAAGCGCTCGACGCTCGGCGATCGCATCAAGAAGCTCGGTCTGGGCCACCTGGAAGCCGCGGAGTAGTTGCGGGAACCCGCTACCAATCGCCGAAAAATCGCCAGAACCCGGCCTCTCGCGCCCGCAATCCCGCGAAAACCCGCGAGAATCGGCCCCGTGCGCCCGGCCGCTCTTGGCACCGCCGTTGCTCCCTGCCTCCCCGTGCGTCCGGTCTCCGAACAAGCCCCAACCAGCTCGCCGCTGCCGCCGATGCAGGTGAAGGTGCTTGGCCCCGACTGTGCCCCCCCCTCGGCTGCCGACCTCCGACGGCTGTTTCGCGGCCGTCGCCTCACTCCCGCGCGTCGCGATCGAATTGCGCAAAGCGGTCGCGTCGTCGCCACCTGCGCGGATCGCACCGTGGGCATGGCCGCCTACGAGCGGACCGACGGCGAACTGCGCGTCCACGAACTCGCCGTCGATATCGGCGCGATGCCCTGCACGGAAGATCAGGTGCTCAACGCGCTGATCGACGCCCTCGAAGTCGCCTGCCTCGCCGGTGGCGGACGCCGCCTCGTGCTGTTGCCACGCGCGGCCATCGCGACGTCGCTTCTTCGGCGTCGCGGGTTCGTCACCATCGCCGAAGGCTGCGCCGGCAGCTGGTTCGAAAAGACCTTCGAGTCCTAGATCAACTGGTTCTGTCGCTGGCAGCCGCCGCGCCTCCCTGCGAGATGAACGTGTCGGCGGCGAGGCCGGCAGCCTGCGCACGGCGCGCGATCTCCTGCAGACGCGCCAGGGCAACCGGCTGAAGGTAGGGCCAGGCAGGCGCCCGATCGATCGTGTAGATGTGGACGGCGGCGGGCCGAATCGTCGCCAGCGTCGAAATCCACGTCGCCACCGCGAGGTCGCTCGTGTTGTCGATGCGGCCCAGACGATCCCGCACGAACATTGTCTGGATGATCACGCCGGGCAGGCGTCGCAGGCCGTCGACGATCTGGTCGAATGGAACGGTCGCGGCGTTGACGCGTCGAAGCAGCGTGGCGTCGCCCGCGTCGAGCTTCATGTACCGTTCGTCGATGCGCGCGACGGCGGCGGCAATCGGCGCGCTGTTCAAGGTCGAAGAGTTCGAGAGGATGGCCAGCGGCACGGCGGGCGCGCGTTTGTCACGCACGCGCAGCAATCGGTCGACGAGGTCGGGGAATTGCGGATGCAGCGTCGGTTCGCCGTGGCCGGCCAGCGTCAACCGGTCGATCCGTTCACCGTGCTGCTGCAGTCGTTCCAGCGCCGTCGCCACATTGCGCGCGATGACGGCCGGATCCGGCCACGCATCGGCGGACGAGGTCGCGCCGCTCGGATAGTTGCGCGTCCAGCCGTACTGACAGTAGCTGCAGTTGAACGTGCAAATCTTCTGGTGTCGCGGCAGGACGTTGATACCAAGCGACTGGCCCAGGCGCCGCGACCGCACCGGACCATACACGACGGATTGTTGGAGCGGGAGCATGTCAACCCCGCAGAAATGGCCAGAAACTGCCGAGTTTACGCCCGTATGCCGCCGGGATTTCGAAACGACGGATGCCGGATTGTCGGTAAAAGCCGGCGCGTCGCGTGCCCCCGGTGGCCGATTGCGCCGGTTTTCGAGTGATCGACAACCGGCTTCGCAAGTTCAGGGCCAGCGGCCAGCCGGACAGTACGTGCGAGGTGCCAGGAGCGAAGTGCGTTTCGCACCTTGCTGAACGCCGCACCCTGCACCTCGCACGTCGCACTTCTTCCCCTCATTCCGCTGCCAGCGTCTCCAATGCCTTTCGATCGAGCAGCACGAAGCCGTCCTTCTCGGTGGCAACCAGGTTCTGCTTGCCCCAGCGGCTCATGATGCGGATGCAGGTCTCGATGGTGGTGCCGCCGAGATCGGCCAGCTCCTGCCGCGACAGCACCATCGGGATGAAGAGGCCATTGCGTTCCGGACGGCCCACCTCGGCCGCCATCTTCAGGAAGAGGCGCGCGAAGCGCGGTTCCACGCGCCCGCCGGTGAGGTCCGCGATGCGATTGGTGAGATCCACCAGCCGCTGCGTAAGACCGACGAGGAGGCCGCGCACGAGCGAGGGATGCTGTTCGAGCAGCGCGAAGAACGCCTGCCGCGGCACGAGGACGCAGGTGGTTTCTTGGAGCGCGACGGCCGACGCGGGGTAGGGCCGCCCTTCGTAGGCAGCCACCGCGCCGAGCGGATCGCCGGGACCGAAGATCTCCAGGATGACATCCTTGCCTGCCGGCGTCATCTTGAACACCTTCACGCGGCCGTGCGCGACGAGCAGCAGATCGTCGGACGCGTCACCTTCCTTGAAGATCGTGTCGCCGCGACGAAACGTGGCGACGCGCGAGACGGCCGAGATGCGCGCGCGGTCGTCGGGCCCGACCCTGCGGAAGAGCGCGGTCGACCGCAGCAGCGCGTCGAGATCAGGCATGAAGCGATCATAGATCAGGAGAGCGTAGTGAGTAGTGAGCAGGGCAGGGGGTAGGGAGGGAAGCAGTCAGCAGACAGTAGCCAGCAAGGAGCAGGAAGGACGGCTGCGCGAGGCAGGCGGCCAGGCGTGTGAGCGACCGAGCCTCACACGCGGGCGGGCGACCGCGTCGCCTGCACGAGGGCCTCCAAGGATGAGCCGGCACGTGTGCCGTGGATAGCCTGCAGCGGTGTGTGTCGGATTGATATGACTCGCGTCATAATAGCCGCTGCCGACCGCTGGAGACGATTCGGGGCCCCCGCCAAGCGAACAATGCTGAATCCCTGCGAGCTCGAAATCGATCTCTTCTGCCGCGGAATGCGGATTCCGGAGACCGTTTCGCTGGAAGGGGCCCGCGGCATCACGCGCACGCGCGCGGGTCTGGGCGACGGCCTCGAGGTGATCATCCCGACCGGTTCCTGGCTCAAGAAGCAGATCTGGGTGAACATTCCGGTCGAAGAGCAGTTCGCGAGACAGTCGCCGTACGTGCTGACCGGGTCTTTGCCGGCGGGTTACCGCGTTCACGACGAGGTGACCGACGCCTGGTATCCGGTCGAGATTCCGCGGCAGCCGGCGTGGTACACGCGCAAGACTTCGCGCGGCATTCCGATGAGCCGCGTCGGCGTGATGCAGGGCACCTACCTCGGGATCTACGTGAACCTCGTCTGCACGTTCTGGAACTACGATCCGCCGCTCAATTGCCGCTTCTGCACGACAGGCCAGAACGTGGGCGAAAACGAAGCGGCCGACAAGGCGGTTTCCGATGTCGTCGAAACCTGTCTTGCCGCGAAAGAGGAGTCGGGGATCACCTTCGTGCACCTGAACGCGGGGTTCCAGGGGACGCGCGGCATCCAGTTCGCCGAACCTTACATCCGCGCGATCAAGCGGCAGGTTGGGGCGCTGGTCGGCGCACAGCTGGCACCCGAAAAGGACTTCAGCAAGTACGATCGCCTCGTCGATCTCGGCGTCGATCACGTATCGTTCTGCGTCGAGTTCCTGAACCCCGACTGGTTCGCGCGCATCTGCCCCGGCAAGGCGAAGATGCTCGGCCAGCAGGTGTTCTTCGACTCGATGGAGCATTGCGTGAAGAAGCTGGGCCGCGGAGCGGTTTCCGGCGAGATCATCGCCGGTGTCGAGCCGATCGAGGACACGCTGCGAGGCATCGATCAGATCGCGGCCATGGGCGCGTTTCCCACCGTGTGCATCTTCCGTCCGACTATCGGCGCCGACATGGAGCAATGGCCGTCGCCGCGCTACGAAGACATGCGCGTCGTGATGCAGCATCTCTACGAGGCGTGTCGCCGGCATTGGATTCCGATTGGTGCCGCGCCGAACATCGAGGTCAGCATTGTCGTCAATCCTGACGACACGCCGTTCCTTGCGCCGCGCACGCCCGCCTTCTACATGTACGAGGCGTATCGCCGTTTCGTGCGGCTCGCCGCGAGGCCGATCTTCGCGGGACGACAAAAGGCGCGGCCGCGACGGGAACCCGGCGAGGTCGGCGAGATCCCGCAAAACAAGGCACCCCGATCGGGTGGGCCTGGTCCCGTTTCTGCCTGAAAACAGGCGGTTTGTGCTACAGCTCCCGCGTGGCATCCCGCTTGCGTTGACTCCGCCTGTTCGTCGGGCTCCGCCGCTCGTTTCGGTCGTTCGCAGATGGGGGCCTGCGGGCGCTTGGAATGGGCGGCGGGCCAGACTTCCTGAAGCTTATGATCGACCGAGAAAAAGTGCTCACCGTGCTGCACAAGCGTTTTCCCGGCGCGACCGCCGACCAGTTGGCCGCTGCGGCCAACGCGATCGTCGGGCTCGACGACGAGTGGGAGGACGTGAGCTCACACGAACCGGAATTGGGGTACCACTACTCGGCCCAGTGCGGCGAGATCTGCTACCTGGCCGAGCAGCTGCAGCAGGGCGCCCAGTTCCGCATCTTCCGTAAACGGTTCGAATCGGTCTAGCCCCGCGTCTTCAGCGCATTCCTTTTCCCTTGCATTTGTGGTAGCTCCGCCGTATAGTAGCTGCGCCCACCCGTAGTCAATCAGGAACGCTGAGGGTTGCGCCGGCTTTCCGGCATCGAAGCGACGCTGCCGGAGCGACGGCGCGCGCGGCCGTGCGCAGGCGCCGGAAAGTGGCCGGAATTCGCGCGGTCGCGGCGATGGCACCGCGTTTGCCAGAACGGTTGGGCAAGCAGTCTTTCCCGAGAGTTACTAATGTGTCGTATGAGCGCGGAGTTCTGTCCGCCCGGTGGGGTCGCGCGTAAGTATCCTCTACGGGCCTACCGCGGCCGGTCAGCCCATGAAACGGCCGGTCGTGTCGATCCGCATTCTTCTTTCCCGCCAGACCCTTAAACCACAGGGCGGCCACGCCGGGCGGCGGACATTTCGCGCAGCTCATAGAACACGACAGCAGGTCCTCGAGAAGTCGAGGACCTGCCTGTTGGTCGTGCGAGAGTCGAGACGAACATGAAAACCGAACGCATGCCGTGGACTTGTCGATGGAGTGAATATCGGCCGGTCACGCCCGCACCGATCTGGCTGAACGACTGGCTCGCGCAGTGGGCCTGCCTCGCCGAGCAGAAGCGTCCGGTCCCCGAACTCGGGCACTGCGACGCGTGCCGGCGGTGGGAACCACGCCACGAATGGACCGAGGCCGACCGAACCGGGCGGCAGTAACGGATGAAGACCGCTCACTGCTGCCTCGCCGCCCTCGTCCTCTGCGGCCTGTCGTCGGTCCCCGCCTTCGCCCGAACGCCGCAAACGACTGCTCCCAAAGCTCACGCCAACGACGAGTGCCTGGCGTGCCATGGCGACCCGTCCGCCGATCGGCCCGTCTCGCCGACCGTGTTCGGCGGGTCGATTCACGGGCAGGCTGGGGTGACCTGTGTCGACTGCCACCGGGACGTGGCAACGGCGGAGTTGCCGCACGCCGAGAAGCTGGCGACGGTCACCTGCGCGACCTGTCACGACCAGCCGGCCGCGCAGTACGACCGCAGCGTGCACGCGGAAGCGCGCCGTGCGGCGCCGGCCACGAGCGTGGCTGCGTCCTGCAAGGATTGCCATGGCGCGCACGACATCCGGCCGGCAAGCGACCCCGAGTCGCGGACCTACCACCTGAATCTGGCGGCCACCTGCGGCAGGTGCCACGGCAACGCTGACATCATCAGGCGCGGCGGCATCAAGATCGGCAACGTCGTGCAGCAGTTCCAGGACAGCATCCACGGCATCGCGCTCAGGAAGGCGGGCCTCATGGTGGCGCCCGCGTGCACCGACTGCCATGGCTCGCACGAGGTCCTGCGCAAGACGAATGCCGGCAGTCGGATCTTCCGCACCAACGTCCCGGCCACGTGCGGCAAGTGTCACGAGGGCGTCCAGCACCGCTACGAAGACGGGATCCACGGCACGGCGATGCGCAGCGGCAACACGTTCGCCCCGGTGTGCAGCACCTGCCATACCGCGCACCAGATCCAGCGGGTGGACGTCGACTCGTGGAAGCTGCAGGTACTGCGCGAATGCGGCAGCTGCCACACCGAATCGATCAAGACGTACCGCGACACGTTCCACGGCCAGGTGACGTCGCTCGGGTTCGTGCGGACCGCGGCGTGCGCCGACTGCCACGGGGCGCACGACATCTTCCCGAAGCGCGACCCGCGCTCGACCGTGTCGCAGGCCCGGATCGTGAGCACGTGCAGCAAGTGTCACGCGGGTGCCACGCCGGCCTTCGCGCGCTACGATCCCCACGCGGACAAACACAACAGGGCGCGCAATCCGACGCTCTACTACGCCGCGCGGTTCATGACCTTGCTGCTCGTCTTCGTGTTCGCGTTCTTCGGGGTGCACACGACGATGTGGTTCGCGCGCTCGGTGCGCGCCCGGCACGCCGCGGAGCGAGCCAGGCCGCCCGCACCCGAGGAGGGTACCGACACCACCGACGAGGCGGAGAAGAAGGATGAGTAGCGCCCAGGCGGCCCTCGAAGGCGGCGTGCAGTACCTCCGGTTCGATCGCTATCATCGCGTGCTGCACGGCCTGCTGATGCTCAGTTTCCTCGGCCTCGCGCTGACGGGACTGCCGCTGCTGTTCAACGAGGCGCCCTGGGCCGCCGTGCTCGCACGCGTGTTCGGCGGATTCCACACGGCGGGCATCCTGCACCGCACGTTCGCGGCGCTGCTCATCACCGTGTTCTCGGCGCACGTCTTTCGCCTGCTGTACCGGCTGTTCGTGAACAAGGAACTGTTCATTCTCTGGGGGCCGGCCTCGATGACGCCGCAGCCGCGCGACCTCGTCGAGATGCTGCGTCACATGCGCTGGTTCCTCGGCCTGGGGCCGCGCCCGCGCTTCGATCACTTCACCTATTGGGAAAAGTTCGATTACTGGGCGGTGTTCTGGGGCATGGGCATCATCGGCTTTTCCGGCCTCGTGCTCTGGTTCCCACTGTTCTTTTCGCGCTTCGTTCCGGGCTGGTTCTTCAACATCGCGATGCTGGTGCACGGCGAAGAAGCGTTGCTGGCGGTCGGCTTCATCTTCACGATCCACTTCTTCAACAGCCACCTGCGACCCGAGAAGTTCCCGATGGACACCGTCATCTTCACGGGGCGGGTGACCGACGAAGAGCTGCGCGAGGAGCGGCCGGACGAGTTCGAGCGCCTGACGGCCGAGCGCGCGCTCGGTTCGTTGCGAGTCGATCCCGCGAAGCCGTGGGTGCTGCCGTTGGGTCGCACCATCGGCACGGTGGCGGTTGCCGTCGGCCTGACGCTCGTCGTGTTGATCGTGTACGCGTTCCTGTCCTGAGGGCCCCGCCCGTGGGGGCAGGTAGGGCGGTGGGGCAGGTACGGCGGGTCGGCCTCCTGCCCGTCCCACCCGCCATGCGCGCCTCACCCGCCCCGAGAACCGGCCGGCTTCTGATATAAACTGCTGAGATCGGCGTCTTCCTACGAGGCTGTTATGCCCGCCAGACCGATCGTTGCCGTCTTCCGGCACCCGCTATCGCTGTTCGGTTTGTGGTTGAGCGCCGTCAGCGCGTTGATGTTCCTGATCTTCTTTTTCGCCGATCTGTTTGGCCTCTTCTCCAATCCTTACCTGGGCATCATCTTCTTCCTCGTGCTGCCCGGTGTGTTCGTGATCGGCCTCGTGCTGATGCCGCTGGGCGTGTACCTGCGACGGCGGCGCGAGCGCCTGGGCCACCCGATCGCTCAGTGGCCGCGGATCGATCTCAACGAACCGTGGCAGCGGACCGTCGCCTTCTTCGTCCTCGTCGCCACGGCGGTCAACGTCGTCGTGCTGTCGCTCGCGGCGTACCGGGGCATCGATTACATGGACTCGGTGCCTTTCTGCGGGCAGGTGTGCCACAAGGTGATGCATCCGGAGTTCACGGCTTATCAGAACGGGCCGCACGCGCGCGTGGCCTGCGTCCAATGCCACATCGGCCCCGGCGCTCCGTGGTTCGTGCGTTCGAAGCTCTCGGGCACCCGCCAGGTGTTTGCCGTCGTCCTGAATACCTACCCGCGTCCGATTCCATCACCGGTCACCGACCTGCGGCCGGCCCGCGAGACGTGCGAGGAATGCCATTGGCCGGAGAAGTTCACCGGCGACAAGATCGTCTCGTTCTACGAGGTGGCCGACGACGAAGCCAACACGGTGACGACAACGTCGATGCGCCTGCACGTCGGAGGCGGCAGCGAGAAGTACGGCATCGCGACGGGCATCCACTGGCACATGGCGCCGTCCACGCGCATCTCCTACTGGACCACCGATCCGAAGCGCCAGACGATTGCGCGTGTGAGGGTCGAAGGGCCCGGCGGCCGCACCGCCGACTTCTACGCACCCGGCGTCACCGACAGACAGCTGCTCGATCTGCAGGCGAGCGGCAAGGCCGAGAGGCGGCAGATGGACTGCATGGACTGCCACAACCGCCCCAGCCATCCGTTCACGGCGACCGCCGAAGAAGCGGTGGACGAGGCAATCGGCCTGGGGCGGATCGACAAGGGCCTGCCGTTCATCAGGCGGCAGATGGTTGCAGCCTTGAAAGAGAAGTACGCGTCGCAGGATGCGGCGGCCGAGGCGATCGCACGCAGCCTTCGCGGGTTCTACAGGGCCCAGTACGCGCAACAGTACCAGACCTTCGAGCCGAAGCTGAATCAGGCGGTCACGATCACGCAGAACCTGCATCGCCGCAACGTCTTCCCGTCGATGAACGTGTCGTGGGGGACCTATTCGAACAACATCGGACACACCGATTTTCCGGGCTGCTTTCGGTGCCACGACGACAACCACGCGACGAAAGACGGCAAGACGATTCCGCAGGACTGCGAGATGTGCCACGAGATGCTCGAGAGCGGGAACGGACCTGCGCCTGGCCGGTAGCGGCGTTGAAAAACACGTCACACCCAACACCTGTATCTAGGTGAAACACCCTTGACAGCGTGCCAGCGCGGCGCGGTAATTGTCCTCATTCGGCTGGCCTGGCCGGCAGCCGTCTGGGGTTGCCACCGTGTCAAGGGTCGGTTCGCGAGCCGCTCCTGCCTCCTCGCGCCCCCGCCGGTTGTTCCCCTTCCGGGCGCCTGACTTCTGCCTTGTCCTTCTTGGCCTCTTCGTCTTCGCGCAGGCGATGACACTGGTCAGCTGGAGCGCCACCACCGGAATTGCTCAACCGGCGCCAGTTCAGCACGCGGTCGCGGCCGCGCAGTTCTCCACGCGCGTGGACATGGTGCTGGTGACCGCGACGGTGTTCCGGGGGCGGCACCTGGTGCGCGGCCTGCCACGCGAGGCATTCCGGATTTTCGAAGACGACGTCTCGCGGCCCGTCGCGTATTTTGCTTCCGAGAACGTGCCGCTCGAACTGCTCGTTGGGATCGACGTGAGCAGCAGCATGCGGAAGGCCATCGGCCAGGTCAAAGACAACGCCTCGTACTTCGTGGCCGCGCTGCCGCCATCGACCGAGCTGACGCTGGTCTCGTTCAACGACGAGTGGCACGCGCTGAGCGAGCCCTCGACGCCGTTGTCCGCCCGACTGGAGGCAATCGCGCCGCTGGCGCCTTACGGCATGACGTCGCTCTACGATGTGCTCGTGCACTCCTTCGACGTCCTGGGCCGGCAGCTGTCGCGGCGGGGCATCGTCGTGTTCACCGACGGCGAGGATACGGCGAGCCACACCTCGTCGGACGTCGTGGAGCAGCGCTCGGAGATCAGCGATGCCGTCGTGTATCTGATCGGCCACGGTCAGGCGCTGGGATCCGTGGACCTGAAGGAACTCTGCGAGCGGCTGGCAGCCAGGAGCGGAGGCCGCGCCTTCTTTCCGCGTGCCGCCGATCAGATGCGGCAGGCCTTCAACACGATCCTCGAGGAACTCTCGTCGCAATACCTGCTTGCCTACGAGCCGCGGGCCAAGGGCCCCGACGGAAAGTGGCATCGCATCCGCGTCGAGATTGCAGACGGCGACTACGAGGTGCGGACGCGCCAGGGATACCGGTATGGTCGTTAGTCGTTGGTCGTTAGTCGTTGGTCGGTTGTTGACGGCCGCTCGTTAGTGGTCGGTCCCGCCTTTTTCTTGCCCAAAATCATCTTTGCTGACGGATTCTCGGCACTGACGGAACCGTGGCGGGGGCGCCGAAATTCCGGTAGAGACACACCAGAAGTTCGAGACCCCGGCCTATATGTTGACATTTACAACGTAGCCGTCAGGTCGTTTCCGGCCGAAACCCGCGCTTGTGCATAATTTCACAACATTATGACGGGCTGTTCATTTGGCGGCACCTTGCTTGCAGCCCGATGGCGCGGCGCCAGGCCTGCCGTGCGGCCGGCGCCTACCAGATTCAACGCGAGAACCCCCACACAAGTCCCCGTCGGTCGTGGACGTCTGCATCCCCAGAACGTCCCGGGAGCAATGGACCTCTAGAGGAGCACGCCATGCATTCATCTGTCGGGACCCTCGCGCGCGCGATGCTCACCACCGGTGCGGCGGTGGGCTGGCTCGCGCTGGCAAGTCCCGCACTTGCCGCGCAGTCAGGTCAGTCTGCGCAGGGGTACGTCGGTGAGAAGACCTGTCTCACCTGTCACGAAGGCCAGGCCAAGGGCTACCACGGAAGCGCGCATGCCCGCGCGTGGAATCCGCGGACGCCGGCGGCTGGCCAGGGTTGCGAGAGCTGTCACGGGCCCGGCCAGGCGCACGTGGACGGCGGCGGCGACACGTCGAAGATCAAGACTTACAAGACGCTCACACCGCAGCAGGCGAGCGAGACGTGCCTGACCTGCCACGCCCGGGGCGAGCGCGCCCTGTGGACCGGCAGTCAGCACGACAGCCGCAACATGTCGTGCGTCACCTGCCACAGCGTTCACGCGCCCAAGTCCGAGAAGGCGCAGCTGAAGACGGTGGCGCAGACCGAAACCTGCATCCAGTGCCACCGCACGCAGGTGCAGAAGCTGCGCAAGTCCGCGCACATGCCGGTGAAGGAAGGCAAGCTGGAATGCTCGTCGTGCCACAACCCGCACGGCACGACCAACGTCAAGCTGCTCAAGGTGGGGACGACGGTCAACGAGGCGTGCACCAGCTGCCACGCCGAGAAGCGCGGCCCGTACCTGTTCGAGCATGCTGCCGTGGTCGAGAGCTGCACCAGCTGCCACGATTCGCACGGCTCGAACAACGAGCGGATGCTCGTGGCCAAGCAGCCGTTCCTCTGCCAGCGCTGCCACGTCACCTCGCGGCATCCACCAACGATCTACGACAAGCTCACGCTGCAGACCTCGACCAACTCGAACAAGATCTACGGCCGGTCATGCCTCGTGTGCCATCAGAACATCCACGGCTCGAACTCGCCGTCGGGCAAGGCCTTCTTGCGGTAAGGGGAGGACACAAAGATGCGCATCAGAACGACACTACTGACGGGAGCGCTTCTGCTGGCCTCCACCTTTGCCATGGCGCAGCAGACGCCGCAGACCAAGGCCCAGGCTGGGCCGACCACCGACACCATCGCGACGCCGGAAGGGACTTTCGACTTCGGCTTCCGCGCCGGCAGCCTCGACGGTGACTACGCGCGCTTCGCGCGGTACCAGGATTATCGGGACACGCAGGCGGGGATCAACTTCAAGTGGAACCGGGAAGCCTCGAACTACTTCGTGAAGTTCGGCGCGAACAACGTCGGCTACTACGACCAGAGCTTCAATGGCCTGGTTGCGAGCGGCAAGGTGAAGGCGTCGTTCGAATGGAACCAGACGCCGCTCTTCTACGGCGCCTCGGACACGCTCAAGACGCCGTACTCGACGTCGATTTCGGGTAGCACCGCCACGATGCTGCTGCCTTCGGCGACGCAGCAGGCGATCCAAGCGGGGACCAAGTACACGTACGACAAAAACGGCTTCATCACGGCCGCGGCCCAGAGCAACAGCGCCGTCGGCATCGCGCTG
>Ga0316620_10000480_pt1 | contig 16244 bp, 18 predicted proteins | sample OWC_Aug_M1_C1_D5_FD_207651 | JGI IMG/M metagenome (GOLD analysis project Ga0316620, IMG submission 207651) | Wetland soil microbial communities from Old Woman Creek delta, Ohio, United States - OWC_Aug_M1_C1_D5_B | ecosystem: Environmental > Terrestrial > Soil > Wetlands | place: USA: Ohio... | reverse complement strand
CTGGGGCGTCGGGGGAAGACCCGCCTCCAAAGCGATGGCAGAGACAAGGCCTCCGTAGGCACTCCCTCAGTAGTCACCCCGGCGTGCTCACGGTCGGCGTCTTCAGTCTGCATCATTTGATTCGATGGACTAGTCCGATCAATGTATTCTGGTCAACCACTTGCTCACCGGTAGGTTAGCAGCTATTGCCACCAGAGCTGCCATGACCACGGCCTGAAACGGTATCATGAAACCACTCGTCGAGGTGGCCCTATCAGCGTACAGCCCCGGGTAGAGATATCTTCGAGAAGAAGCATCATGAGTCGCTCGCTCCCAGTACACAAAGCCGTCCCGTGACAGACTACGAAACTCAATGCTCCACGACAGCGCGTACTCGTGTCCGTCTGAGAGGCCACCGTGCACGAGTCTAAGGCATATGTTGCCAGTCCTGACAGGTGAGTTCCAGCTCTTCCCTTGCATGGAGTTGTATTCGAGTCGGTAGGCTTCCTCGGGGTTGATTAGATCCAGTTCGTCTATATCAATCAGAGGAAGTTCGAGAAGAATGTAGGTGAATGCAGATACTCTTCCCGTGCACGAATCCACATCTATCGTGACTCCGTCAAACCATCTGTCCGCGAACACTTTGCCGAATGGAGTCCGTAGAGAAACAACGTACACAAGTCCTTCTCCCATACCTTCAGCCTCGTTACGGGTAGTCAGCCATGTTCTGACGTGCCGTGTCGAGGAGAGAAGTGTGTAGTTGTGCTCGGCAAGGTAGTCCACTACTCTGTCTTCTGCCTCAGATGCAGTAATGGCTATACTCGGCTGGTCCGAGGCGGCCTTGTCTCTCAGAGCCTCTGGAACCGGCCAGTCCGGGTTCCAGTATTCACCATACGATACTACTCCTCCTGTGAACGCATTCACACATACAAACACCATAAGGTTCAGGACAGAGTGTGTCGAATTCGTGCGCGTGTAGTTCGCAAAACAGAATTGCCAGATCACAGGGTGCTCGTACGAGTATATTTCCGGATAGAAGTGTGTGAAGTTCTCATCATATTCCAGATACGGTAAGAAGTCCTCATCTATGAAGGACTCAGCAGCGGAGTAGGCTAGCCCTCTCTCAATGAGCGATTCATTGAGAGCCACTCTCAGCCTATATGGATCCTGACTCTTGACCGCCCACACAGAGCGAACCAAGGCCGATGGGTCCGGTGTATCGCTCAGCACTCCTGAGAACTTGGTTCCCTGCAGCGGGACTCCCGGAAGAAGGACTGTGTCCTCCCCAACCACGCTGACCTGAACCGCAGTGTAAATCAGTAGTAGGCCCATCATGACCGCGATAAGAACCGCTGCTGATGCAGTCCATCTTTCCGTTCTCTGTATCCTCAATCCATCTCGCCTGATGCAAGCATAGCACATAGCTTCAGTGCTTCCCTCGTGCTTTAGATTTGCTGGCCGCGCAATCTGGGACGGACAGAAGGCGGTAGACCCGTAGCCAGACTTCTGAGATCTACACGGTCTGAACAGTCTCCGAATGCAGCGGTGTGTTGTCCGGTTTCGAGATGGACTGCTGGATTCGCGGTCAGCGAGAGGGTCTTCAGCTTGCCCGGGACGCTGTTGAGCATCCCTTTCTTCTTCTCTTCTCGCCTTGGTTCATTCCTCGGCACCTAGCTCGTTCCGGATGTGGAAGAAGGGGCTCGTACGAGTTCATCTTAGTGCCGAACGATTCATATGATTGTTTGAAATCCTGCGACAATCTCCGGAGACCAAGGAGAGGAAACAGTGTCCAAGAAGATAGATGTCAAGACCGCACTTGCGAGGTTCAGAAACCATTGGATTCATGAGAACGATGTGGGTCGATTGCGTGAGATGGAACAGAGCGCGAGAGATGAGATTGAAAGAATACTCAAAACCTCGCCTGATGACAAGCTCAAAGAGAACCTGAGTGAGTATATCAGCCAACTCCCCTACATGGATATAGCAGGCATAAACTACGTCATGGAAAACAACACATTGCAGGAGGTCAAGGCCGCGTTTGCGACTCTCTTTGATGACAAGAAGAAAGAGTCTGAGCGACTGGATGCAATGTGGGCACTAGAAGGGGTCGGGCACATCTACTCATCCATTTTCCTAGATATAGCTACGAGAGGTGGTTATCTGATTTATACCTCAGACCTTGTCGCAGCACTGCGTGAGGTTGAGCCTGACTCTCTCTATGAGGGTTTCACTGAGGTCTGGAATAGGGAAGACCTTGAGTACTTCACAGAGGCCTGTCGTAAACTCTACAAGAAACATGGCTTTGCATCGTTCGCAGAACTCAGAGCTTTCCTGCAGAATGGATATGCAAGCCAATGGACTTTCGAAGGCTTTTGAGAGCAGATCTGCTAACATAGCCGGTTTAGGGAAGAGGCGGTCTCGGTGTGTCGGGTCGTTTCATGGTGTTTCTGTCGAAATAGTTTCTAGTGGCTTCGAGCTAGTAGCGACAGGCGAAAGCTAGGTATGACTGCTGGCACTTCTGGACTGACTCCTCCAGAGTCTGGCACGCCCATCGAGCTCTCTTATCAGTTCGGTCTTTCCTTCAGTGTATCTGTCTATGTCAGTCGGAAAGCGGAATGCAAGGGTCTCTTTCATGTCACTGTATCTCTGGGCGTCCTCGGGATGAGTTGCGAGGTAGGCAACGAAGTCCAGATGTCGCTGTATCTCAGGGTGGCCCTCCTGAAACATATGGACGTGGTGAGAACGGGACTCCTCTGTCCCTTTGATGAAGAATAGCCGGCCTGGGATACCCGCCTCTCCCTTGGCGATATATCCAATGTCAGTCATCGCATGCTCAAGTTGAGCGCTGTTCAAGATGTCTCTTACAACGACTAGCATGTCGATTATCGGCTTGGCCTTGATCCCAGGAATTGCAGTACTCCCGATATGATGGATTCCAATGACCTCTCCGTCAAGACCTTTGCGTATTCTCCTGCTCTCTTGCTTGAACATCCGCGACCATCTCGAGTCGTATTGGACTAGTTCTACTATTCGTGTCAACTCTTCCGAATCCCTTACTTTCGTCTACTCTTTTCCTCAATCTCGGCAAGCTTGGCCTTGACGAGCTTCCTTACGAGAGTGACGGGGAGCGGCTTGCCATACGGAAACTGCATAGTGCCGACAGAGGTCTGGTACTTCTTGATCTCTTCTCTGTAGGCATTCAGAAACGATGAACTCCAGGCATAGAAACCGACGTGGTTCTTGTGGACTGCAAAGCCCACTAGTGGCTTCCCGAGGTACTTGTACGTGGGCATCCCGTAACTGATGATTTCGGTGGCACTAGGTGCAGCCGCTCGGATTACTGCGCGAAGCTCTTCGGGCAACGCTCGTCTGTCCTCGGGAAGCAAAGCGAGATACTCATCAACACTCGCAGGCTTTGGTGTTCTACTGGAAGACATGTACACAGATTACTCCTTCAGACCGCTGTCCGCATATCGTAACACGGTTCTCGTCCAAAGCATATAGTCCACTAGGTAAGTGCACTTCTTACTCCGCATCTCAGTGTTTCAGAGAGCACGGCTCGCCTTTCCGTTCTCCATGGAGCCAATCCTCATAAGAGGCCAAGTGCAAGACTAATCTACACGGGGGACAAGACAACATGCCGCCTTCTGCTGTCAAGACCATACGCGATCTAATCTTCTGGCAGTACTCTAAGATCATCTCAGAGTCTGCAGGTCTTGGAAAGAAGCAGTTTGGTTTCATAATGGACCGTTTCAAGAAGATGCGGGCCGGGCAAATCGAGTGGTCTGGCGCAATCGAAGAGTACATCCGGGAGCGAGAGCTGCCCAACCAGTGCATCTACTGCGGAGCCACCGAGGATCTTTCCTATGACCACCTGATACCATTGAGTAAGGGCGGCCCCGACAGTCCAGACAATGTCGCAATGGCATGTAGAAGCTGCAACTCCTCAAAGGGCGGCAAGGGGCTCTATGAGTGGTTCGGCCTCGGCGGACGTAACGAGCTTCCTAGGATAGCGGAGGGGAAGTATCTGAAATTGCTTTACCATCTCCATGAGTCGGCTGGGACCTTGGACGTCGGACGAGTCGACCTCGACAAGATCTGCAACGTATGTGGTCTTGGTTCTCTCTGTAGCGAATCAGACCTGACAGTCTATTGCCTCGAGGGTATTCTATCAAAGAGATGAGAAATGAACGGTCCCATCGACCGAATCACTTATCAGATTCGGAACCTTACTTCACTGTGCTTTCAGAAACAGTCATGTATTGAACCGCAGTATAGCAACAGAACACATCAGGGGCAGCTCCGTAGCACAGAACCGAAACGTGTGTTTCAAGAATGAAGGTCCATTGGTTCACAGAGTCAGTATCGTCGGGACTTGCGGAAGACATAGTCCGCCTGCTGCTTCTCCTTGCTCTTGCCCTATTGGGTCCGTTCGTTCTAGTCTTTCAAGAACCGTCACAGGCTTGGGAACCGATTGAGCCGACGTTCAGTCTCTTTAGTTCCGTCCTCTGGGCATCGACCATTGTCACCAATCCCGGTGTCTACACAGAGGAAGTGACATTCGTACTCCTGCCTGTCTTAGCCTCCCCAGCTCTACTCTTCGTTGCCGTTGTCCGAGTATGGTTCGCAATCTCGGTAGTCGCACACAGGCGTGGTATCTGGAAGACCGCCGACTTGGCAATCAGTGGCGTCCTCATGTTCATATCGACCATGATTATCTGCATCTCAGTCACTTTCAACGTGTCTCTCCCGGGATTGCCTTGGGATGGGCTTATTCCTGTACCCTCCAGCATACCAACGAATTCAGTGTGTTATCCGTTTCCAATCCTCTATCTTGCAGGGCTGCTATATGGTTCTCGGAGATTTCAGCATCTGTCACCTGTCAGTGTATCTGAAGGCGGGTTGAATGCCTAGTCAGCAGACAGGGAAACCATATCATCAGCATGCTTTTCATCCAAAGCAGAGTGAACCCAGATGTCTTGAGAGCCAGAACAATCCGCGCGGCGGTGCGACTGCTCTGATGCGAACGGCAACTCGGGTGCGATTCGATAATGCGGCTCATGAAGGACGTCCCCAAGGAGAAGCTCCGAGGTGGATTCTATACTCCGCCGGCCATCGCAGATTTCATTCTGAGGTGGGCCAACAGTTCACATAGGGAACTCGACATACTAGAACCCAGTTGCGGGGACGGCACGTTTCTCAAGCGGATCAGGGATTGTGGCATCGCATATCGTTCCCTCACTGCAATCGAGATTGTGGATAAGGAGGCTCAGAAGGCACGCGACCTCCGTCTGCCAAGATCGAGGGTGTATACACAGGACTTCCTTGAGTACTGTGTCTCCACGTCAGACAGATACGATCTGGTTGTAGGCAATCCCCCATACATTCGATATCAGTTCCTCGACAAGAACCAGCAGAATCTAGCAGAGCGCATCTTCAACACGTATGGACTGAAGTACTCAAGACTATCCAATGCGTGGGTTTCATTCGTCGTTGGATCCGCCCTACTCCTGAAAGAAGAGGGGAGGATGGGTCTTGTAGTTCCTGCTGAGATTCTCCAAGTAAGCTTCGCAAAACAGCTTCGAAGCTTCCTAGCCCGCCATTTCAACAAGATAAGCATCGTCTCATTCAGACACTTGGTGTTCCAGGACATTCAGCAGGAAGTGGTACTCCTTCTGGTCGAGAAGGATGGCACTGACAGCCATCTCATTGAGCACTTGGAGGTAGACAATGCGAACGAGCTTCAGCATCTAGACGTGACCGAGCTTCGAGCTCCCAGAAAGCGGCTAGACTTCAAGTCAAACAAGTGGACCTTCTATTTCTTGGACCAGGAGGAAATAGACTTCATTGAGAATCTCCTGAGCCAGGGACGCCTCTTGCCGCTACGGAGTTACGCTGAGGTCGAGGTGGGCATGACAACAGGCTCCAACGCATTCTTCACCGTCCCGTTGTCGATAGTGGAGGAATATCATTTGCAGGACTACACCAGACCGATGGTCGGTAGGAGTGTACAAGTTCCAAGCGTCATCTTCTCTTCGGAGGATTGGAGCGCAAACGTAGTGGCCGGAGCAAGAGCCCACTTTCTGGATTTTCCGTCGTTGGCACGGCTCCGAAGGAACAGGCGCGCTATGGAATACATCAAGTCAGGCGAAGAATCGGGAATACACAAGCTGTACAAGTGTCGTGTCCGGAATGAATGGCAAGTCCAGCCTTCCGCTTGGGTCTCTGACGCCCTCTTCATCAGAAGGAACAACATCTTTCCGAGACTGATTCTGAATGAAGCAAGAGCATATACGACTGATACGATGCATCGGGTCACTCCTAGACAGAACATCAATCTGAACGCGTTGGTGGCCAGTTACTACAATTCCTTGTCCTTTGCATTCGCCGAGATCTGTGGCAGGAGCCACGGCGGCGGGGTCCTCGAACTGATGCCGAATGAAGTCGAGAACATCCTGATTCCATATGATGAGCGGAATGCCGATTTGCTCGGCACTATCGACCTCATGATGCGTCGTGGAGATACCATCGACGCGATCCTGCGGCAGACCGACCAAGTCATCCTACGCGACAGGGCCGGTTTCGATGAATCGGATGTAGCGACCGCCAATGGAGTGTGGAAGAAGCTCCTTGCTCGAAGACTGAATCGGAATCGCCCTCAGTGAAGCCAACGAAACGTGGCGTGCCTTCATCCGTATTCAATCATTGGTCTAGGAGTCACGATTCGGTGGAGTCGGTGCGTTCATTACTTTGCATGTGGCATTGGCATATGAAGAGCCATGATATCGATCTCGATTAGGGAAGACACCCAAGGTGAACTCATCAGGATTGCACGCCGGCTTCAGAAGGAAGTTTCCGACAAGACCGACTTCGACTCTGTGATTCGTTTCCTAATCGATTCGTACCTGCGGAGGAGTGACCAGAAGAAACAACGTTCTATCAGGGACCGGTACCGCGAGGAAGAAGGGAAACCGCGGGACAATCCACATCAGAGTTGATGGTAGCATCTGAGTCCGCGTTCATTATTCCCACACAGAGTTGGACATAGGAAACCTGCTCTCCCAAGGAAGGCCACTGGGTTACTCCTTGGTTTCCATTTCCGGTGCTCTTCTTACCTCACCTCTGGCTGCAAAAAGGCTCATATCTACGTTTTAGCAGGCCGAATCCTACTAGAGTAGGGGAATCACGCCTCTCCTGCTCACAATAGCTACTTGGTGATAACCATGAGTGAAACAAAACAAGGTACCCCCGTGTTTACCATAATGGCTCTACTAATCATAAACGCAATCAATGGCATAGCTGCAGCAGCCATTGGCCTGATGTGGTGGGACAACGCCCTCTCGGCAATTGGCCTGCTCCTCGCTATCGCTGCTATCATCGTGGCATTGAACATAAGAACGCTGAAGATGGAATGGTGGAACTATGCAGTACTCTTGAACATCGTCGGGATAGTGCTCTATCTGTTTACCTTCCTAGAGTTCATGATAATTGGCATCGTACTGTGCGTACTGACGCTCCTGCTGCTCTTCTACGCCCCGATAAGGCAGCAGTTCAAGTAGACACCATCGGTGTCTAGCACATTCTCTTGGTGCACGGGGGTGCGATTGCTCGCAATTCACCCCCTTCTTCTCTTTTGCCACGGACTAGGCTCGTAAGTATGCGATTCTCCCGGACTCATCTTCAAAACCCGGAACTGCCTGTTTCCGCTGGACTTAATCATACCAATGTAGATCTGCAGACCGCTGACAAATCATCAGAATCTGAGCGAACTGCAGGACGGTGTCTAACGTGTGTCCGAAGAGCGGGTCCTCTCCCAAGCTCTGCCATGTAATCGGCAGTCGAGACACTGATCGACTGGCTGAATTGTTTGAGGAAGCACACGCGGCAGGCACACTTCAGCTTGTTGCCAAGCGGGTCGAGCGGTGCACCAAGAGATTGTTCACGGGTCAGTCAGGGCTTGTTCGGTCAGCAGTATTCGAGTCACTGGGAATCTCAGATCTTCACGGACTGGACATTGCGCCAGCACAGCTGTTAGAGGCATTGCACGGTTCAGCAGGTCTGGTGGCCACGGACGCACGGGTGGTTGCTATCAGACTACTTCGTTCTCAGATAGAGCGAATGAACACCTTCTTTCTGGATGTAGACAGTCTTCTGTCTTGGTCAGCGGCAGTCCTTGTTCCCGAGGTAATCCGTGTGCGGCAGACTGAGGTACTCAATGCCTGTCGAGACCGAATTGACTCAAACAGTCTTGCCACGACCTACTACGGTTTCTCGTTTCTGACTGCAAGCGTGAGAAAGCCACTGTCAACAGATGACTTCCTTGCGTTTCTGAGAGCTCTGGGGGTTCAGACTCCCGAACATCAGTGTTCTCTCGATGGTGTCCTCGACTATGATCGGACGGACTTTTCCAACACAAATACTGAGACTGGTGACCTACTGAGGGCCATACTCCGGCTCACAGACGCAAGTTCAGCCGTTCGGATTGAGGGCGCAGGGCAGCTTGGCAAGATGGGTGACCCGCGTGCAGTAGTCTATCTGTCTCGCGCAGTGAGGGACGAATACGCATGGGTCCGCGGTGCAGCGGTTCGCGCCCTGGGCCAAATAGCCTCTCAGGACACAGTTCAGCCCCTTGCGGAATCACTGATTGACTTCGACACAACCGTGCAGGATGCAGCGATAGAATCGCTGATCTCGGTGGGGTCATCTGCAGTGCCGACCCTGATTGCAGTCGTTCGACGGAGCAGTGAGGTCTCACGGGACGACGCTGTCAAAGCAATCAGCTCCGCACATCCGAGGTTGCTTGAGAGCATGATGGCTGCACTTGACTATAGACTCGATAGGGCGCGTCAGCTGGCGGCATATGGTCTTGGCGAGATTGGCGACAGGCGGGCCGAAGAAGCCCTCACTGAGGTCCTGCGTAGTTCCGACGGTGAGCTGAGGACTGCTGCAAATGCCGCCCTCGACCGACTCCGGTCATCATGACACGACGATGTGCATGCAGGTCTCACACTCCTTCGGTGAAACTCTGAGCTCAGATTGCCTTGGACCTGTCTGTCGCGCAGTTAGGCGGCGGCCCTGTCCCAGACGATGATCTGCTCTCTCCTCTTAGTACCATTTATCGAGTCCCAGATCTGACTGCTTGAACCGGTATACTCTCTCTCGACGACATAGCTTGGTCTCCAGTCGCATAGTCGCGAGAAGAAGTCGCCACCGTTGACCACTGACTTGCCCACCTTCTTGTCACCGACGACGAGAATCACAGTGGCCCTTTCATTCGTCACACGCTCTATCTCTGACATCACTCGTTTCATGTCTCTCTCGTAGGCCGCCAGACTCTGAATCAGGCCCTCTCTGATCCCTTGTCTTTCCTCACCGATGATCGAGTAGATGATTCTGCCATAGTATGAGGTGTAGTCGAGAGAGTCGAAGTACGGTGGGCTTGTATAGACGAAGTCGACACTGCCTTCAGGTATGATCTCCGACAGTCTTCTTGAGTCATGCCTGAGAATGCTGCATGGTGCCACGTGTTCGACTGAGTCCATGTGCTTGCGGGTCTTCATGGCAAACAACTTGAAGAAGTCAACACTCCTGTGGGGCATGAACACCTTGCCTGTCGAGTTCGATGACCACTTGTAGTGATTACATGCGCGCGCCGCGAGCGCAATGGCACCAAAGTACGCCCCTTTCAGGTAGTCACTCATCTCGTTGAAGTGCTGTTGCACCCTCATGATCTGTTTCCCAGTGTCGGGGTGAAAGTACCTGCTGACGAGGTCGGGTGTGTCATGAGTTGCTCTTGTGTCCACAGCGTGTTCTAGTATTCTCTTCAGACTCTCCAGAGTCGACGGCCTATCGAATGGCTGGGTCTTGGCCCTTGAGAGCGTGCAGGCGAGCGGGTTGTTGTCAACACCATATGTCGTCAATCCCCATCTCTGAGACTCATAGACAATGGTGCCCGATCCGCAGAAGGGGTCCAAGAGGCATCCGTTTCGCGGCAGCTGCCTGATGATGTTCATCGCGTCGAAAGGTGACATCTTGCCGCGGTAGGGATAGAGGCCATGAATTGATCTCGGATTGGTGACACTCTGAAGGCGCTCGAAGACCAGTTTACGAGAGAGCGGCCTGAGTTCATGGACCGGCCTCTCGTACTCCTCGGTAGAACACCTTTCGCTCACTCGAGTCACCGCAGGTATTGAAACTCAGAAGCAGGAGGCCGCCTTATCCACTTATTGAAGCCACCGCTGGTTCTCATGCCCGGACCGCATCTCTCTCCGCGGGCGGTTTGTCAGTATGATTCTTAAGCAGGATGCTCACAAGACTTTGCAAGCCGCCCTCCGTATTGCACGCCTGCAACATGGAGTGCTGGTCATGAACGACCTCATCCTCACCTACACCACTAGAAGCGGCGGCCGAGAACGCTGCGAAGTCTCAAGTGATCAGAGAGCAGTGGACTTGGCGTCTCGACAGATCACTGCGATTGATCTTACGCCCCTTGCAGCCTGCGTGCAGCTTGAGTCGCTTGATCTCTCGAACAATCTGCTTCAGACACTCGATCTCTGGCCTCTGATGCGGTGCAGCCGCTTGAACCGGCTAGCACTTCGTGGTAACAGGCTGGCCCGGGTTGATGTTTCCCCCCTGTTCCTGTGCCCGAATCTGAGGAACATCAGTCTGGACAATACTGTTCAGATTTTGGCCAATCGTGATCTCCTTCTAGGTCGAAGAAGACCATGGCCGCTAGATGAGCTTAGGCTGCATCGTAGTCTTCAATGGTTCACAGATCGCGAAGCTCCTGACCCACTTGTTGAGATAGAACGGATAAAGAACTCCCTGTTCACGGACCTCTCGGGGAACTTTCGTGGTACCGACAATGCCTTTGTTGTTGACGAGTACCTGAAGCACAAGCTCTGTGAGGGAGTCAAGAGAGCACTCGTGAACGAGATTGCGGAGGCAGAACGAGCAGGGGCGTTCCGGCGCGCCTACCAGCTTCAGAAGGGCCTTGAGATAATGAACACCAAATGAGATGACGCACAAGCTGTTGTGTTCTCGAGGAGTACACCTTAATAGATAAGTGTGGGTCACTGTTTCCTCGCGGGTCACTTCGCCACTCAGAATTATACTCGTTTCCGGAGGCCTACTATGGACGAGATTACAGTCAGGTACGTCACGACCGCTGGACTGGAGAGGGAAGAACGGATACGAACCGACGAGACCAGCATGAACCTGGACCTGCGTGACATGGTCTCAATAGACCTCCTTCCACTCATCTGGTGCTCAAGACTTGAATCCCTGACACTGCGGCACAACAAGCTGACCGAGGTAGACCTCAATCCACTCTCGAAATGCCGCCGCCTTCGTAGTCTGTCACTGAGTCATAACTTGTTGAGGGATATAGACCTGAATCCTTTGAGCGAGTGTCCTGATTTAGAGGACGTAGACATAGAACACAATGATCATCTCAAGAAAGTGAACCTTTCACCGCTCTTCGAGTGTCCCAAGCTTCTGGAGCTAAGACTAGATCCAACAGTCGTTGTCACCGCAGATATATTCCTGAGGTCGGTGGGAAGCTGGCCTGAAGTGCTCTTGGAGCGATACCACAGGATACTCTGGACATATGATGGGAAACCCCGATAGCAGTACCATCCAGCTCGGTCGCAGGTAGTGTAGACGGTTCTTCTAGCTGTTTCCACACGCAGGCATCGTCAATGGTTATATCGTACACTGTTGGTCATGTGATGGCAGACTACAGGCAGACTGCTAGGAGAAACGGCAATGGAAACGGGACTCAACGGCCGACATGTGTTGGTGACTGGTGCATCGGGCGGAATCGGGCTAGAAACCACAAGACAGCTCCTGTCTGAGGGTGCCAAGGTCACTGCAACATACAATACATCTGCCAACCGGCTCAATGCGATGCTCAAGACCAACAGGGCGCAGATGTTCGTGACGCAGATGGATGTTACAAATGAGGACAGTGTCAAGGAAGCATTCAGGTCATCGACCGAGAAGATGGGGCGCGTCGATGTTCTGGTGGCAAACGCTGGCATTGCGAACCATTCCCCTGTTGGAGTAGATTCAATGTCACTTGCACAGTGGCAGAACACTATCAATGTGAACCTGACCGGCGCTTTCCTCTGTGCCAAGTATTTCTTCCAGAATCTGAGGCAGCATCCGGCAGACCATGCGTCGCTGATAATGATTGGATCAACCGCGGGTGTGTTCGGTGAGGCGACGTTCTGCGACTACGCTACATCAAAGGCGGCAATGCACGGCCTAATGATGAGCCTGAAGAACGAGATTGTCCACATTGCCAGACACGGAAGGGTCAACATAGTGAACCCGGGCTGGACTCTGACTCCGATGGCTGAGTCAGAGCTTGGTGACAAGGTGGGCTATTCCCGTATCCTACAGACGATACCACTCAGAAAGACCGCAATGCCCGAAGACATTGCAGCAGCCATCTTGTTCCTGGCATCCGACAAGCTCTCAGGACATGTGAGCGGCCAGGCAATCACCATAGCCGGCGGAATGGAGGGACGTGTCCTGTTCACCCCCGAGGAAACCGGGGTCTAGGTACTCTGGAGGAGAAACGGGATGCGATCTGCAAGACGTGTGTCACCATTTGACCAGATGGCCCTGGCCTATGACAACTCAATCGACTGGGACACAAGACTCAGGCAGGAGATGCCCCTGTTAGTCAGTAGTCTTGCCGACGTCCCCTCCAAGCGTACGCTCGATCTTGCATGTGGGACTGGGAGGCATTCAGTCGCACTTGCCAAGGCAGGAGCTGAGGCCTTAGGTATCGATCGAAGCCCGGTGATGGTCGAAAGCGCAAAGGTCCTTGCAGTCAGAGAAGCAGTATCAGCTGAGTTTCTCCTCATGGATATGCAGGGCCTGACTGGTCTGGGACGGCAAGGGTTCGGTCTTGCGATATGCCTAGGCAACTCACTCTCTCTTCTACCTGATATTGATGCGGTCCTTCGTGTTCTCAAGTCTGTCCGGTCGCTGCTTGCGGCTGGGGGACGCTTTGTCTTGCAGGTCCTCAACTTCGATGAGATACGACGGACGAGATTTCAGTTCTTCCCTGCCAAGCAGGGGCTCACTCCAGAGGGCAAGAAACTCGTGTTCATGAGATTCTTCAATCACGGCAGTCCTGATGGTGTATCGGAGCTTGTGATGGTGAGCCTCAAGCAGTCGGGAAGACGATGGCAATCGTATGTGTCAACGCAGCAGGTCCTCAACCTGAATAGAACGGTAATCGAGGACTGTCTGAGGGGAGCTGGCTTCGAGTCCTTCGAGCTGTTTGGTGACTACAATCACACGCCCCTGAATCCCGAAACCGATAGGAACATAGTGGCAATCGCTACAAGAGGTCCATGACGTGGCTTTCACCGGAGGAGGCAGGCCCCGTCCCTGTGTCAGCGGAGAATGAGTCCGGCTAGGTTCCGGGACGTGCAAGCATGGCCGTGAAGTTCTTCAGGCTCTCCTGCGCAGCTTCTCGTGGACGCACCTCAAACACACACAACGGATCTTTCTTGAGTTTTCCGAGAACACCCAAGTCCCGGAAGAAGTCAATCTTCCCCTCTCCGACCACCTGGTGCGCACCCAAGCTGGGCAGCCAATCGTGTACGTGCAGCACGGAGATTGCATCAGCATTTGCCTCGAAGAGATCGAGATCGTCCTTCTTGAGCGATCCGTCAGCATTGTAGAGCTTCGGGATATCAAGACAGAGGCCTAGTCCTTGAGGAATCAGTTCTTGGATGACACCCCGGATGAGCGGAGTCCACTCATGGTTCTCGATGGCTACGGTCACGTCGGGTACTGCATAGTCTATCAGATCTGTGAGATGCTTTGAGAGGGTTTCCTTGAGCAGTCCCTCATGCTGAACGGTGAACGCATCTTCCTTTTCGCGGGCCTTCTTGAACGTGGTATGACTCCCGGCATGCACAACCATGGTGGTCGCTTCCGGGCTGAGGTCCTTAGCGAAGTCTATGCAACCACGCAAGACTCCTATGACGGCCTGTGATATTGTGGGATGGTACGTGAACAGGTTCGTATCTGGGCTGGGCGCATGGAATCCCCATGCGACAGAAAGGTCTGTAGAGAGTCGTCGAAGCCTTCTCCGCATCGTATTGGTATATCTGTGTGGGGAGAACCTAGGTACGCCTAAATCGGGCACTATGGCATTCCAGTCGTTCTGTGAGGCATAGCGAAGTGCGTCCTCTAGCGACTCGTCATAGATGACATAGTAGGCTCTACGAGCGAGGATTTTCACAATTTAGCGTTAGAACCGCTAGTTATGAGCTTGTTGGGTGGCGTGATTCAGGTCGTCTGCGGGCCCCTTAAGCGCTGTGTACGATTCTCGTCATTTCAGACCCGTGTTGCTCTTCTTCCGTCCAGTCCAGTATTGCAGAGCGGCAGGTAGCAGGGATGTGTGACTGCAGACACGGAAACACTCCAATTGCCCCTTTCGACTGTGCCTAGATGGAAGTAGGCGATGCCATCGTAGTCGGTAACGGAACTCAGCCTCATTCTGTCACCGTTCGATCCATGAACTACCACATCTACCGTACCCCATACCACCGGCTGTCTCAGTTCGTCCACAAGCCCTACCGCGAATCTCAGTTCGGTCTGGCCGGGTCTGTAGTCCTTCAGGAAGTCTATCGACTGAATCTGCATCTCCGAGCGACCATGGCCAACACAGTTCAGTGCCGATACGGTCACTTCACATCTGTGTTCCTCGTTGATGTCGGTGTCCAGCCTACCAGTCATGCTCTCCAGAAAGTGGCCCATGATGTCATCTCGCTGCTGCACGATTGTAATGGTAAGAACGACAAGTCCTTATTAAGAATGTTGGTCTTTCTCCCATTACCCGTTATGGTATAAAAGTAAATAGACTAATATGCTTCCTGACCGGTGAACCGGTGGGTGTTTTGAGATGAAGAGAGCTAGGAATGTGATGCTACTTGCTCTGTTATTGTTACTCGCGTGCGGTATGTTACCTACAGGAGTGGCTGCTGCACCTAACGATGGTGGTGAAACCGGAGTCCTAGTGGACATTACACGCGCCACATATCTTTCACTTGAGGCTGATGGCGTGGCCGATGACATCGTCACCGATTTCAGGGTGGCGACATCGAGGGCATTGGTATTCCAAGTGTCTTACCTTTACTGTTTCCTCGAGCTGCCTTCCGGACTGACCTACGTGTACGTCCTGAAGGTGATCGGAACCTATTCGCAACTTGTCCTGACACTTGGATGGATAGATGTGGCATCTGAAAGTGGATGGTATACATTCTACATATACGCCGAGATTGCCGAGCCGCATCACTCTCATTGGGGCTATGACGATGTTTACTTTGACCCGCCCGATGGCGGAATACCCGGGCCACCTCTAGTTCAGGTCATGTCCATTGGATACCTTCCATAAGTCGAGGAGAACTGCGGGCACGTAGGAATCGAGGGTCATACACTTGGCGGATCACATAGCAGCTGTAGAGAAGCCGGACAATCTTAGGAATCCTCCCGGTGGGAGCTTAAACACTCAGAAGCATAGACGGTCATCCGAGGTCATCCGACACGACGATCGGCCTCAAGGAGTGACCCCAGTGCCGTTCCCTGGGAGGAGGAGACTCCTGTGTCCAACTCTGTCCACAAAACAATGAACGGCCTGACAGGACAGTATCTCTCGCTTCTGATTGCCATCCAAGAGATGCCGTTTGGGACTCTAGAGAAGCTTGCGAAGAAAGCGAGAGTATCAAAGCCCACGGCTGCCAAGCGTCTGAGGGAGCTTCAGGGGCTCAGAGGGGGCAAGAGCTACTTCTCTGTCACACCACTTCTCAACTACCGCAGTCTCGGTCTCGAGGCCGTCGATGTTCTACTGTCTACGCCAGACCTGAAATCAATGGAAACCCTCGAGAACGTCGCCACAAATCATCCCTACACCGGATACAGGTGCCGGTGTTATGGTTCGAGCAACGGACTCTTTCTTCAATTCAGGACTCCCCAGGGCACGACCCGCCTGATACGAGAACTGATCGAGCATCTATCAGACAAGGGCTTGGCTACAGATGCCAAATTCCTTGCGACCGGCAATGAGAGGACTATCCACACCTCTCTTAGAATCAAGGGCTGGGACCCCAATGCAATGACCTGGAAGTTCGACTGGGATAAGTGGTTCCAGAAGGTTCCAGAGCCCTCAGAAGGCACTGGCGGCTTGAGCAGTGAGCCTGGTTCGGCACTCAGATGGCTGACCAAGAACGACATCCACG
>Ga0316620_10000479_pt1 | contig 16257 bp, 6 predicted proteins | sample OWC_Aug_M1_C1_D5_FD_207651 | JGI IMG/M metagenome (GOLD analysis project Ga0316620, IMG submission 207651) | Wetland soil microbial communities from Old Woman Creek delta, Ohio, United States - OWC_Aug_M1_C1_D5_B | ecosystem: Environmental > Terrestrial > Soil > Wetlands | place: USA: Ohio... | reverse complement strand
ACTTGCAGACCACGCGCTCACCCCCTGGGGGCAAGCACCTGCACTTGTCACCACAGCGATCATCAATCGGATAGCTTCCGGGGTTCTCGAACGGCACGCGGGGGTCGCTGGCAAGGTGGGTGTTGAAGGATGGCGGAACGAGAGTCGCAACGTGAAACGCACTCGATCGTTTCCTGAACACCGCCGATACCACCTGGCAGTTGTAGTCTCCTGGTTCATAAAGCTCGTAGCCATCCGGCCCAGTGTCGGGGTGCGGGGGCTGCCACCGTCCCCGTTGATAGTGCAGCCCGGAGTGCCCGAATTCGACCGCATCCTGGTCCTTGGCTGCCCGGTTGGCGAAAACGACGGCAAGATCGTTGTTCTGCAGCCCAGGGTCAACCCGGTTCAGAAGGAACGAGGTCTGCGCTCTCATGTCCCTGTGATTCGGCTGATTATTGTACTGAGGTACGAACACGAAGTCGAGCCGCGCTGCCGCGTGTGGCGTCGGGGACGAAACGAGCTTCGCGTACAAAGCACTATTCAGGGAATCCGCCCCCTCTGTGGCAAGATGATCAAAACACGTCTGGCAAAGAAAGGCGACGTTGGGACCTCCGAAGTACAGCACCCTCGAACCTCTTGCGAAGTCCCGGCTTCTCTCCCACTTGGATGGCGCGAGCTTCGCCTGATAATGCCAAATGACGCCACCCTGCGTCCTTACTGCGATAACACAGAGATTGACGTAACTGCCCAGACCGAAGTCGGGCTGACCGCTTTCGCCGGGCGGGTACTTCCCCAGGATCTCGGACACCTCTGACGGTGACAGTCCTTCGATTCCACCGATGAAAATCACATCGCCCTGGGCCTGGGCAAGCTGGTCTTCGACCTGCTTGAGCCCATCTGGATCATGAGCCGGGACTGCGAACTCCGGGAAGACTATGAACGGCACGGGTGCCCGTCCGGCATTCAGCGCGCGAATGTGGAATGCGCGCGCGATCAGCTCGTTCTGCTTTTCCCTGAAACTCCTCTTGATCCTGTAGCGGACCTGCCCTTCCGGGGCCACCTCATAGTACGGTTGAGCGACAACCACGGCCAGCCTCTGTGCCGCATCGACCGTGCAAGCACCGAGCGTGACCCGCTCGACACCAAAATCCCATCCGGAGCTCATGTGCACCACCGCCTCGGCCCGCAACCCAGCACCCTGCCGCTTCCCGACCCTCGCACCCCACGCAGGCAGGGCCGCTCGGGGCATGCTCGAGGCCGGCCCCGCCCCGATTCGGCCGCAGCCGCCGGCCGGTTCACGCCGGGGTCGAGGCCTGTCGCACGTGCGTGAAGCACGCTCACGACGGCACCTCCACCACCTTCAGGACCTCGTCGCCGTAGTGGTTGATGACCTTGATTGCGAGCTTGCCGGTGGGGGGAGGGTCGAAAGGGAGGCTGGTGGTCTGGTAGAGGGCGGACCAGGCGGCTTCGTCGACGTCGGCGCGGAGGGCGCGCTTGAGGCGATCGTAGGGCTGGTCGGCGCCGGTGAAGTAGGCGTGGCGGACGAAGAAGGACTCCTCGTTGTAGGCGGTGTCGAGGAACCAGCAGGCGACGTCGTCGGTGGAGGAGGAGCGGATCTGGCCGGTGGTGGGGTCGTAGACGTCGACTCCGCGCAGGGTGACGGTGAGCTTGCCGTCCGGGGTGCGGTCGAGGGTGACGTCGGGCTCGCCGAAGGTCATGAAGAGGTTGCCGGCTCCGGTCTTCTTGAGCAGCTCGTCGCCCATGGCGAGGTCGGGGTTCATGCGCGCGAGCAGGATCTGCAGGCTGCCCCACTGCTTGGCGTCGGAGGCGACGAAGTCGCCCTTGGCCTCGGGCCGGCGCGGCTCGAACTCCTTGGCGGTCTCGCCGGCGTGGGCGTCAAAGGCGAAGCCGAGGACGACCAGGAGGTCGAAGCCGGCGCCCTTGATCGCCTCCTTGGCCGCCTCCTTGACCTGGTCGGGGCCGACGGTGCCGTGCTCGGGGCCGATGGAGAGGGCGACGCGGCGCACCTCGCCGGCGGCGTCGGTGTACTCCCCGAAGGCCTGGATCCAGACCCCGGCGTGGGGCTCGAGGCGGGAGAAGACCAGGCGCTCGTTGCGGCGGGTGTTCTGGACCCCGGCCTTGCGCAGGTTGTCGAGGATCATCAGCTCGAACTGGCCGGCGGCCGGCTCCTTCTGCGCCTCGCGCTCGCTCGCCGGGCGCTCCTCGTCGGTGGGCAGGACGCGGTGGGGCGAGAGGCTCTCGACGGTGAAGGGACCCGAGACCCGGATGCGGCGCGGGTCCTCGTAGGGCTGGTCGACGAGCAGCTCGGTGTCGGCGTGGCGGGCGATGGAGGCGTCGACCTCGGCCTGGCGCTTGCGGCGCTGCTCCCACCACTCGGCGAGCAGGGCGCCGGCCTTCTTCGCCCAGCCCTGGGCCGGCTCGCGCGGCACCTCCCACTCGCGCAGGGATGACCTGGTCGCCGTGTTGAGGCGGGCCAGGAGGTCGTCGAGGCCGGGCTGGAAGCGCTCGTGGATGGCGTCGATTTCGTCGTTGTTGGCGATCGACTTGAGAGTGACGTGGGGGACGCGGCGGACGACGAATCCCTTGCGGAGGTCGCCCGAGGTCGGCCCCCCGCTCGAGGGCTGCGCGGTGACCTCGGCCTCCTTGTGCTGGCCCTCGGGCGAGTCGGAGAGCAGGAAGTAGGGGAAGCGCGCGGCCATGAGGCGGGTGCGGGCGAGAGCCAGCGCGACGCGCGAGGTGTCGATGGTGATCCAGCGGCGGCCCCACTGCTCGGCGACGTAGGCAGTGGTGCCCGACCCGCAGGTGGGATCGAGCACGAGGTCGCCGGGGTCGGTGGTCATGAGCAGGCAGCGCTCGATGACCTTGGCGTTGGTCTGGACGACGTAGGTTTTCGGGTCGGCGAAACCTGAGACCCCAGTGTCCATCCAGAGGTTGCCCACTGGAAACACGGGAAAGTCCTCGAGGTACCGCACGTAGGATAGCGTGTTGCCGACGACGAAGAGCCGATCAGCTTTGGCCAACCGCCTCATCCCGTCTTCGTTCGTCTTCCAGCGAGTCTGCATGGTTGGGCGATACTCCCGCCCGCCAACGTCGACGGCGAACCACGAGGCCGCACCTTCCCCCTTCGCACGCCCCTGGCTCTGACTGGTGAGGTTGTCCATGCGGAGCACGCGCACGCCGCCGGCCTCTTCGGCTTCGGCCCGTCGGCGTTGTCCGGATGGCTCCTCGACCCAGGTGTACTGACCTCCTCCGGCTCCCCCCGCCTCCTTCTCCAGGTACGGTGGCCGGTACCTGACGCTATCGATGCTCCTCGCGTACCAGAGCAGGAAATCGACGGTGCCCGCTACAAAGCGCCCCGTCGCACCAGCCGTCTTGTTGAAGGTGATTTGCGAGACGAAATTCTCCGCCCCGAACACCTCGTCCATCAGGCAGCGCACGAGGTGGACGTTCTCGTCGCCGATCTGCACGAAGATGCTGCCGGACTCGGCGAGCAGCTCGCGGGCCACCACCAGGCGGTCGCGCAGGTAGGTGAGGTAGGAGTGGATGCCGAGCTCCCAGGTGTCGCGGAAGGCGCGGATCTGCTCGGGCTGGCGGGTGACGTCCTCCACCTTGCCGTCCTTGACGTCGCGCTTGCGGGTGGAGACCTGCCAGTTGGAGCCGAACTTGATGCCGTACGGGGGGTCCAGGTAGACCATCTGCACCTGGCCCTTGAGCCGTTCCTTCTCGGCGAGTGAGGTCATGACCAGCAGCGAGTCGCCGAGGATGAGGCGGTTGGACCAGTGCTGCTGGTGGTGGTAGAAGTCGACCAGCTCCGAGAAGGCGATACCGTTGAAGTCCGAGAAGAGGTCGAGCTGCTTGGCGCGGCCCTTGAGCGCCTCGGCGCGGACGCCCTCGATGATGGCGCGCGGCTGGATCTTCTCCTGGATGTAGACCGGAACCGCCGGGACCTCGAGCGGCTGGCGGTCCTGGTCGTCCTTGCCCCTCCACACCAGCTGCGGGTCGAGCGAGGGGTCGCGGGCGTAGAGGAGCCCCGGCAGGGTCACGGTCCTGGGGCTCGCCTCGTCCTCGGCCACGAACTCGCGCAGCTCCTCGGTGGGGATGTTGGCCCGCTTGTCCCGGTGGGTGTGGGCCTCGACCGGCGTCGGGCCGGAGGTGCGTTTTGCGCGTGCCATGGTCAGCGCTCCTCGATCATCTTCGCGTGCTTCGCGTCTTGGCGGTTGCTTCTACGGGGCGCCGTGCAAGGCGGAGCGCTGGGCTTTGAACCGCGAAGGCCGCAAAGACCGCGAAGACATGAATTCTGAGCTGACTTGGCGCTCTTCGCGTCTTTGCGGTTCAACTTCTTCTTCATCCTGCGCCTCCCGCCAGGGCGGCGAGAATCGCCGACCTCACGTCCCACGGGTCGGTGATCTCGAGGAACGCCCAGCGGCCGTAGCCGCCGTGGTTGTTGACCGCCGGCACCCAGAGGCTGCGGGCGGCGGCGACCTTGGCCTCCTTCTCCGGGCGCTTGTGGCCGGTGACCTCGAGGATGAGCTGGAGCGGGTCGCCGGGGCCGCGGCCGTCGTCGAGAAGGGCGACGAAGTCCGGGATGTAGGAGCGCTCCTGGCCGGCGTCGGCGTAGGGGATGGTGAAGCCGAGGTTGTGGTTCTTGACGTAGCGGAGGACCTCAGGGATGTCCTCCAGGGTCTGGGCCAGCTTCTGCTCCCACGACTCGGTGTCGGCGACGACGAAGTTCACGTGGCACTTGTCGGGCGCGGTCGCCCACACCGCGCGGGTCGTGTCGAAGTCGACGTAGCGGGTCGAGCCCACGGTGTCGTACGGACGCAGGATCGGCTTGAGGGTGGCGCCCTCGCTGCGGGCGGCGACGATCGAGGTGTAGATCTTGTCGGCGGCCCGCGCCGCCAGGTCGACCATGAGCAGGAGCTGGGGGAAGGTGCTGTCCTTGCAGCGCAGGCACTGCTCGCGCCAGGCGCGGGCGATGCGCAGCAGGCCGGGAAAGAGCCACGGCTTGAGCTGGCCTGGGTCGTCCGCGAAGTAGCGCTCGAGCACCAGGCGGGCGAGCAGGAAGTCGACCTCCTGGTGGCGGCGCTCCTTGAGCTCGGCCAGGGTGTGGATGACGCTCTCACCGACGATGGGGGCGTTCTCGGTCCGAGTCGGGATGTCCTGGGTGGAGAGGCTGAGGCGCGAGCCCTCGTCGAAGCGAGCCTCGAGCCGTTCGGGCGGCAGCTCGAAGCGGTAGCCGAGCAGGCGGGGGAAGGTGATCTCGCAGGCCGCGCGGTCCTCGAGCGCGCGCACGCGGGTGGTCGGCGGCGCCGGCCTGGGCTCCTGGGAGCCGGCGCACGGGATGAAGGAGAACGGCACGCCGTAGACCTCGGCGTACTCGGGGGAGAAGGCGAGGATCTCCACCGGGGCGCCCTCGACCTCCACGCGCTCGAGCGCCGCGGCGTAGCTGGTGCGGCGCAGCCCGCGGCCCACCACCTGCTCGCACAGTAGCTGGGTGCCGAAGGCGCGCACGCCGAGGATGTGGGTGACGGTGTTCGCGTCCCACCCCTCGGTGAGCATGGAGACCGAGACCACGCACTTGACGTGCTCGCCGAGCTTGCCCGTCTTGCCGACCGTGTTGAGCACCTCGCGCAGGAGGTCCTCGTCGGTCAGCTCCTCGGTGTCGCGGCCGGGGAAGCGGCGCTTGACCTCGGCCTTGAACTCCTCCACCTCGCGCCGGGCAATGCGCTTGAACTCCGGGCTCATGGCCTCGCCGGACTCGAGCTGCTCGCTGTCGATGAGCACGGTCGCGGGGCGGTCGAGCCAGCGGCCGTCCGGGTCGACGTTGGAAAACAGCGCGAGCTTGCCGGGGACAGCGACGGTGGCGCCCGACTCGAGGTCCTTTTCCCAGCCCGAGATGTAGTCGAAGACCAGCTTGGAGACGTTGGTGTTGTTGCAGACGACGATGAACACCGGCGGAGTGCGGCCGTGGGCCTGGGCCCCGCGGTCCGCCTCCCACAGGGCGAAACGCTTCTCGTAGTTGCCGTACAGGCTGTGCAGGGCGCCCTCGAGCGCGACCGGCAGCTTGGGCTCGCCGGTCAGCTTCTCGGTGCCGCGACCCTTGCGCGGCAGGCCCTCGCGGATGCGGCTCCACAGCTCGCGGTAGGTCGGCGCGTCGCCGGTCATGGCGTCGTCGGCGACCGGCACCCGCGGCACCTTGACGATGCCGGACTCGATGGCGTCGATGAGCGAGAAGTCGGAGACGACCCAGGGAAAGAGCGTGCCCTCGGGGTAGCCGGAGCCGCGCAGGTAGAAAGGGGTGGCGGAGAGGTCGTAGGCCACCCGCACGCCGAGCTTGGCGGCGACCGCCTCCAGGCCGGACAGCCAGACTCGAGCCTGCACCTTGCTCTTCTCGGCCTCGCGCCGCTCCTCGCCGGTCAGCTTCTCGCCCTCGTCGAGCGGCCGCGGTCGGTAGCAGTGGTGGGCCTCGTCGTTGAGCACGACCAGGTTGCGCTTGCCGCCCAGCTCGCGGCAGACGCGGCGCACCATCTGCGCGGGTGACTCGGTGAAGGCGCTGCTCTCCCCCTGCTTGAGGAGCGACTTGGTGAGCTTGCCCGCCGGCAGGCGCTCGCGCAGCTTGAAGGCGTGGAAGTTGGTGACGACGATCTTGGCCCGGCCCAGCTCGGGCAGCCAGTCGAGCGGGACCAGGTCGTGCTGGCGGTAGTAGTTGGCGGGGTCGCTGGGCAGCAGAACGCGCAGCCGGTCCCGGATGGTGATGCCGGGGGTGACCACCAGGAAGGCGTCGGAGAAGCGCGCGTCCTGCGGGTTGGCGAGCTTGTTGAGGGTGTGCCAGGCGATGAGCATGGCCATGACCACGGTCTTGCCGCTGCCGGTGGCCATCTTGAGGGCGACGCGAAAGAGGTCCCAGCCGGCCTCGGTCGCCGCCCGGCGCAGGTCGTTCTCGATCCAGGCGTCGCTGTAACGCTTGGCGACCTCGGTCAGGTAGACGATGGTCTCGACCGCCTCGACCTGGCAGAAGAACAAGCGGCGCTCGCGCTCCTCCCGGGTCCAGTGCTCGAGCAGGCGGGCGGTGGTCTTGGTGACGTCCACGTGACCGCCGGCGCGCCAGCGCGCCACCCGCTCCCGGACCTGGTTGATGAAGCGGTTCTCCTGGATCCGCTCCTCGACCCACTCGGTCTCGAACAGGCCGGCCTGGGCGCCCCGCTTGCGCGGCCGCGGGATCGGGATGAAGTAGTGGCTGGTGCGCCGCGCCGGCACGATCTCCGGGGTGATGCCCTCGTCGTCGAAGCGGAAGTGCCGCCGCGGCTCCTCGAACGGCGAGTTGACGACCGGGTTCTCGATGACCACGCGGGCCATCAGCAGTGCCCCGCGGGGAGAAGGCCGCAGCTCGCGCGGTGACGGCAAGCGCGGCGCCCGGATGCCGGGTGATGCCGCGGTACGACCGCCGGCGACCAGGAGCCAGGTTCGGGGGGTGTCACAGGGGGAGTCTACCACTTGCGGAAGGGCCTGCCCACAGGGGGAGCTGGCGGCCGGGAGCGCGGCAGGCCAATGACCACAGCAGGCATCGCTAACCTCGATGCGAGGACTTGAAGGATGCTTCGAGTCAAACAAACTTTACGAAGCCTGTATCAAGAGCAGAACTTTCGCGACAGATAAGCTGATGTTGACAGTTACATACTTTCATGAATAAATATGAAAGATGCCAAAAGCAATTGGTGAGCGGAACCTGCAGCACGTGAGGGACGATGAAGTGTTGCTGGGCGCCGGCAGTGAGGACCCGGAAGACGAGGACGATCGACAGGATCAACGCACGGGGAGGACACCATGATCCAGGTTCATTCAGAACTGAGCCGTACCCGGCTGCTTCCCTATTTGGCCGCATCGATCTTCATGCTGGCGTGGACGGCGATTGCGGGCGCCCAAGGGCGCGAGCAGTGCAACGTAACGCAAGCGGTGGCTGCCGGGTTCAACCCAGTCACGACTGCATTCACGGTTGGAGGCACGCTGAAGTGTGCCCCCCCAGGTCAAACACCGAGTTGTGGCACGGCTACCCAGGGGGTGCTGGTGGTGGGTACGGGTTGGAGTCGGGATCTGGACGTGTGGAACGGACCTTATGGCTGTGATGTAACCCTGGGCGGTTTTAACAGCATATTCCGATGCGCGAATCCCGAGGGCTCCTATCCCATCGTCGCGTATTGGACATGTCAGTCGCCATGCGACAACCCGCCGAACCCTCCTTCAGACATTGTCGGAGGCGCGCAACACATCATACAGCCTGCGTTGTCGGCGATTCCAGTGAGCGATGCTAGTGGCGACACGATAGACGTCAACCTCTTCTACCCCCAGGCACGCGAGATCTGGCTAACGTATTCGTGTCTGTCGGCAGCCGGATTCCTAGACTGTACGGGTTCGGTCATTGGGTGTTCTGCGCTTGGTTTGGAGGAGCCGTATTGGTGCACCGCTACGCCGACCGTGGGTTCAGAGGTGAGCGCGATCGAAATCAAGGCCACGAACTGCCGAAATTTCACCTCAGAGAAAGTCGCTGTGAACATCGTCCCATGGCACCCCAGGGACGATGACGAGCCGGAGACCGACCCTGAAGGCAGGAAGGTCCTCAGCGGCGGCGCGGGAGGGAGCGGCGGTTCCCCCCCGTCCTGCGGGATAAACCCTGAGACGGAGAATCCGATACGGCTCACCAGTGGCAACATGCGATACCAGGAACACGATGTGCTGCCGTCGATGGTTCCTGGAATTTCGGTCCGCACGTACGACAGCGCCAACGCTGACACGGGTGCGTTTGGCACGGGCTGGCACTCCATCTTTGATGCCCGAGTTAGCGAGTATACAGGAAGCGGCGGCGGCCTGGTCAAGGTTGTGACCGAGGACAACTTCCCCGTCTACTTCCACAAGGAGCACCCTGATCAAGCAGGCTGTGGCGCGACCTTCACCCAGTCTTGGCCGAGGCGCTTCCCCCTCGGAACGTTGACCTGCGACAACGACGAGTACACCTACACCGAAGGCACACGTGAGCTGGTGCGGGTGTACAGCGCGATCAGCAACAAGCTTGTCCGCCTCCACACGCCCGCGACCGGCAGGACTGTTGAGATCACCTACGGCGCGGGAACTGCCACGGTCAGTGACACGAAAGGAACCTGGTCGTGGAACGTGTTGTTTAGCGACGGCAAGGTCGCGAGCATCGACACAGGCGAAACTGATTGGACGTACCAGTACAGCGGCGACTTGCTGACCTCAGTCCAGGTGGACAGTTCCACGTGGCGTAGCTACACCTATGCGGGAGGTTTGCTGACCAATGTCGCCGACGGCTCCGGCCACAGCATCGAGAGTCACACCTACACGACCCTGAGTGATGGAACCCAGTGGGCAACGACATCGCAGACCGCCGACGAGAACATCACCTCGATCGACTACTTCATTACCGACTCCTCAAGGGCCTTGGTGACCGCAAGCAACGAGTACGCGACGCGGGTGACCCATGCGTCGGGAACAGAGGCCGAGTACTACATCATCCCGTCGGGCAATGGACCCCATCTGACGTCCGAAATCCGCGGTTACTGCGACTGCCCTGGCGGCGGTGACTTCACCGTCTTCGCGTACAACGAACGATACGAGCTAATCCGCAAGCAGGATGCACGCGGCTACATCTCCACGTGGGACTACGACCCGCGGGGCAGGATCACCAGGATTCGGGAGGGCATCATCCCTCCCGGGTGCACCGACCCGGAGACCGACCCCGACCACTGCCGGGTCGAAGACTGGACCGTCCTCAAGGCGTTCACCGACCAGGCGCTCGAGGACCAGCCTGCGCTTTCGACCGTCTTTCGCGACTACGTCGCCTACTATGATTACGACAACGTCGACTGGCCGAACAAGCCACGCGCGGAATGCAAGCCCAGCCTCTTCGACCCCGACCCCGGACACGATCGCGACCTTGAGAACGACGCCTGCGTCTCGTTCCAGTACGACGGTGTAACTGGGCAGGTGGTAGATGCCACAACGGTGCACTACCGGGTCTGGAACCACGAGACCGATCAGGCAGTGGAGCAGAACCGCACCACCTCGACGGCACTGTACGATGGGCTGCAGGCGGCGATCTTCAACCCGCGCGTGGCTGCTGATGAGCTGGGTGTGGAGATCACCTTCGACGACGCCTGGGTCTCCCTCCCGCAGCCAGTCGGTCTGGGCATGCAGGTTGACGGGCCGCTCGACGGCGCCAACGACGTGACCCAGTACGTGTACTACCCAGACGTCAGTGCGAATCCGCCGATACCGCCAGCGCTGATCGGCCGGCTGGCCGCGATCAAGGACGCGAAGGGCGAGGTGACGTTCTACGACTTCTACGACGTTCTGGGCAACGTCACCCGGACCATCGACGCGCGAGGCGTCACGGTCGAGCGCGACTACGACTCGGTTGGGCGCATTGACTTGGATACGGTGATGGGTGGGCCAGAGGGCTGCGACCAGGTAGCAGACCCAAGTTGCGGCCTAGACCTGGAAACTGACTACTGGTACGCCGGGCCGGGCCAGCCGCTAGGCAGAGTGTACTCGCCGCTGCTGAATGTCACCTCATACACGTACGATTCCTGGGGTCGTGTGACCCAGATCGCGCGCGGCAACTCGGTCGAGGATTTCCGCGAGGACGTCGCCTACACTTATGACCAGGCGACTGGCCTGCGCACCAGCGAGTCGTTGCAGGAGCACGCAGGGCCGGTGGTCCACAAGCAGACTCAGTTCGTGTACTACAACAACGGGCGCCTCCATCAGACGAAGTACCCGGAAGACACGGTCCACGGGATCGCGGAGGCCATCGAGGAGTACGCGTACGATGCGGCCGGGAACCTCGCCTCGTACTGGGACGCCAACCACCCCAACGGGCAGGGGGGTACCGACCCGAACATCAGATACGTGTACGACGGGGTGGGCCGACTGGTCAAGGTGACCCAGCTCGAAACAGCCCCGGACACGTACATCGACACGGAGTACTCCTACGACGCGCACGGCAACCTGCACGAGGTGACCGACGCCAACGGCAACGTGACCATCTACGACGCGGACGACTTCGGCCAGACCTACCGCATCACATCGCCCGTCACCGGCACGACCAAGCTGACCTACAACAAGGCGGGCTGGCTCACCGCACGCGAGGACGCCGGGGGGGCGATCGAGACCCGGGTGTACGACAGCGTCGGCAACCTAACCCTAGTGGAGTTCACCAAGGACGGCGTCCCCTCAGTCAGCACCAGCATGGAGTGGGCGGGCGGCCTGCGCACTCACGCGACAGTCGCCGACGGCATGGATGAGACCTGGACCTACAACCGGCGCGGCCAGGTCATTCGCTTCCACGCCGAGTACGACGGGGGTCTCAGCCAGTCCCTCAAGTTCATCCATGACAAGGACGGCAACCTGACCGAACGCCACCGGGGCGACAACCACGAGAAGCTGTTCTACGACGTCGATTACGCCGGCCGCCCCACCCGGGTCACCGGTCAGGCATGGAACCTGCAGCTGTTTACCATCGCGCATTCGATCGAGTACCTGCCGTTCGGACCGCCCACAACGCTCCTGCGGGTGCCTGGCGAGCCGCCGTTCCAGGAGACCTTCGACTACGACAACCGCTACCGCATGTACAGCCAGCAGGGGCACAAGGGCGGGGATTGGCACGTGAACCGGGTCTACAGCCACGATCCCAACGGCAACCTGCTCGGCTTTGCGAACCTGCTGGACCCCGCCAGGAGCAGAGGCTACACCTACGACGACCTCAGCCGGCTGGTCACTGCCACCGGGCCGTTCGCGCCGGATCAAGGGCAGGCGACGATCGAGTACGGGTACGACTGGATCGGCAACCGAGTGATCTCGACCGAGCCCTGGAATCTCACGATAACCACATACTCCTACGAGCAGAACACTTACCAGAAGAACACGTCGAAGCTGGATACGCTCGTCGTCCAACCTGACGAGGGCGAGCCGACGCAGTACGAGATACGGCACGATGTAGCCGGGAACATGACGTCCGACGGAGTTTCCGATTTCGCCTACACCGCTCGCAACACGCTCGGCGACCAGCGGACCGGGAGCCTCACCAACTTCTCCTACGCGTACAATGCGGACGGGCTGCGGGTGAAGACCGTGGGGTCCTATGGCTTCGTCACGCACAGCGTCATGCACTACCTGCCCGACGGGACACCGTTCGTCGAGGAGCTGCTTGCCAACGGCCTGCCCACCGGCGACACGCGGTCATACGTCTACCTCGGGGATCGCCTCCTGGCCTACTTCGACCAGAACGGTGCGGTCGGGCACTCAATCTCCGACCACCTCGGCTTCCCGCTCGTGCTCACCGACCCCACCGCAGCCGTGACCTGGGAGGCCGAGGCGGGGCCGTTCGGCGAGATCACCCACCTTCTGGTCGACGACGACGACCCGCTCGGCCGCTACCCGGGTCAGTGGCAGCAGCCGCCGATCGGCGGCCTGGACGGCCACACCAACCTCTACTACAACGCCCACCGCTGGTACAACGCGGCGTGGGGAAGATACACCCAGGCCGATCCGATAGGGTTGATTGGCGGAATCAACCTCTACGGATATGCTGAGCAGAGCCCCACGCGTTTCGTAGATCCGCTCGGGCTTTCCGACTCCGACGAGTGCTGTGAATGCCCCAACAAGCGTTGGCGCTTTGAGGGCAGCGGCTGGACCCTCGGCGTGACATTCGACCCGGGGGCGACCAGCGGCACGTATCGACTCAGTGGAACGATGAAATGCCTTAGCTCCTCCGAGTCGTTTCCTATCGATGCGACCTGTCACCCAGGCAGGGGAGTGGGTGGTTTCATGGGCCGGGACTCATCGATTTGGTTCGATTTGTGGGCCTGCAACGCGCGCGATATCCCGAACAGCTTCCACTTCACCTGGAAAGCGAGCGGGTGGACACTCTTGGGAGGGGGTATTCCGGGGGCGCGGCGGTGGGGGCCGCGGATACCGTTCGTTCAGGGTTGGCGTGAAGACCGCGAAACGGGTGACACAAACTACGCGTACCACAGTGGTGTTGGCCTGGAAGGTGGTTCTTGGCGTTTCTGGGGTGACGCTGCAGGTTCCTTTGCCTGCACGGCGGTGATGGTGAAGTGAATAGGGACAGGCATCGTGTCGGCGCTCAACCGGTGCTGAGTAGACCGTGGTCGGCGAAACTCAGCGACTTGTGCCTCTTTCTGTCGGTTGTCTCCTTGTTTGCATGCGGCAACTTCCCCAAGCACGGAGAGATCCACAAGGCGCGGTTGCCAGGGGGGGCTCGTGTCGAGTACGGGGTTATTCCCCCCGATCCCGCTGACCGCACGCATGCGTGCCCCGCTATCTTTGCACTGCCGACGACAGGTTCTCAACAGCGCAAAGACATGGTCGCCGACATGGACTCCCTCTGGAGGCACGAGGCCAGCACGCGAGGATGGGTAGTCATTCTACCGTCAACAGGCCCAGGTCTACCGTTCCATTGGAAGGACCCCGGGGCTTTCGGGTATGGCCCGGAGCGGACGATTGGTCCTCTAGTTCGTTACGTTCGCCGGCACTCGGGCTTTGATTTCAAGAAGCTGAACATCGTCGAGATCGGGCGCGACGGCGTTGGTGCCCTGGCCGTTCTTCGCGCCGCCCCGGAGGAGTTTGCCTCTGTCACCATCGTTCCCTTCCTGGGTGTGAAGACTGATGTTCTTCGAAGGGCTGCAGCAGATTTTGATGTCCCTATTGACGTTGTCGTTTCTGACGCCGAGGCGGGGGGCTTCCGGAAGGACTTCAGTGCTCTTGGACTGCCAGACGGCACAATCGAGGTCCATGGAATCGCCATGGAACCCCTGCGAAGGACTCAGTACGACGGCGCCGTGACGCTGATGCCGCTTCTGTGCGAAGTGCTCGAGAGACGAATGGCGTCAGCCCGAGAGCAATGACTATCGGCACATCCGGAAAGGTACCGGGTCCGCCATTCCGCAATTTCCCTACTCACGATCGTCTCTTGGACACCATGACTTCGAGATCGTCCAGGGCGCGGGTAACGCCACGATCAGCCAGCCTTCGTCGCGTCATGCGCGCGATGGACTTGCCCAAGCCATCTGGCGACTTCCGCCATCGGTGACGCAATAGGCCCAACGCAAACGTGATTGTCTCCTCAAGGCGATCCCGGCCCGGTTGTACGGGCCTCCCGGCTCACTCCTCGGGCTCCTCGGCCAGGCGCTCGTCCAGCGACTCGTACCCCGCGCGGAAGGCTCCGTCCGAGAGGCGTAGCTGCCCTGCCCGCTGGGCCCAGCACCCCACCGCCTCAGGCCAGCGGCCGAGACGCGAGGCCAGGGCCCCGGGGCGCTGACGCCAGCGCTCGATGCCCACCCCGGCTACCAGGTAGCGCAGCCGGCTCGTCTCGGCATCCCGCTGCCGAACGGCCAGACGCCTCACCGGGATGCCGAGCAGCACAGCACACCGCTCGAGGAACTCCGCCGCCGGGACCAGCGGCCTGCTCCGGCCCGTGCTCAGCCCACGCTCGTCGACCCGGCGGCAGTCGGCGTGTGGTCCCGGGAGTTCTTCCTGGCGGTCGCCGACAGGATCTCGGCTCAGAGGTAACTCGTCCCAGCCTCCCCGGTTCTTCAAGGCTGCGCGAGCGCACCACCACAAGGCTGTGCCGGCTTCGGGGGGCTCCCCTGGGCGGTACCCCCAGCTTCCTTGAACGATCCACTCGTAGACCATCTCCCTTTGCTGACAAATAGGCTCTTCTCTCACGCCTGGACTTTCCACCACTCGGAAGCGATACTTGAGAGGGATGCGCCGAGGTGCCAGCGTGAGGTGGTGTGACCAAGGTCGGCCGAGCCGGCTCAGCCAGGGCCTCGCATCGACCTGCTTGCTCCTGGCTATTTGCCTCGCCCACTACCCCGGGGCCGTCACGGCCTCGCCCCAGGTCGGTCCCGGCGACTGGGTCGAGGTCAAGAAGATCACCGCGCCTGATGCCGCGGCGGAGGACCAGTTCGGCATCGGGCTGGACTTCGAGGGTGACACGCTCGTGGTGGGCGCTCCCCTGGACGACGACGGCGGCCCCAACAGCGGCTCGGTCTACGTGTTCGAACGCAATCTCGGGGGACCCGACAACTGGGGTCTGGTCCAGAAGATCAGGGCCCAGGAGACGCAGACCGCTGGCGATCAGTTCGGCGTCTCGCTGAGCCTCCACGGTGACATGCTTGCGATCGGCGCCTATGAGGACACCCCTCGGCCCTGGATGAGGTCAGGCTCGGCCTACATCTTCTATCGCGACGCGACCCAGCCGGAACCCTGGTACCAGGTGGCGAAGCGTTTCCCGGACCACGCCGTGAACGGCGACCGATACGGGTGGGACGTTGCTCTCAACGATGGGCTACTGCTGGTCGGCGACCCTGGCGACAATGGAAGCACAGGGGCGGCGTTCCTCTACAATCGCGACACCCTGGGTGAGGACAGCTGGGGGTTGGTGGGCAAGCTAGTCCCCTCAGACGCCTATCTGGTCAACGAGACCGGTCGTTCCGTAGCGGTATCCCCTCACATCGCGTTCATTGGGGCGCCATCAGCAATGGCAGGATCCAACCGGAAAGGGGCCGTCTACGTCTACCTGCCCCAAGACTCATCGGATCCCGAGCCCTGGTGCGAAGCACTCAAGCTGATCGCGTCTGACGGCGAAGTTGCCGACTACTTCGGAGTGTCCGTGTCCCTGTCGGGTGACACGATAGCCATCGGCGCGCCCAAGGAAGATCCCGGTCAATGGTACAGCGGAGCCGTCTATGTCTTCGAACGCGGCCCAGGCGGGTGGGCGGACTGGCAGCAGGTCGCCAAGCTGAAGGCGCCCCAACCCGGTGACATGGACTTCCTGGGCTGGGACGTCGCGATCGATGGAGACCGTATCCTCGCCGGGGCGCCGCTGCGCGAGAACGCCGCCTATGACGACGCAGGCGCAGCCTTCGTCTTCGAGCGCGATGCCTACGCGCCCGGACACTGGATATGCACCGCCGAGCTCACCGCCTCCGACGGCGCTCACGGTGATGCCCTCGGCGACTTCGTGGCGCTCGAAGGCCGCCACGCCTTCATGAGCGCCCGGCAGGACGACGACGCCGGCAATCGGTCAGGATCCGTCTACTACTTCGCGCGCCCGCCGGATCCGGAGCCGCTGTTCGCCGACGGCTTCGAGTCCGGCGATACCTCGGCCTGGTCGCAGACCGTACCCTGATGGGTGCCCATCGAAAGCGTGACGACCTC
>Ga0316620_10000477_pt1 | contig 16285 bp, 13 predicted proteins | sample OWC_Aug_M1_C1_D5_FD_207651 | JGI IMG/M metagenome (GOLD analysis project Ga0316620, IMG submission 207651) | Wetland soil microbial communities from Old Woman Creek delta, Ohio, United States - OWC_Aug_M1_C1_D5_B | ecosystem: Environmental > Terrestrial > Soil > Wetlands | place: USA: Ohio... | reverse complement strand
GCGCCGCAGACGTAGGACAGGTGCGCCTGGGGATCGAGGTCGATCGACAAGGGGTTGTAGCCGCGCCGGGCGAGGGCTGCGGTCAGATTGAGCGAGGTGGTCGTCTTGCCGACCCCGCCCTTCTGGTTGAATACCGCGATCTTGGCCATGCCGTGCTACGCGACCTCCAGCGGCCGGTGGCATCCTCGATCTGGACAGTACTGACCGGATCAGGCTCGTGTCAAATCGATGGCGGGGGCAAAGCCGACTTTTGTCACGCCAACCGTCAATCGCCCTTGGCGAAGCGGTAGTACTCGGTGTGGTCGGCGCCCGGACCGAGCCGCTCGGCCGCCTGCCGCCAGAGCTCGACGCAGCGGTGAGCAAACGGAGCTCCGCCGCCCACCGCGTCGGCGAGCGATACCGCGGTCGCGATGTCCTTCACCATCAGCGCGGTCGAAAACCCCGAGTTGTAGCTGCCCGAGAGCATAAATTGCTTGACCTTGACCTCGGTCGTGTTGTTTCGGCCGCTCGAGGCATTGATGATGTCGGTCATCACGGCCGGGTCGAGGCCGAAGCGCGCGCCGACGGCGAGCGCCTCGGCGGTCGCCGCCAAGGCGGCGGCCGAGACGTAGTTGTTGAGCGCCTTCATCGCGTGCCCCGAGCCGAGGGGTCCGGTGAGGAAGATCTTGCCGCCCATCTTTTCCAGCAGCGGGCGCACGCGCTCGATCAGCGCGGGCTCGCCGCCCGCCATGATGGCGAGGCTCGCATCGACCGCCCGCTTCACGCCCCCGGATACCGGCGCGTCGACCAGGCCGATCCCCCGCTCGGCGAGCTGCGCGCCCAGAGCGCGCGTGCCGACGGGGTCCGACGAGCTCATGTCGAGCACGAGCATGCCTTTCGGCAGCGCCGCGCCGAGCACCGCGTCGCGCACCGCGCTCCCATCGGGCAGCATGGTGAGGAAGACGTCGGCGCCGCGCGCCGCCTCGGCCGCGGAGCCGCAGTTGCCGGCCCCGGTCAGGTCGTAGCTGCGCAGCGTGAAGCCGGCCTTCTCCAGGTTGGCGGACATCGGCCGGCCCATCTGGCCCAGGCCGATGAACGCCACGGTCTTGCCCGGCTTCAAACGCCGCGCTCCTTGAACACCTCGCGGGCGCAGCGGAACGCCACCACCGCAGCCGGAACGCCGCAATAGATCGCCACTTGCAGCAGGACTTCGCGGATCTGCTCCTTGGTCAAGCCGTTATTCAGGGCACCGTTGAGGTGCAGCTTGAGCTCGTGCTCCTTGCCGAGCGCCGAGAGCATGGCCAGGTTGAGCATCGAGCGCGTCTTGCGGTCCAGGCCCGGCCGGTTCCAGATGTCGTTCCAGCAGTAGCTGTTGAGCAGCTCGACGAACGGCTTGCTGAAGTCGTCGGTCGCGGCCATCGCCTTGTCGACGTACTGGGCGCCGAGCACCTCGCGGCGCGTCTTCAATCCTGCGTCGTAGCGTTCCTTGTGGGCACGCTTGTCCATGCTTCCTCCTGGGGTTGGGTCAAACGATATCTTCGTACCGCACACCGGCGCGCCGCAGCGCGGCGTCGAACTCCAGGCCGCCCGGGCGTGGCACGTTGCGGAACGCGGCGACGCGTGCCGGAGTGGCTTCCAGTACCGACTGCGCGATCGGCTGGTTTTCGCCCTGCATCGAGTCCATCGCCGCCTGGATCTCGCAGGCGCGCTGCAGCGTCCAGTAGGTGCGGAACGCTTCCGGGATGCTCGGGCAGGCCACCAGCAGGCCGTGGTTGCGCAGGATCAGGATCGATTTGGATCCGAGGCTCTTCACCAGGCGCGGCTGCTCCGCGGTGTCCGTCGTGACGCCTTCGAAGTCGTGGTAAGCGACCTCGCCGTACAGCGTGGTGCTGTAGAAATTGTCGAAGCGCAGGCCGTGCTTTTTCGATGCCACTGCGCTACCCGCGGTGGTGTGGGTGTGGATGATGCAGTGCGCGTCGTCGCGCGCGGCGTGGATCGCGCTGTGGATGACGAAGCCCGCCTTGTTCACCGGCAGCTTCGAGCCGTCGATCGCGTCACCCTTGGCGTCGACCTTCACCAGGTTGGTCGCCGTGACCTCGCTGTACCACAGGCCGTAGGGGTTGATGAGGTACTGGTGGCCGCCGCCGGGAACGCGGGCGGTGATGTGGTTGTAGATCAGCTCGGCCCAACCGAGCCAGTCGAACAGCCGGTACAGTGCGGCGAGCTCGAGACGCGTCTGCCACTCCGCGCCGCTCATGCCCTCGGGCTTGAGGCGCAACAGCTTGTCGCTGAGATCCATGGTCGGTCCCTCCGAATGAGGGCCCGAGTGTACCGCCCTGCGGCGCGCCCGCGCGCGCCCGGTTCGCAGTCCCCTAGGAAGCCTTGACCGTCAGCGCGTTGATCACCTTGCGCACGCCTTCGACCCGCGAGGCGACGCGCGCCGCCTGCTGCGCCTCCTCGTCGCTGCGCACGACCCCCGAGAGCTTCACGGTGCCGTCGCGCGTGACGACCTGGATTCCGCTGATGCGCACGGCCTTGTCCATCAGGAGCGCGGCCATCACCTTGGCGGTGGTCCAGGCGTCGCCCGCGTACTCGGCCGCCTTGATGCGCTCGTCCCAGGACATCGCCTTGATGATCTCGTCGTGGTCGAGGCGTCCGTCATGGTCGTCGTCCGAGCCGATGAACGCCTGCGGCTCGCCGCCGAGACGGCGCCACTCCTCGAGCGACACGTAGCCGTCGTGATCGGCGTCGTAAGCCCTGCCGCCGACATAGAAATCATCCGCGTGCGAGGCGGGCGCGACGAGAAACGCCCCCAGGGCCAGCCATGCGATCGCGGTCATGCTCTTTCTAGCCATTTCAACAACCACGAGCGAAGCCCGTGCCATCCGAGGCCATCATATATATAACAATGAGTTATAAAATAGTTCTAATAGTTTACTTGATGGCTTTCGTCGCCTTCGCCCGACGCGTTTCGCCGCTCGCGAGGCAACCGATTGAACGAGCGGCAAATCGCTGTCGCGGCGCGGCGACGCGGAGCAATAATCGGCAGATGCCGGTCCACAACGCCGATATCGCCCGCGTCTTCGGGGAGATCGCCGACTTGCTCGAGCTCGAGAACGCCAATCCGTTCCGCGTGCGAGCCTACCGCAACGCCGCGCGCATCGTCGAAGGACTGCGGCTCGATCTCGCAGCGCAGCTCGCGCAGGGAAAGGCGCTGCCCAAGCTTGCCGGAATCGGCGCCGACCTCAGCGCCAAGATCTCCGAGATCGCGGCTACCGGGACGTGCAAGCTGCGCGAGCAGCTGGGCAAGCGCGCCCCGGCGGGAATTACCGAGCTGCTGCGCATCCCGGGCCTCGGCCCGAAGCGGGTGCAGGCGCTGTATCGCGAGCTCGACGTGCATACGCCACAGCAGCTGCAGCGCGCGGCTCAGGATGGACGCCTGCGCGAGCTCGCAGGCTTCGGGGCCCGCACCGAGCAGAAGTTGCTGGAGGCGGCGCGCGCCCATGTCTCCAAGGCGCGGCGCTTCAAGCTGGCGCTCGCGGGCGAGTATGCCCGCACGCTGGTCGAGTATCTGCGCCAGGCGCCCGGTGCGGGCGAGGTGGTCGCCGCCGGCAGCTTCCGCCGCATGAAGGAGACCGTCGGCGACCTCGACATCGTGGTCAGCACGCGCGACGCCGCCGGCGTGATGGAGCGCTTCGCCGGCTACGGAGAGGTGAAGGAGATGCTGGCGAGCGGGCCGACGCGCGCCAGCGCCCTGCTCGCGAGCGGCATACAGGTCGACCTGCGGGTGGTGCCGCAGGAGAGCTTCGGCGCGGCGCTGCATTATTTCACCGGGTCGAAAGCGCACAACATCGCGATCCGCAGGCTCGGCCAGGAGCGCGGCCTCAAAATCAACGAATACGGGGTATTCAGAGGCAAGCGCCGTGTCGCCGGGGACACCGAAGCGTCGGTCTACGCCGCGCTCGAGCTACCCTATATCGCGCCCGAGCTGCGCGAGGACCAGGGGGAGATCGAGGCGGCGCGGCACGGCGCGCTGCCCAGGCTGGTCGCGCGCGAGGATCTCGCCGGCGACCTGCACGCGCATACGAAGGCGACCGACGGGCGCAACACGCTGCGCGAGATGGCCGAGGCGGCGCGTTCCGCGGGCCTGAGCTACCTCGGGATCACCGAACATTCACGGCGCGAGGCGATGGCGCACGGCCTCGACCCGGTGCGCCTGGCGAAGCAGATCGACGAAATCGATCGCCTGAACCGCGAGCTGCGCGGCATCACGCTGCTGAAGGGGATCGAGGTCGACATCCTGGAGGATGGCTCGCTCGATCTGCCGGATTCGGTCCTCGGGCAGCTCGATCTGGTGATCGGCGCAGTGCATGGCAAGTTCGATCTTTCGCGCGCGCGCCAGACCGAGCGCATCCTGGCAGCGATGGAGCGGCCTTTCTTCTCGATCCTGGCGCACCCCTCGGGGCGACTGATCGACACGCGCGAGCCTTACGACGTCGACATGCTGGCGGTGATCCGCAAGGCCCGCGCCACTGGCGTGTTCCTCGAGCTGAATGCGCACCCCGAGCGGCTCGACCTGACCGACGTGCATTGCCGCATGGCGAAGGACGAGGGTGTGCTGGTGTCGATCAACTCGGACGCTCACGACGTCAACGGCTTCGACAACCTGGCTTACGGCGTGGGTCAGGCTCGACGCGGCTGGCTTGAGAAAAGAGACGTGCTCAACTCCCGGCCGCTGGCCGAAGTCAGGAAGCTGCTTCGATCCGGCCGGCCTCGCAAGCGAGCGGCCTGAACGTTTGCCTCGTTTCCGTGCCTGATGATTGGGTGGAGCATGCAAAAGGGGCAAACGCTATGCCGGAACAAACGGTCAGGCGCCTTTCGGGCGCCTTGCTCGATGCGCTCGCCAGGATGTCTCGCACCCGCGCCAACTACTGGCTCGAATCCGTGCTCGATACGGGGCTGGGGCTGGCGCTTCTGATCGAGGGGCTGAGACGCCACGTCCCTCCATGGAGCGCGTCCCTGCTCCTCCTCCTCGGACTATTCGTCTTCAGCTTCATGGAATATGTCGTGCATCGGTGGGTATTCCACGGCCCGCCGCAGCCCATGGCGCGGGGCCACGCCGCCCATCACCTCGATCCCCTCGGGCACGAAGCGCTGCCGTTCTTCGTGCCGGCGCTGGTGCTCGCCTGCGTGACCGGACTATCCATGCTGTGCATGCCTACGGGCGACGCCTGGCTGCTCTCGAGCAGCATTGCGTTCGGATATGTCGCTTACGGCGTCGGCCACTTCATGATCCACCACAGGCGCTTCCGCCATCCCCTGGTGCGCAAATGGGCTGCGCGCCATCACATTCATCATCATCACCCTGATCGCAATTTCGGGGTGACGAGCGCGCTGTGGGATACGGTGCTGGGAACGCGCTATGTGCGGGCGCGTTCTCGCTGATCGACCTCGTTCGCGAGCGCGCGCACCGCGTCTGACACCTCGACCCGGTAGCCCGGCTCGGCGCGCTCGAGGCTGCGCAGACGTGCGGGTAGCCGCGTGAGCTCCTCGCGCGCATGGGCACGGATCGCCTCCAGCGCTGGCGGCGGGGCCAGGCGCTTGCCCGCGCGCATCGCGGGGCGCAGCAGCGGCGCGCCTGCGTGCTTCTCGCTGGCGAGCGCGATCAGGTCGCCTTCGCCCGAGCGGAACACCTGCTTGCGGCCCGGCCAGGTGGCCTTGCCCTCCGAGCGCTTGCGCCGCGCGATGCCGGCGTACTCCTGCAGCTTGTAGGCGCAGTCCAGCCCGGGCGCGTCCGACGAAGTCACCAGGCTGGTGCCCACGCCGTAACCGTCGATCGGCGCGGAGAAGAGCTTCTCCAGCTCGTATTCGTCCAGGCCGCCGCTGGCGAAGATGCGGATCGCGCCGCAGCCGCCGCGGTCGAGGATCGCGCGGACCTTGCGCGCGTGGTCTGCGAGGTCGCCCGAGTCGAGCCGCACCGCCCGGATGCGGATGCCCTCGCGCTCGAGCTGCGGTGCGAGCTCGACCACCTTCTGCGCGCCGGCCTCAGTGTCGTAGGTGTCGATCAGCATGGTGGTGTTGTCGGGATGGGCCCGCGCGAAATCGAGGAATGCGTCAGTCTCGCGCTCGTGTGCCTGCACGTAGGAGTGGGCCATGGTGCCGTACAGCGGGATGCCGAAGCGCTTGCCGGCGAGTACCGTCGCGGTGCCGCCGAAGCCGGCTAGGTACGAGGCGCGCGCCGCGAGCAGCCCGGCCTCGGCACCGTGCGCGCGGCGCAGCCCGAAATCGACCAGCAGCTTGCCCGGCGCGGCGAGCACGCAGCGCGCCGCCTTGCTCGCGATGAGCGAGGAAAAATGCAGCAGCGCGACCACGCGCGTCTCGACCAGCTGCGCCTGCGGCAGCGGCGCGGCGATGCGCAGGATCGGCTCGTCGCAGAAGAAGGGCGTACCCTCGGGCATGGCGTCGACGTCGCCGGTGAAGCGTAGCTCGGCGAGCCAGTCGAGGAAACGGGCATCGAATCCCGGTTGCATCGCCAGCCAGCCCAGCTCCTCCTCGGTGAAATGCAGGTTCTCGAGGAACTCGAGCACTTGTTCGAGCCCGGCGGCGATGAAGAAATTGCGCTTGGCGGGCAGCTTGCGCACGAAGAACTCGAACGCCGCGACCTCCTGCATGCCGCGTTCGAAGTACGACTTCAGCATCGTAAGCTGGTACAGATCCGTGAGCAGCACGCTCGCTCCCGGATCGCGCTCAGGCGCGTTCATGCGGGCTCCAGCTGCGCACCGGCCTTGCGCATGGTGTCGAGCGCGCGCGCGCCGTCGCCGGGCTGGACATCGACCGCGCGCACCGCGTCGGTCAGCACTACCACTTCGAAGCCCGCCGCGCGCGCATCGAGCACCGTGTTGAGCACGCAATAGTCGGTCGCCAGGCCGCCGACGATGACGCGGCGCACGCCCTTGCGGCGCAGCTGCGCCGCGAGATCGGTGCCGCCGAAGGCGGAATACGCGTCCGCATCCGGCGTGCTCGCCTTGGAGACCACGCCCGCGGACGCGGGCAGGGCGAGCGCCGCGGCGAACTCGGCGCCTTTCGTTCCGGCAATGCAGTGCGGCGGCCAGGGTCCGCCGCGCGCCTTGAAGGAGCAGTGATTCGCGGGATGCCAGTCGCGCGACACGAAAACGGGGCGCCCGGCGCGCTCGAAGGCGCGCATCGCCGCGTTGAGCGGCGCCACCACCTCGTCGCCGCGCCCCACGGCGAGCGCTCCTCCGGGGAGGAAGTCGTTCTGCACGTCCACTACCAGCAGCGCGTCGTACGCGCCGGGCCAGGCGCCAGCCATGAAACCTCCACTTGTTCTGGGACAACCCGTATCCCGAGTGATTCTGCGCAGCGGGCGGACGGCGTTCTTGATCTCGGTCAATCGGCGCCGATGCGGCGGCGATAGGCTTTGGCACACAAGACTAGGAGAGACCCATGCCCGCGAAACAGCTCCTGTTCGGCGAATCGGCGCATGCCCGGATCGTCAGGGGAATGAACATCCTGGCCGAAGCGGTGCGCGTCACGCTCGGCCCCAAGGCGCGCACCGTGATGCTCGAACGGTCCTACGGCCCGCCGACGGTGATTAACTCGGGCGTGATCGTGTCCAAGGAGATCGAGCTCAAGGACCACTTCGAGAACATGGGCGCGCAGATGATGCGCGAGGTGGCGGCCAAGACCTCCGAGGTTGCGGGCGACGGTACCACCACCGCCATCGTGCTCGCTGCCGGCATCGTCACCGAGGGGATGAAGTACGTCGCCGCCGGCATGAATCCGATGGACCTGAAGCGCGGCATCGACAGCGCGGTCGAGGCACTGGTCGAGGAGCTGAAGCGCCTGGCGAAGCCCTGCTCGACGCGCACGGAGATTGCGCAGGTGGCCTCGATCTCGGCCAACAACGACAAGTCGATCGGAGGGATGGTCGCCGAGGCGATGGAGAAGGTCGGCAAGGAAGGCGTGATTACGGTCGAGGACGGCAAGGGGCTCGCCAACGAGCTCGAGGTGGTGGAAGGCATGCAGTTCGACCGGGGATTCCTGTCGCCGTACTTCATCAACAGCCGCGACAAGCAGCAGGTCGTGCTCGAGGATGCCTACCTGCTGCTGCACGACCAGAAGATCTCGGCGGTGCGCGACCTGATCCCGCTGCTGGAGCACGTGGCCAAGAGCGGCAAGCCGCTGCTGGTGGTGGCCGAGGATGTCGAAGGCGAGGCTCTCGCGACGCTCGTGGTGAACACGCTGCGCGGCGTGATCAAGGCTTGTGCCGTGAAGGCCCCCGGATTCGGCGACCGGCGCAAGAGCATGCTCGAGGACATCGCGATAGTCACGGGCGGCGCGGTCATCGCCGAGGAGGCGGGCCGTACGCTCGAGAAATTCGCGCCCGGGGATCTCGGCCGCGCGAAGCGCATCGAGATCGACAAGGACAACACCACGATCATCGGCGGCGCGGGCGACGCGCAGGCGATCAAGGCGCGCGTGGCGCTGATCAAGCAGCAGGTCGAGGACTCCGACAGTGACTACGACCGCGAGAAGCTGCAGGAGCGGGCCGCCAAGCTGGGCGGCGGCGTGGCCGTGATTCGCGTCGGGGCGGCGACCGAGACCGAGATGAAGGAGCACAAGAGCCGCACCGAGGACGCGCTGCACGCGACGCGCGCCGCGGTTGAGGAGGGCGTGCTGCCGGGCGGCGGCGTGGCGCTGCTGCGCGCTCGCGCGGCGCTCAAGGACCTGCGCAGCGGCAATACCGACCAAGACGCCGGCGTGCAGATCGTGCGCCGCGCGCTCGAGGAGCCGCTGCGCCAGATCGTCGCCAACGGCGGCGAGGAGCCGTCGGTGGTGCTGCAGAAGGTGCTCGAAGGCAGCGGCAATTTCGGGTTCAATGCCGCGAGCAACGAATACGGCGACCTGGTGAAGATGGGCGTGCTCGACCCGTGCAAGGTGACGCGCAGCGCGCTGCAGAACGCGGCCTCGATTGCGAGCCTGGTGCTGACCACCGACTGCATGATCGCCCAGCTCGAGGAGCCGCAGGAGCCTACGGGCGTGCCCGCAGGCGAGATGTAACCTCAGCCGATCGCCCGACGATAGGCCTCGAGGTAGGCCCGCGCCGCGCCGCCCCAGCCGAAGTCGCGTGCCATGCCGTTGCGCTGCAGCTTGCGCCATGCCTCCGGGTCGCGCCAGGTCTCGAGCGCGCGGCGGATCGTCTCGAGCAGCGCCTGCGGCGTGGGCTCGTCGAACAGGAACCCGGTGTCCTCGCTCACCGAGTCGGCCAGGCCCCCCGTGTGCCGCGCCACGGGCACGGTGCCGTAGCGCATGCTGTAGAACTGGTTCAGGCCGCAGGGCTCGAAGCGAGACGGCATCAGGAACATGTCCGCGCCGGCCTCGATCAGGTGCGCGAGCGGCTCGTCGAAGGCGATGCGCACCGCGACATGGCGCGGATGGCGTGCGGCGAGCGCGACGAGCGCGCGCTCGATGGCGCGCTCCCCGGTACCCAGCAGCGCGAGCTGCGCCCCCGCGTGGACGAGCGCGTCGGCCACGCCGATGAGCAGGTCGCAACCTTTTTGCGGCACCAGGCGGCTCGCCATCGCGAGCAGCGGCGCGCCGGCCGATTCCGGCAGGCCGAAGGCACGCTGCAGCGCCGCCTTGTTGGGCGCCTTCGCCTCGAGGCGCGAGGCATCGTAGCGCTGCGCGATCAGCGTGTCGCGCGCCGGATCCCAGGTCTCGGTGTCGATGCCGTTCAGTATCCCGATCATCCGGTCGGCGCGCTCGCGCAGCAGCCCTTCCAGGCCGAATCCGAGCTCGGCGCCCTGGATCTCGCGTGCGTAGGTCGGGCTCACGGTGGTGATGAAATCGGCGTAGCGCACGCCCGCCTTGAGGAACGACAGCTTGCCGTAGAACTCGAGACCTTCGGGCGTGAACGACTCGGGCGGAAGCGCAAGCGCCGCGCGCGCGTCCGCGGGAAACAGCCCCTGGTAGGCGAGGTTGTGCAGCGTCATGAGGCTCGCCGCGTGCGCGCCCCCGGCGAAGGCGAGGTACGCGGGCGCCAGGCCGCACTGCCAGTCGTTGCAGTGGAGCACCTGAGGCCGCCAGGGGAGCGGGCTCGCGGCGCCGGCGAGCAGCGCCGCGATGCGCGCCAGCAGGCCGAAGCGCAGGTGGTTGTCGGGCCAGTCGGCCCCTTCGGGCGCCTGGTAAGGCCCGCCGGGGCGCGCATAGTACGCGGGGCACTCGAGCAGCCACAGGGTCGGCTCGCCCGGGGCTTCCAGCAGCCGTGCGGCGGGGAACGCTCCGCCCGACGACGGAAAGCCGGCGATCATCTGGGCGTCTGGAAACGCGCGACTGAGGGCCGGGTAGGCGGGCACCAGCACGCGCAGCTCGGCGCCCGCCGCGGCGAGCGCCCGGGGCAGCGCCTGCGCGATGTCGCCCAGCCCGCCGGTCTTCGCCCAGGGCGCGACCTCGGGCGCCACGTACAGCACGCGCAACGGCGCTGCCACGCCGCCCTAGGCTAGAGCCACGTCATCATCCCCATCTCGTAGGGGTGGGTCAGCAGCTCGTTGCCGGGATAGGCGCGCATGCGGTATTCGATGCGGCCCGAGAGCTGGGGCACGAAATCGAGCGCGAACAGGTGCTCACCGGTCTCCGGCAGGACGCGCTCGAAGGCGAGGCGCTCGGTCGCGGAGCGCTGGCTCGCCTGCCCGGTTCCCGGCCGCGCGAGCAGCAGCTCGACGACGATGTCCCCGGGCGCGAGCCCGTTCAGCCGGACCGCCACGGCGATGCGCAGCTTGCCTCCGAACGCGACACGCGCCACCGGATCGTCCGCGCGCCGCAACGTCACGCCGCTCCACGCGGCGCGCACCTTTTCCTTCCAGATGGCGAGCGCTCGCGCGGCCTGGAAGTCGTGCTCGGCGAAGCGCCGCCACTGGCGCGTGGCCGGCCGGTAGAAGTGATCCACGTACTCGGTCAGCATGCGCATCGAGGACATGCGCGGCACGATCGAGGCGATCGATTGTTTGGCCTTTGCCACCCAGCCCGGTGAGTAGCCGGCCGGCGTGGTCGCATAGTAGAGGGGGATCACCTGGTCCTGCAGCAGCTCGTAGAGCGTGCGCGCCTCTTCCTCATCGCGGCGCGCCGCGTCGAGCGTCTCGGAGGCGGGCTTGATCGCCCAGCCGTTGGCGCCGTCGTAGCCTTCGCCCCACCAGCCGTCCAGCACCGAAAGGTTGATCACGCCGTTGATCGCCGCCTTGATGCCCGAGGTGCCGCAGGCCTCGAGCGGATGCACCGGGTTGTTGAGCCACACGTCGACGCCCGACACCAGCCGGCGCGCGAGCCGCAGGTCGTAGCCCTCGACCATGAGGATCTTCGACTCGAACTCGGGCATGCGCGCGACCTCGCCGATGCGACGGATCAGCTCCTGGCCGGGCTGGTCGGCGGGATGCGCCTTGCCGGCGAAGATGAACAGGACGGGGCGCTTCGCGTCGCCGGTGATCTCGCGCAGCCAGTCGAGGTTGCTGAACAACAGCGTGGCGCGCTTGTAGGCGGCGAAGCGGCGGGCAAAGCCGACGGTGAGCACCGTCGGGTTCGCGGGGTCGGCGAGCTTCAGCATGCGGTCGAGGTGCGCCTCGGAGCCCTGGTTGCGCGCGTGCTGCGCGCGGACGCGATGGCATACCAGGTGCAGCATCTGCGCCTTGAGGTTCTGGTGCACGTTCCAGAACTGGGAGTCGGGAATCTGGCTTACCGACTGCCAGCACTCGCGGTCGAACAGCCGCTGCGACCAGCCGGGTCCCATGTGATTGTCGAACATCTCGTACCAGGCGTCGGCCAGGAAGGTCGGCACGTGCACGCCGTTGGTGACGTAGCGCAGCGGGTTCTCGTCGGCGTCGATTTGCGGCCACAGCTCGGCACAGAGCTGCGACGAGACGCGCCCGTGGATGCGCGACACGCCGTTCTGGTAGCGCGAGGCGCGCACCGCCAGGGCCGTCATGTTGAAGTCGCGCGATGAAGTCGAGTGGCCGAGCGCGACGGCTGCGTCGAGGTGGTCGCGCAGCTCGGGACACGCCGCCTCGAGGTGCGCGCGCACCAGCGGCTCGGGGAAATGGTCGTGACCGGCGGCGACCGGGGTGTGCGTGGTGAACACCGTGTTGGTGGCGGTCGCCTCGAGCGCGGCGTCGAAGGCGAGGCCGCCGGCCATCAGCATCCTGATGCGCTCGTAGGCGAGGAATGCAGAGTGGCCTTCGTTCACGTGCCAGCAGTCGGGCCGGATCCCCATCTCCGCGAGGGCGCGCGCGCCGCCGATGCCGAGCACGATCTCCTGCTCGAGCCGCGCGGCGCGGTCGCCGATGTAGAGTTGGTCGGTGATGGCGCGGTCGTGCTGGCCATTCTCTTCGATGTCGGTGTCGAGCAGGTACAGGGTGACGTGGCCGATGCGTGCGCGCCACACCTTCACATGGACCCGGCGTCCGGGCAGGTCGAGCGCGATTCGCCGCTCGCTGCCGTCGTCGCGCAGCACCGGATCGATCGGCAACAGATCGAAGTCCGTGGCGCTGTATGCCGCGTGCTGGCGGCCTTCGCCGTCGATCGTCTGCTCGAAATATCCCTGGCGGTAAAGCAGGCCCATCCCGACCAGCGGCATGCGCAGGTCGCTCGCGGTCTTGGTGTGGTCTCCCGCCAGGATGCCCAGGCCCCCGGAGTAGATCGGCAGGCTTTCGTGCAGACCGAATTCCGCGCAGAAGTAGGCGATGACGTCGCCCTGCTGCAGGTGCGCCGTGCGGTTGCCGCGGATCGGGTCGCCGTGATAGGTGTCGTAGGCCGACAGCACCCGGTGGTAGGAGTTCAGGAACACAGGATCTTCGGCGGCGTCGTCGAGCCGCTTCTGGTCGACGTTGCGCAAGAACGCCTTCGGGCTGTGCCCGATCGCCTGCCACAGCCTGCGGTCGAGGCGCGCGAACAGGGTGCGCGTCGGCCGGTCCCAGCTGTACCAGAGATTGTTGGCGAGCTCCTCGAGCCGCTGCAGGCGCGGCGGCAGCGAGGGCCGGACGTCTAGACGATAGGTGGTGCCACGCAAGGTGCGGCGATTTTACACCGCAGGGGGCGCGCCTCTCGTGCGCTCAACGCACATGGTGAATCGGCTGGCCGAGCATGTCGGGGGTCACGAGGGTGATGCCGTTCTCGGTCACGGTGAAGCGCTTGCGGTCCTCGTGCGGGTCGAGCCCGATCACGAGACCTTGCGGAATGTGGCAGCCGCGGTCGAGGATCGCGCGCTTCACGACCGCGCGCGGTGCGATCTCGACGTCGGGAAGCACCACCGAGTCCTCCACCCGCGAGTTGGTCTCGAGCCTGACGTTGGAAAACAGCACCGACCTGCGCACCGTGGCGCCGCTGACGATGCAGCCGCCCGAGACCATCGAGTCGATCGCCATGCCGCGGCGGCCGTCCTCGTCGAACACGAACTTGGCGGGGGGCTGTTGCTCCTGGAAGGTCCAGATGGGCCACTCCGTGTCGTACAGGTTGAGCTCGGGCGTGACCTTGATGAGTTCCATGTTCGCTTCCCAATAGGCGTCGAGAGTGCCGACGTCCCGCCAGTAGGGTTTGCCCTCGCGCATGCCGACGCAACTGTCGGCGAAGCGGTGCGCGAACACCTGGTAACGCGGCAGGATGTGGGGAATCACGTCCTTGCCGAAATCGTGGCTCGATGACTTTTCGTCGGCGTCGCGCGTCACCTGTTCGAACAGGAACCTCGCGTTGAACACGTAGACGCCCATGCTGGCGAGAAAATGGTCCGTCGAGCCGGGCATCGGGTCTGCGCGCTCGGGCTTCTCGGCGAAGCCGACCACGCGTCCGTCGGCGTCGACGTTCATCACGCCGAAGCTCCTCGAGTCCCGCAGCGGCACCTCGATGCATGCGACAGTCATATCGGCCTGGCGCGCGGCGTGGTAGGCGATCAGGCGGCCGTAGTCCATCTTGTAGACGTGGTCGCCCGAGAGCACCAGCACGTACGAGCAGCCGTCGGCGCGCAGGATGTCGAGGTTCTGGTACACCGCGTCCGCCGTGCCGCGGTACCAGCGCTCGGCGATTTGCTGCTGCGCGGGCAGGATGTCGATCGATTCGTGGATGCGCCCGTCGAGGAAGCTCCAGCCGCGCTGCAGGTGCCGGATCAGGCTCTGCGACTTGTATTGCGTCGCCACGCCGATGCGCCGCACGCCGGAATTGACGCAGTTCGAGAGGGTGAAGTCGATGATGCGGAACTTGCCGGCGAAAGGCACCGCCGGCTTGGCACGCCAATCGGTGAGCGCGTGCAGGCGTGTGCCGCGGCCGCCGGCGAGGACGAGCGCGTACGTGTCCTTGGTGAGATGGCTCACGTAGCGCGGATCGGGTTGGTCTTTCAAGGTGCAGTAGGACGCATGCAGACAGGCTTGCGGCGCCGCAACAGCGGCGGCCAGGGTTTTCCGATCGACGTCGCCCATGTGAGTCCCCCGCCCACTTTGCCGGAAAAACCGCATGCGCTTCGCTTGGTATTGTTGTTGCTGCGATGCAGGCGCGCTTGATATAGGTCAAACGCGCATCCCCTCTTAGGCGCCACGCGAGCCGGGAAGTTCCGCGATGAGCTCAGATCCGGCGGCTGCCGGTCAGCGCATCATTCCGAGCGTCTGGGGAAGCCACAAGGTCAGCGCCGGCCAGTAAGTGACAATCACGAGGAAGACGAGCATCGTGAGCAGCCACGGCCAGACCGCGACGGTGAGTTCCGTGATGCCCATCCTGGTGATCCCGGACGCGACGTAAAGGTTGAGGCCGACGGGGGGATGGCACATGCCCACTTCCATGTTCACCACCATCATGATGCCGAAATGCACCGGGTCGATTCCGAGCTTCATGGCGACCGGGAACAGGATCGGCGCCATGATTAGCACGATCGAGGACGGCTCCATCACGTTGCCGGCAAGCAGCAGCAGTAAGTTGACGAATAGCAGAAATGCGACGACCCCCAGTCCTTTGTCGAGCATCCAGGCGGCCATGGCCTGCGGAATCTGCTCCGAGGCCATCAGAAACGAGAAGAGCACCGCGTTGGTGATGATGTAGAGCAGCATGGCGCTCATGTTGGCCGAATCAAGCAGGACCTTGGGCACCTTCCTGAGCGGCATGTCCCGATACACGAACACGGCGACGAAGAACGCGTAGACCGCGCTCATCGCCGCGGCTTCGGTCGGCGTGAAGATGCCGCTGTAAATGCCGCCGATCACGACCAGGATCAGCAGCAGGCCCCAGATGCTCTCGCGAAAGGCGCGCCAGCGCTCAGCCCAGGACGCTCGTTGCAGGCGTGGATAGTTGTTTTTCCGAGCACGGTACCAAGTGGTTATTCCCAACATCGTCGCGAGCATGATGCCCGGAACGATCCCGGCGATGAACAACTGCCCGACCGAGGTGTTGGTGGCGACCGCGTACATGACCATCACGATGGACGGCGGGATAAGTATTCCCAGCGCACCAGACGTTGTGATGACCCCGGCGCCGAAGCGCGTTGGAAAGCCCTGTTTGACCATGGCCGGCAGGATGATGGAACCGATGGCCACCACGGTGGCGGGGCTCGAGCCGGATACTGCGGCAAACAGGGCGCAGGCGAGCACGCCGGCGAGGCCGAGACCGCCGTGCCAATGGCCGACCATGGACGAGGCGAAGCGGATCATGCGCCGCGCCACGCCGCCGTGCGTGAGGAAATTGCCGGCGAGGATGAAGAACGGAATCGCCATGATCTCGAACTTCTCGATCCCGGTGAAAAGCTTGAGCGCGACCGCGGTGAGCGGCACGTCGGTCATGGCGAACATGTAGGTCAGTACCGTAAGGCCAAGCGCGATCGAGATCGGCATCCCGGTGAGCATCAGGCCGATCAGCAGCAGGAAGATGACCAGCGCGGTGGGCGGGTGCAGCCCGAGCGCGAACGCCAGGAGCGGCAGGACGATCAATCCCGCCGGCAGCCATCCAAGCCAGCGTAGCGTGGCGTTCATCGCCCGCCGCCCTGCCTGAGGTCGGCCGGATGCAGATCGTCCGCCATCGCCGAGGGACCGGCCGGTTCCTCGATGCCTTCGACATGCGCGATCTCGTGATGGGGCAGACTACCCGTAGTGAAAAACGACGCTGCCACCTGGAGGAAGCGGAAGCACATCAGGTAGGAACCGCAGGGGATGCACAGATAGACGATCCACAGCGGTAGCTCGAGGTCGGCGGAGGTCTGGTCGGTATGGCCGATCGCCCAGACGTAGTTCGCCCCGAGCGTCCCGACGGTGCCGGTAAATAGCGCGCC
>Ga0316620_10000475_pt1 | contig 16311 bp, 10 predicted proteins | sample OWC_Aug_M1_C1_D5_FD_207651 | JGI IMG/M metagenome (GOLD analysis project Ga0316620, IMG submission 207651) | Wetland soil microbial communities from Old Woman Creek delta, Ohio, United States - OWC_Aug_M1_C1_D5_B | ecosystem: Environmental > Terrestrial > Soil > Wetlands | place: USA: Ohio... | reverse complement strand
CGTTTCATTCACGGAACGGCAGGTCTCCTGGCTTCCGGATCCCAACCGAAGCTGCTCGCCTTCCCAGCCGGTCAACCCCCCGCGCGGGCGGAGGATCGCGCCGACCAGTGGCTGGGTCACCCCGTGAGCAGCCCGTCTCCGGTCACAGTGGCGGGGGCCGCGCCGGACTCACACCGGCTTCCCTCGAGCGCCGTCTGGCGACCGCTCCTCGCGCCATCCTAGGGCATCGACGTGGGTCAGTCAAGGAAACGGGGCGCTGCGCAATCGGCTGCGGCCGCGGGCAGCGCGCGGGCGGTAGAATTGCCGTCATGGACCGGTGGGGGAGAGAGGTCGGCGTGCGCATGTTGAGGCGGGGGATAGGTGACCGCCAAAGCGGGGGCCGATCGCGTGCGCGAGGGACTTCTGGTGCGCGCGCCCAGGTAACCAATCGTGCCCGGCCGCCGTATCTCACAGCCGAAATGGTGAGAGCCGTGCGAACCTGTGCCCTGGCGCTGGCGCTGCTCATGGCGGTGGGCTGCGCATCGACGCCCCGCCGCGACTTCAGCTTCGGTTTCGAGGAGTGGCGGGAGGGCATCGCCGCCCGCCAGGTCGACCCGGCGGACGTGATCTACCCGTTCGCAGCGACACCCGAAATGCAAGCCTGGGCAGAGGCGTTTCAGGCGCGTTACGCGACTCTGGCCCCGGCCCTGAGGCTGGAGAAGCTGCAGCGACACCTGTTCGACACCCGCGAGTTCCCCTTCTCCTATGACGAGAAGCTGACCCTGACCGGGGCCCAGACCTTTGCGACCCGGCGCGGCAACTGCATGGCCTTCACCGCCATGTTCGTCGCCTTGTCGCGGGCCATGGGGATGAGGACCTTCCTGGTCGCGGTGCGGCGAGCGCCCGAGGTCGAGAGGGAGGAGACCCTGGTCGTGGTCAACCGCCACGTTGTGGCCGGCTACGTCGACTCCGGGCAGATGAAGCTCTTCGACTTCTACATCACCTCGGACCTTCCCTACATGATCCAGCTGGTGATCGACGACGTCAGGGCTAGCGCCATGTTCCACACCAATCTCGGCGGTGCGGCGATCCGTGATGGCGACCTCGAGCAAGCTCTCCACCACCTCGAGCTGGCCGTGACGATCGATCCATTGCTGTCCGCGGCCTGGGTCAACCTCGGTGTCGCCCGTTCCCGTACCGGCGACACTCAGGGGGCAATCGAGGCCTATGAGCGGTCCATTGCTACCGACCCCGGCAACTCGTCGGCCTTGACCAACCTGGCTTACGTCTACCGGGAGCTGGGCCAGGAGGAGCAGGCGCGCAACGCCCTGCTCGCCGCCGTTCGCCTAGGCTCCACGGCCTACACGCTGGTCGCCCTGGCCGACGCCGAGATGGCCCGGGGCAGGCTGGACAAGGCGCGCGGCTACCTCTACCAGGCGCGGCGCATGGACCGGCGGGCGCCCGAGGTCTACGACGCCTTGGCGCGGCTGTCGCGACTGGCCGACGACCACTCCAACGCCGAGCGCTACCGGCGTCGCGCGGACAAGCTCCGCAGCCACCAGCTTCCGTAGGATGCCACCCTTCACAATCTGCGCCGGTCCTGAGCTGAGGTAGAGCAACGCGCGCACGGGCGCAGATTGTGAAGGGTGGCACCCTACGGTTTGCCGATTGCCGGCTTCGGGTCTACCCTTGCTGTATGAGATTCCTGCTCGCAACTCTGCTCTGTGTCATCGCCTGCAGCGCCTGGGCGAGCGTGCGCCCGGCAGCGGTTGCCGGCGGCTTCTACCCCGGGGACTCGACTCAGCTCCGGCTCCAGGTGGACGCGTTCCTCGACGGCGTGGCCGCGGCGACCACGCATCCGGTGGCCCTGGTCGTGCCCCATGCCGGCTACGCCTACTCCGGCGCCACGGCCGCCCGCGGTTTCGCCGCCCTGCGCGGGGCCGGGGTGCGGCGGGTGATTCTGCTCGGCCCGTCGCACCACGAGAGTTTCTCCGGCGCCGCGCTGCCGGCGCGCGGCCTCACCGGCTTCGACACTCCCCTGGGCACTGTTCCCCTCGACGCGGAGGCGCTGGAGCTGCTGCGCGGCGAGCCCGGCTTCACCGGTCCGGCCAGTGCCCACGAGCCGGAGCACTGTCTGGAGGTGGAGCTGCCCTTCCTGCAGCGGGTGGCGCCCGAGGCGCGAGTGGTTCCCGTGCTGCTAGGCGCCAGCACATCCAGGGAGCAGAGCCTGGGCATTGCCGCGCGCCTGGCCCGGCTGCTCGACCCGCACACCGTGGTCGTGGTCTCGACGGACTTCACCCACTACGGCGCGGCCTTCGGCTTCGCCCCATTCGGGCGCGGCCAGGAGCTCGGCGAGCGCTTGCTCGGCCTGGCCCGCTCCACCGCCGGGCGCGTGGCCGACGTGGATCCCGAGGGGTTCTGGCAGCAGGTCACAGTCAGCGGCGACACGGTCTGCGGGCGTCTGCCGGTCGCCGTGCTCTCCGAGATGCTCGCGCACGCCTTTGACGGTCGCGGCCAAGTCGTACAGGTGACTAACTCCGGTCTCGTGAGCGGCGACTGGAGCCGGGTCGTCAGCTACGTCACGGTGCGTTTCGACGGGAGCTGGCGAACGTGGCGAGACGCGTCCCGCGCCGACCGTCTCAGTCAGCTGTCTGAGACTCAGGGGAAGGCCCTGCTCGAGCTCGCCCGCGCCACCCTGCGCAGCGAGCTGGCGCACGACGCCAGCCTCGCCGAGTGGTACGCGAAGACAACCGTCCGCGAGTGGGCGAGGCCCCTGGCCGGTGCCTTCGTCACCCTCAACAACCGCGGGGCCCGGGCCCAGAGCGAGGGTCGGCTGCGGGCGTGCATGGGCGTGATCGAGGCCAGGGAGCCGCTGGTCGATGCGGTCATCCACTCCGCGGTGTCGGCCTCCCACGATCCCCGTTTCCCCGAGCTCCAGCTGGAGGAGCTCGACCAGCTCCAGCTCGAGGTCTCGGTGCTGTCGCCAACGCGCAGGGTGGCGGGCGCGCACGAGATCCGGGTCGGCGAGCACGGGGTCGTGCTGCATAAGGGACGGGCGGGCGCGGTCTTCCTGCCCCAGGTGGCACCCGAGCAGGGGTGGGATCGCGAGACCATGCTGGCGCATCTGTCGCGCAAGGCCGGCCTGCCCGCGGACGCGTGGCGGAGCGGGGCCGAGTTCGACGTGTTCACGGCCCAGGTTTTCGCGGAGGAGGAGTGAGCGGGCGCTACTCGCGGCGTGAGCTGCTCGGAGTGGCCAGCGCCGGCGTCCTCGCCTGCCGGGCCGGAGACGGCCGGGCGGCAGTGCCGCCGCGGCGGCCCGGCGTGGTGGGGCTGGCCGAGCTCGCGCCGGCAGGCGGAGCGCCGGACCTCGAGAGCTGTCGGTCGGCCGTGGCCCGGGCCCTGGCCGCAGCCACCGGCCGGGAATCGGGGAACGAGGCGGTGCGGACCCTATTCCGGCCCGACGACGTAGTCGGGATCAAGGTCAACTGCCTGGCCGGAAAGCGCATGTCGCCGCGGGTCGAGCTGGTGGAGGCCTTTGCCCGCCTGCTCGTCGACGGGGGTGTGGCCGAGAGCCGGATCATCGTCTTCGAACGTTCCAGTCGGGAGCTGGAGCAGGCCGGGTTCAGCATCCGTCGCGGGGGTGGGCCCTATCGCTGTTTCGGCATCGATAACGACTGGGACCGGCAGCCGTCGATCTCGGGAGCGATCGGGTCCTGCTTCGCGCGCCTGGTGTCCGAGCAGTGCACGGCCCTGGTCTCGTTCGGGGTGGTCAAGGACCACGACCTGGCCGGGGTCTCGGCCGGGCTCAAGAACCTGTACGGCCTGATCCACAACCCCAACAAGTACCACGACAACAACTGCGATCCCTACCTGGCCGACGTCGCCCAGCACCTGCGCGCGAAGCTGCGCTTGACGGTGCTCGACGGGGCCACGGCGCAGTGCCACGGCGGGCCGGCGTTCTACGCAGCTGGGTCCTTCGCCCTGAGCAAGGTGGCGGCGAGCACCGACCCGCTGGCGGCCGACGCCTGGGCCTGGGCCGAGATCGATGCCGAGCGCCGACGGCGCGAGCTGCCCACCCTCGAAGCCGAGAAGCGGGCGCCGCGGTTCCTGGCCACGGCCGAGCGCTACGGTCTGGGCGTGGGCGACCCGGCCCGGGTCGAGAGGGTGCGAGCATGAACCGTCGTGAGCTGCTGGGCGTGGCCGCGGGGTGTGTGGCGTGCGCGGCTGTCCCCCGCTGGTTGGCGGCGGGCGATCGCGTGCAGCCGGGGCTCGAGGCGAGCACCGAGGATCTGCCGGCGCACGAGGCCTCCTGGTACAAGAAGCTCGAAGGCACCAAGGTCGAGTGTGAGCTGTGCCCGCAGGGGTGCTCGGTGGCCGACCTCGAGCGCGGCACCTGTGGCGTGCGCGAGAACCGCGCCGGAACTTACGTGACCCTGGTCCACAGCCTGGCCTGCAGCGTGCACGTGGACCCGGTGGAGAAGAAGCCGTTGTTTCACGTCCTGCCCGGCGAGCAGGCCTTCTCGTTTGCCGCTGCGGGCTGCAACGTTGAGTGCAAGTTCTGCCAGAACTGGGAGATCTCACAGTTCCGGCCGGAGCAGGTGCGCAACATCTACCTGCCTCCGCAGAGCCTAGCCGAGGCGGCCAAGCGGAGCGGCGCCAAGTTGACTGCGGCCACCTACTCCGAGCCGGTCGTGTTCTGGGAGTACGTGCGCGACGTGGCGGTGGCCGCCAACCAGGCCGGGCTGCGACCGACCGTGGTTTCCAACGGCTACATCAAGGAGAAGCCCCTCAAGGACGTCCTGCCGCTGCTGGCCGCGATCAAGGTCGATCTCAAGAGCTTTCGCGAGACCTTCTACCAGGAGCAGGTGCGCGGGCACCTCGAACCGGTGCTCAAGTCCCTGGAGCTGATCCGGGCCTCGGGAACCTGGCTCGAGATCGTGGTGCTGCTTGTCCCCACCCTCAACGACTCGGCGGAGGAGGTCCGCGACCTGTCGCGCTGGGTCAAGGCGCACCTCGGCGCCGAGGTCCCGGTCCACTTCACGCGCTTCCACCCCACCTACCGCCTGACCAACCTGCCCCCGACCCCGGTCGCGACCCTGGAGCGGGCGTGGCAGGTGGCGCGCGCCGAGGGGCTGGAGTACGTGTACCTGGGCAACGTCCCCGGCCACCCGGGCGAGAACACCGTCTGCCCGCGCTGCCAGAGGGTCCTCGTCAAGCGGGTTGGGTACCTGATCGAGAGCAACAACTTGAAGGACGGAAAGTGCCCCGATTGCGGGCGAGGGATCCCGGGGGTGTGGAGCTAGGACTCGAGCCCGAGCCGGTTGCCGTTGTCGGTCATTTCGCGCGCTACCACCCCCTCGGCCACGGCTACGTGCCGCTGCCGGGACTGAGGTGACGGGCGCGCCACGGGAACGGTCGGCGATGGTCCGGAGGTCTCTTGAGCGCGCTTCCCGTGCAGTGCCAGGCAAAGTCCTGCGCCGGCCGGCTGCGCGGTCCAGCGCAGCTCAATGGGTGGCACGTGCCGTTCATCGGAAGGGACGTCGTCACTGGCTGTGCCGCGCGTGGCGTAGCGCCACGAGCACCATGGGAATCGCGGCCAGCTGGAGGATGCCGAGGCCGAGGGCAGTGGCCGGGCGGCCGGCCCAGGGCAAGGCGACCAAGCCCACGAGCAGGGCGCCGGCCGCGGCTCCGACCTCGTCGGCGGCGAATCCGATGCCGGCTCCCCGCCGGGTGTCGGTGCCGCCGGACAGAGCTGCCACGCCTGCGAACGCGGCACCGGTCAGGGCGCCGCCCGTGGCGAGCAGGACGGGAACGGCTAGCCCGGGCGAGGTCGGGGCGAGGCCGGTGGCGAGGAGGGCGGAGAGGGCGGCGCCGGCCGCGAGCACTGCGGGCAGGCGTCGTGACGGCTGTGGCCAGCGCTGCGCCGCGGCGGCGCCGCCGACCAGGCCGACCATGAAGGCGGCGGATAGGGCGCCGATCTCGGAGTAGACCGAGCCGCGGGTCGCCTGCCACACGCCGATCAAGAGCAGGAACCAGCCCATGGAGGCGAGACCCACGACCAGGGCGGTGGCCGGCCCGGACCCGCGCCGGGTCGCGGCCAGCCCGATCAGCGCCACCACCGCCAGCCCGAGGAGCGCGGCGAGGGGCATGGGCGGCCGAGCCTCCATGGCCTGCAGTAACCGGAGAACCGAGGTGTCGCCGCGGCCCTCGGCCAGAGCTGCCGCCAAGAGCACCGCCCGCGGCCGGTCGGCGGTGTTGATGTCGTCGCCCGGTGTGGCCGTGAAGGACTGCAGCTCGCGCTGGCGGCCGGGGTCGAGGAGCAGCCGGAGCATCCGGGGATCGAAGTCCGAGCCTTCGATGTGACGACTGCGCCAGCGTTCGACCAGGGTGGCAGGGTCGGTCACGAGCTGGGCGTCCTCCCGGCCGGCCACAAGCAGGATCTGCTCTCCGGGCAGGGCCGAGACCTTGGGGAAGACCCGCTGCAGAGTGGCGGCGAGCACTGCCACGAGGCGTCCGGCCGCGCCTCCGAGGTAGGTGTCGCCGACCCCGACCCGCAGCACGAGCACGCCGTCACGGGCCATGCGGTCATGGCAGGCCGCGAGCAGCTCGAGGGTCCGGGTGCGGTTCTGGCGTAGGCTGGCGGGGTCGCCGTCGAGTAGAAGTACCAGCTGCCAGGCATCGTGCTCGAGGAGGGCGCGGGCAGGGTCGACGGCGCGCGCGTGTACCCGCGGATCTGCCAGCGCGCGCGCCAGCGCCGGGCCGTACCAGTCGGCAAGCAGGGCGGGCAGGGCGGGATCCTCCTCGGCCAGCTCGAGGCGCTCGACCGGATGGGCGAGGAGGTGCTCGATGGTGCCGTCGGCCAGGGCACCGACAGCCAGGACATGGTTCGGTGCGGGGTGGAGGAGCATGACCAGGTGCGCGCGCGGGGAGGTGGCGTAGGGGTCGGGGTAGGAGGCGAGCAGGCGACCGTTTCCGTACAGGGCGCGTGGGGACTCGGCCGACACGGCCAGGTACTGGTGGCGCGTCTCCTGGAACGAGCCGAGGGTGCCTGGCCGGCCGGCCCACCGCCAGCCGGCGCGGGCCAGGACCGGCCCGGCCACGATCGCGCCGGCTACGGCGGCGGCCAGCGCGAGCAAAGCCAGCGCCCGCCTGCGCCAGCCCAGGGAGGCGGCCACCACCAGCCCCAGGCCCAGGAGCACCGTCGCCGCGCTGCCCAAACGGGCAAGAGCAAAGGTGAACGCGACGCCGCCGACCAGGGCTCCGCCGGCCTCGAGGGCATAGGCCCGGCCGCTCCCTCCTCGGTCGAGGACGGCGGCCAGAGCAGGGAACGCGAGACCGCCGGCGAGGCCGGCAGGCACGATCGCCAGCGCCCAGATCCAGCACCCGGCCGCGCTGGTGAGGGTCTCGCCCGGCGCCCCGCCGCTGAGGGCCGGAGCGGTCCGCAGCAGCACCACCCCGGTCGCGCACAACCCCAACACCGCCGCCGGCAGCGTCCGGGCCGGGACGGTCGCGCCGAGGGCGACGCCGGCTCGGGAGCCAACGCCCATGGCGACCAGCCACAGGCCGAGCACGCTGCCCCAGGCCAGCTCCGAGCCGGCCACCGCGGCCATGCCCTCGCGCACCAGCACGGCCTGGGCCAGGGCAGTGGCGAAACCGAGCAGGACGAGCGCGGTGCGGGCGCTCACCCCTGGACGGGCGGCGCCGGGATGACGCGGTTGCGACCTTCGCGCTTGCCGGCGAGGAGGTTCTCGTCAGCGGCGGCGATCAGCGCCTCCACCGACGGTTTCACGTCGGCGTCGAGACAGAGGGTTGCGACACCGATGGAGATTGTGACGCGCAGGAAGCCTCCGTTCTCGAGCGGCGCAGCCAGGTCCTCGATCATGCCGCGCAGCTTCTCGGCCACCTGGACCCCGGCCTCGAGGTCGGTCTCGGGCAGGATGAAGAGGAACTCCTCGCCCCCGTAACGGCCGATCGCGTCCGAGTCGCGGAGGCCCTTCTCGAGCGTCTGGGCGACCCGCTTGAGGGTGGCGTCGCCCGTGAGGTGTCCGTACTCGTCGTTGACACGTTTGAAGTTGTCGAGGTCGGCCATGCCCACGGCCAGGGGCCGCCGGTAGCGCACCGCGCGCTCCAGCTCGTGCTCGAGTGCCTCGAGGATCGCCTCTCGCCGCAGCAGCCCGGTCAGGCTCTCGTAGGTGGCGGACTGGAAGAGGTGGGCGTTCTCGAGCACCGTGGCCACCATGTGCGAGAAGAGGTCGAGCAGCTCCAGCTCCTCGGCCACCATCCGTTCGCTGTCGCTCTTGGGGCCGAGCAGGAGCAGACCGACCACGGCGTTGCCGCGACGCAGCGCCATGGCCAGGTTGGCGTCAGCGGCCCGCAGGCGTCGGACCAGGGTCGAGTCGGCCTCGGACAGCTGCGCCACGAGCAACGGCTTGCGCGCCTCGGCCAACTGCCGCACGCCCGGGTCGTCGGCCTCCACCAGCAGGCTCTGGCCAGAGCCGGGCTCGAGCGCCTCCGAGGTCGAGGCCAGGGTCATCAACACGCGCGACGCCGGGTCGGACACGAGCAGGGTGGCCGAGGTCAGGCCGAAAATGGCGCCCAGCTCGTCCACCACCTGACGGCCCATGGCCGGCAGGTTGCCGCTCGCCGGCAGGCGGGCGGCGAGCTCGGTCAGCCTGTGGCGCATGGCCAGGCGCTCGGGGAAGAGGCGGCGGTCCACCACCTCCTGGACCGAACGGCGGAGGGGCGCGAACAGAAGCCCGACCACGAGCATGGTCGCCGACAGGGCCCACATCGGGACGCTCACCGCCTCGCTCCCGGGCAACAGGGAGCCGACGACGGTGACCGTGAGCCAGAGCACGCCGACCAGGGTCGAGGTCACCGTGCCGTAGACCAGGCTGCGCTTGACCACCATCTCGATGTCGAACAGGTGGTAGCGGAACATGGCCACGAAGATGGCCACCGGGTACAGGAAGATGAGCACCGGTTGCACGACATCGGTGACCCAGCTCGGCAAAGCGTAGCCGAACGCCTGGAGGCCCTCGGCGACCACCATGTAGGCGGCCCAGGGCAGCACGCCGAGGAGCACGAACAGGGCCTGCTGGCGGACCCGTGGTTCGTGGGCGAGCCGGGTCTGCGCGACCAGGATCACGACCACCGCGATGGCCCAGGTCGGCAGCCCGACGCTCAGCATCAGCGAGTCCACATATCGTGCCGGAATCGACAGCAGAGGCCGACCAAGGCTCTCGGCGATGCGGACCAGGCTGGCGGCGAGGGCGAGGCCGACGCCGACCGCGTAGTACAGGGGGGCCAGCCAGCGGCGGTCGCTGAACCACCGATTGCTGAGCGGGATGGACGAGGCGAGGTGCAGCTCGAGGCCCATCTGGAGGCCGGTGAGCATGAGGTAGGCGACGCGCCGGATCAGGAACCACGGGTCGTCCCACAGGTCGTCTGCCGGCAGGGTGAACTCGACTGCCACCAGGGTTGCGAAGACGAAGAGTAGGCGCGCCCTGACGTCGTCCGGCGTCTGGCGGAAGGCGAGGATGCCGATGACCAGATAGCCGAGGGCGACGAGCAGGTTGAGCAGCAGCTCCTTCCACGCGATGGGGAAGCCGGGCTTGATGGTCAGGGTCACGGGCCGGCCTGAGCGCTCGACCCGGAACTCGACCTCACGATCGCGCCGGAAGGAACGGGCGATGGCGTCGTAGGCATCGACGTCGGGGACCGGCTGGCCAGCCACCGCGAGCAGGAGGTCACCGGCCGCGAGGCCGCCAAGCTCGGCCGGGGAGTCGGGCACCACGCGCTCGACGACGATGCCGCGGTCGGTGCGATCGGGAGCCCAGCCCACTCGCCTGCGCTCGCGGACGTTTTCGCGGATCAAGCCGGTCAGGAACAGCCCGAGCACGATCGCGCTCACGATCGCGCACGCCACTGTCGCGGTCCTGCGGCTGATGGCCATCGCACCTCGCATCAGGGGATCGTCGCTGGCGCCCCTGCACCTCGAGTATACATACGTCGCAGCCGCGGCAGTTTCCTAGGGCTGACTGCGGCGCTGCGGAGGGGCTTGGCGCGCCGCCCCCAAGCTTCGCCCCCATTGGTCGTGAGAGAATGCCCCGGCCCCGCTCTGGGGGCTCCTCTGATTCCCGGGAGACTGCCATGGACCTCAGCGGCTCGCGAGTCTTGATCACCGGCGCCTCGAGCGGCATCGGAGCTGCCTGCGCCGCAGCCTTTGCCCGGCATGAGGCCCGCCTCCTGCTCCTCGCCCGGCGCGAGGATCGGCTCCATGACCTCGCTGCCGAGCTCGCCACTCGCCACGGCGTGGAGGTGCGGACGGCAATGGTCGACGTCCGCGATCGGGGGGTGGTGGAGTCCTGGTACAGGGACCTGCCGCAGGACTGGCAGCAGCTGGACATCCTGGTCAACAACGCCGGCCTCGCCCGCGGTCTCGGCCCGCTCCACCAGGGTGAGGTCGAGGACTGGGAGGAGATGATCGACACCAACGTCAAGGGCCTGCTCTGGGTCACCCGGACGGTGCTGCCGGGCATGGTCGCCCGTGGGCGGGGGCAGGTGATCAACATCGGCTCCATCGCCGGCCACGAGGTCTACCCGGGCGGCAACGTGTACTGCGCCTCGAAGTTCGCCGTCACTGCGCTCGGCCGGTCGCTGGGCATCGACACTCTGGGCAGCGGTGTCCGGGTGTCGTCGGTCGACCCGGGCATGGTCGAGACCGAGTTCGCCCTGGTGCGCTTTCACGGCAACCAGGACCGGGCGGCCGCGGTCTACACCGGCCTCGAGCCCCTGCATCCCGAGGACGTGGCCGAGGCGGTGCTGTTCTGCGCCACTCGCCCGCCCCACGCCAACGTGCGCGAGCTCATCCTGATGCCGTCGGCCCAGGCTGGCTCGACGTTCGTGCACCGCGCGAAGTAGCGATCCGAGCGGCTCCCCGACTGCCGAGTCTGAACTCAGCGCTGGCAGCCCGGGCACCACGCGCTCGAGCGGCCGCCGACCACGGCGCGGCGGAGGGGCCGGGAGCAGCGTCGGCAGGGCTCGCCCTCGCGCCCGTAGGCCTGGAGCGAGACCGCGAACGAGCCGAAGTCGCCCGACGGCGAGGCGAAGTCGCGCAGGGTCGTGCCCCCCTGGGTCACGGCCTCGGCGAGGACCGCCTGCAGCTCGACGGTCAGGCGTCGGAGTCGGGCGAGGGAGATGGTCGAGGCGGCGCGCGACGGCCGGATTCCGGCTCGCCAAAGGGCCTCGGTGGCGTAGATGTTGCCCACTCCGGCTAGCAGACGCTGGTCGAGGAGGAGAGACTTGACTGGCGCCCGGCGGCAGCGCAGCCGCGGAGGCAGGGACTCGACGAGGTCGTCGTCGAGGGGATCGGGCCCGAGGCCGGCGAGGGTGGGGTGGTGGGCCTCACTGCCCGCCGGCAGCCACTCGACGAGCCCGAAGCGACGCGGGTCCACGTAGCGCAGCTGGCGCTGGTCCTCGAGCGTCAGCACGAGGTGGGTGTGGGGCAGGAGCGGCTGCTGGCGCCGGTCGAGGGTCAGGCGGCCGGACATGCCGAGGTGGACGAGCAGGGAGCCGTGGTTGTCGCCGTCGAGGAGGAGGTACTTTCCCCGACGCCGGAACCTGGCCATGGTGCGGCCGACCAGGCTCATGGCCAGGGCGGCCGGGTCGAGGGGCTGGCGCAGCCTGACCGCTTCGCCCTCGACAGCCACCACCCGGCGCCCGGTCAGGCACAGGGCCAGGGCGCGGCGAACGGTCTCGACCTCGGGCAGCTCGGGCATCAGCTCTCCGGCGTCAGGTCAGCGTGGCGACCGTGCATGGTGCCGGGGAGGATAGCAGCGCAGGGGTCGAGCGGGGAGACGACACCCGTGCGCGCGGGCCTCGTTAGAATGGTCGGCACCAGGTGTGGAGGTGCGGCTGGGCCGCATCGTGACCGGTTGGGGCAGCAGCTGAAAGGACAGGGCGGTGAAGGTCTTCAAGCTCATCACGCTTCCGGCAGCCCTGCTGCTGGGAGCGCTTGCGACCGCTCACGCCGCGCCCGTCGACCTCCTGGAGAGCGACTCCCAGGTCTTCATCCAGGACAACGGCGGCGCCGACGTCATCTACCGGCTGACCTTCCGCGACAACGAAGGCCGTTCGCAGATCCGCAAGGTGGGCGAGTTCTACGAGCCGCTGCACTTCACCCGCGGCCTGCTCCACGGCTCCGGCGAGCCGAGCCCGGTCACCCCGGTCTCGCTCGGCGCCGGCTACTACCGGATCGACCTCTCGACGCCCACCCAGGCTGGTCAGACCTACACCCTGGAGCTGCACTACCGCTGCAACCGGCGCTTTGCCGACCCCACCACGCGCGACGGTCGCGACCTGCTCGCGATCTGGTTCAACCCCGTGCGCTGGTCGATGCCCATCGGGACCTCGGTGATCAAGCTCGTGCTCCCGCTCGAGCTCTCGGCCACGGTGGTCCGGCACGAGGACATCAGCCCGCAGATGGTGGACGATCTCGGCGTCATCACCGATCCGGACAGCCTCGCCGAGCAGGACCACTGGGCCTTCGTCTACACCGACTACCGGTCGAGCCGGCGGCTGACCCTGTACGCCGAGAGGCGCGGTCTGGCCAGCGAGGTGACCCACCTGGCCCGGGTCTACGCTCCGGTCGGGGTCCTGCCCGGCGTGTCTGCGACCGCGGACGTCGAGACCGACGGCGGGGCCGAGGCCGAGCGCCTGGTGGCCCGCGGTGATGTCACCCTGGTGGCCGAGAGCTATCAGGTCTTTGCCAACATGGGGGTCCGCGGCGGAACGGACAGGGTCCGCGAGCCGCGTTGGGTCGAGGTCGAGACCACCCTGACCCTGATCGAGCACGGCAGCCGCAACTTCGTGCCCCTGCCGCCGCTCGAGACCGGCCTCATGCCCCACTGGGTCGACTGGTGCCGGGTCAGCGTCGGCGGCGACGACGCGGGCTGTCGAGTCGAGTCCGACCGGGCCATCTTCGAGCGGGCGAGCTCGGCCGGCGAGAGAGTGATCTTCACCGCCCGGCAGAGGTTCGTGCCGTGGCCCGGGACCGCGATCCAGGTGGTCGACGGCAATGCCTACCTCGAGCTTGCGTTCCGGGGCGTGCCCGAGACCTATGCCCCGCGCCACCGCGTCGATGCCTCGACGGTGGAGCTGAACACCGGCTTGCCCGTGCTCGAGGAGGTGCTCCCCGGCCGGGTCCTGGCGACCAGCGTGCAGCTGCCAGTGATCCTGCTCATGCCTGATCGGGGCGAGGTGCAGGTGGTGTCGCGGGCGGTGGACTGGGCGCAGTACAACGGCTATGCCCCAGAGCGCGACTTCGGTTCCGGGGCCGGCGGCCGGCCCGAGTGCGTGGTGACTCACGTCCGGCGCGGCGCTGCCGCCGAACCGGCCCGCCTCGAGGTCCTGGTGCCCGCGGACCCGCTCAACGTCGCCAAGCCCCTCCTGACCTCGCTCGGCCTCTTCGCCCGTCATCTCGTGACCGCCCGGCTGACCCGTCACGACCTCGAGGGCGCCCGCTCGTTCGGGCTCACCGTGACCGTGTGGGCGGTCTTCGCCTTCTTCCTCAACGCGCCCCTGCTCGTGGGCTGGACACTGGCCATCGGCTGGGTGCTGCTGATCATCGACAGGCTCGCCGGCACCCACATGTGCCGCGACGTGCTGCTGCCGGCGGGCAAGTTCAAGTGGGTCCACCCCACCCAGGGCACGGTCCTCGGCTGGACCGGCGCCCTGGTTCCGCTGCGGCTGCTGTGGCTGCTGGCCAGCGGCGTGCTCGCGGCCCTGGTGTCGGTCCTGCGCCTGCACCCTGTCCTGGCCCTCTACCTGAAGCAGAAGGGCCCCCAGTACGTGTCGCCGGAGATCACCGTCGCCACCTTCCAGAAAGAGGGCTTCGTGGCCGAGCTCGAGCCGGTCGAGGCGTCGGTCATGATGCAGCGTCCGATCAAGGCCATCAACCTGGTGGTGCTCGGCCTGGTGGACAGGGGCGCGGTCGAGATCCTGAGCCGCAACCCGCTCCAGCTCAAGGTCCTCGACTCTCACCTGGCCGCCACCCGGCCTCAGCGCGCGCTGCTCGAGAGCCTCTCCGCCGACGGCACCCTCGGTCGCCGGGGCGTGACCGCGGTGCTCGACGCCGTCAGCTCCGAGCTCCAGCCCAAGGTGTGGCGCGCCGACCGCGAGGCCACCCTTGCGGCCCAGCGCAGTCATGCCGACGAGGCATGGGAGGTGCTCCGCCGTCTCCCGGCCGGCGGGCGCCGGGGCTACTTCGACAGCCACTACCCGGTCCTCTACCTGAGCGACCACTTCTTCGGCAACCTGTCCGAGAGCTTCGAGGAGATCCCGGCCGCGGCCGCGCCGCGCTCGCCGCTCGTGGTCCTGGGTGCAGCCCGGGAGGTGCGCACCATCGGCGGTGCCGTGGAACGGGTGCAGGACTTCGCCACCGGCGTGGTCGAGTCTATCGAGAGCACGGCCCGTGCCACCGTAGACCGGGTCGAGAGCCTGTTCAACTTCGACGGCGCTGCTCTCGGGCTGGTCGAGGCTCGGAGTGGTGTCGGACTGGTCGCCCCTTCGATCGCCGCCGGCTACGACGCCTGCCACTCGGCGTGTCACTCGGCGTGTCACTCGGCGTGTCACTCGGCCTGCCATTCGGCCTGCCACTCGGCCTGCGCTTGCCACTCGGCCTGCCACTCGGCCTGCGTTTCGTCCTGCGCCGGAGGGTTCTGATGGACGCGCGCTCGGCCGCGACCCTGGCCCGCATCGACGGTTTCGTGGCCTCGACCCGGAGCGCGCTCTTCGTGCGTCCGGCCGACCGGCTGCTGCTCATCCGGCCCGACCGGACAATGGGACTCAACGCCAGCGCCGTGACCATCATGTCGGCGCTGTACGAGCGCGGCGCCGGGCCGGCCTCGGCGGTCCTGGGCGGGCTGGCGCCTGCGCTGGGCACCGACCTCGAGACCCTGGTTCACGACACCGGCGACCTCGTCGAGGCCGTGGCGGCGCTGCTCAACCAGGACTACAGCCCGCGGCCTGGGATTCGCTTCGGCGTCTTCGACCGCTCCCTGGTCCAGTACCCGACCCTGGCCGAGATCGCCCTCACCTACGGTTGCCAGAACCGCTGCAGCTTCTGCTACGCCGCCAGCCCCTACCGCCAGGGTGAGCACCGCCTCATGAGCAGCGACCAGGTCCGACTGGTGATGGACAAGATCTTCTACCAGGCCCACGTGCCCTCGCTCAGCTTCACCGGCGGTGAGGCCACCTTGAGGCCGGACCTGCCCGCCCTGATCGCCCACGGTCGCGAGCTGGGCTTCAGGGTCAACCTCATCACCAACGGTGTCCGCCTCGCCGACGAGGGCTACGCCCGCAGCCTGGTCGAGGCCGGCCTGGACTCGGCGCAGGTCTCGCTGGAAGCCGGTGAGGCGCGGATCCATGACGCCATCGCGGGCCGTCCCGGCGCCTTCCGGGCGACCGTGGCCGGGGTCGGGAACCTGCGCCGCCTGGGCATCCACGTCCACACCAACGCCACCCTGTGCGCGGCCAACCTGAAGGCGGCGGCGGACCTGATCCGCTTTGTCGCGCGCGGACTGGGGATGGAGACGATGTCCATGAACATGGTCATCCGCACCGGCGTCGCGCGGGCCTCGCAGGGCGTGGAGGTCAGCTACACCGAGGTGGCCGAGCGTCTGCCGAGGCTGCTCGAGGTGGCGGTGGAGGAGGGTGTCCGCCTGGTCTGGTACTCGCCGCTCCCGTACTGCATCTTCAACCCTGTGCTGCACGGCCTCGGTGCCAAGTCGTGCGCCTGCATCGACGGCATCCTGTCGGTGGACCCCTCCGGTCAGGTCCTACCCTGCTCCTCGTTCGGGAGCGGGATCGGCTCGCTGCTGGAGCGCTCCTTCACGGCGATCTATCGCAGCCCTGCCGCGCGCTTCTGGCGCGACAAGGAGTTCGTGCCGCCGGTCTGTCGGGGCTGCAGCGACGTGGACGTGTGCGCCGGCGCCTGTCCGCTGTACTGGGACGCGGCCGGCAGCTTCGAGGAGATCCCGCGCCCCGGGGCGGGTGACCCTGGTCGACGGCGGAGCTGGGAGCGGCGCCGGCGTCGTGGCTCGAGCTACGGAGTGCCGGCGCCGACGTGCCGGTGAGGAAGGTCGAGGGCCCATGGGACGACTCCAGGACTTCCTGAGCTACCTCGCAGACCGGCGCGCGATCGTGGACCAGATCGAGCAGCGGCTGTGCGACCTGCAGGCTCACTACGAGACCTTCTTCGCCGAGGTGAGCAAGGTCCGGGACGCGGAGCTCGGTCAGCTCATCGAGCACACCCTGAGCGACCGCAGCTGC
>Ga0316620_10000474_pt1 | contig 16313 bp, 8 predicted proteins | sample OWC_Aug_M1_C1_D5_FD_207651 | JGI IMG/M metagenome (GOLD analysis project Ga0316620, IMG submission 207651) | Wetland soil microbial communities from Old Woman Creek delta, Ohio, United States - OWC_Aug_M1_C1_D5_B | ecosystem: Environmental > Terrestrial > Soil > Wetlands | place: USA: Ohio... | reverse complement strand
GGCCGCCACTGGCCGCGGCCACCACACCGATCGCGCCCTGGTGTGGGGATTGCTCGGGGAGGAGCCGGAGACCATCGACCCGGCCCGTCAGGACCCGCTCTACCAGGGGGTGCTGGAGAGCGGCGAGCTGCTCCTCGACGGCGCCCGCCCCATCCGCTTCGACCCCCGCTGCGACATCATCTTCAAGCCTGCCGAGCGGCTGCCCTTCCACCCCAACGGGATGCTCTTCGAGGTCTTCGACGCGGCCGGCGAGCGGTTGTTCAAGAAGGAGTTCTACTCAATTGGCGGCGGCTTCGTGGTCGGCCACAAGACGGCCGGCGAGAACCGGCTCGTCAAACGGCCGCAGCCGGTCCCGTTGCCCTTCACCTCGGCGGCTGAGCTCCTGGAGAGCGCCCGCCGTCGCGGCTCGACCATCGCCGAGGTCGTGCTCCACAACGAGTGCGCCCGGCGGCCGCTGGCCGAGGTGCAGGACCGCCTGGACCAGATCCGTGACGCCATGCACGCTTGCATCGAGCGTGGCTTCGAGGGCAGCGGCGTGCTGCCGGGGCGCCTCGCCGTCAGGCGCCGCGCACCCGACCTGGCCGCCACCCTCAAGACCCAGGACGAGGGCGCCTTCCTGGACCCGCTGACGGTGCTCGACTGGGTCGCCCTGTACGCTCTCGCGGTCAACGAGGAGAACGCCGCCGGCGGCCGGGTGGTCACCGCACCGACCAACGGCGCCGCCGGCGTGGTGCCGGCGGTGCTGCGCTACTACGAGAAGCTGGTCCGCGGCTCGACCCGAGCCGGGGTCCACGCCTTTCTGCTCACCGCCGGGGCGGTCGGCCTCCTGTTCAAGCGCAACGCCTCCATCTCCGGGGCCGAGGTCGGCTGCCAGGGCGAGGTCGGGGTCGCCTGCTCGATGGCCGCGGCCGGCCTCACCGAGGCGCTCGGCGGCATCGCGACGCAGGTGGAAAACGCCGCCGAGATCGGCATGGAGCACAACCTGGGCCTGACCTGCGACCCGGTCGACGGTCTGGTCCAGATCCCGTGCATCGAGCGCAACGCAATGGCGGCGGTCAAGGCCATCAGCGCCTCGCGCCTCGCCCTGCGCAGAACTGCGCCCCCCTACGTCTCCCTGGATCAGGTCATCGCCACCATGCAGCAGACCGGGCACGACATGCAGTCCAAGTACAAGGAGACCTCGACCGGCGGCCTGGCTGCCAACATCACCGAGTGCTGAGGGCCACTGCGCAGCCCGGGTCATTCACCAGCCTTCGTTGCGCGCGTCGCGAGGTCAGTGAGAGGTGGTGCTTGCGCAGCGCGCTCCAGGGACTTCCGCTGGTCCGTCATCCTGCCCTCGCCGACCGTGCCGCGATATCGAGGCTCGACGAATACCGCTGCCGCGTGCAGCTCCGCCATCGTGGGACTTCGGGTTTGTCGCCACAAGGTCACGCTGTCATCCAACCACCCATCCATCGGATCGTCCGAGCGCGGTTGCCTCACGGGCATCGTCAGCACCGGGTCGAAGAGCCCATGAATGGGGCTCGAAGGGTCCTCGATTAGCGCATCGATGGCGTGCATGGTGATGAATGCATCCGCTCGGATGTTGATCGCCTTGCGGACTTGCTTGGTCAGGAACCAACCGCGGCGTCGAGGCGCCGGATCCCCGAAAACACTGGGGATGTCGAAGCCGTCCGCTCCCCAGGGGAACTGCTCGTAGAGGATGTCGCTCCAGCGATCGCCGTTGGCCCATCGTGCCGCCAGGTTCATCCCGGCATATTCGACGTACTCGTCGCACATGAGCGTCATCACGGTGACAGGATGAGCGGCGGGAATCTGCCGCCGGACCTCCCGTTCCACCGACGCCACCAGCGGGCGTATTCCGACGTCTTCGACCAGCGTTTGCTTGACGACGGGAGGCCCGAGCACCATCCCGGGCGATGCCGATTTCATCCTTGGCCAGCCGAACAAGGCAATGCCTTCCGCAAGTGCGAATGCAGCAATGGCGAGAATCGTGACACCGGTCGCCCAGCGGGATCCACCGCAGCTCAGTGCCATCGCGAACGCCACCAGGACTGGACCGATGGCCCAGATCACACGCGGATCGATCGCGTAGGTGATCACCAGGTTGAACAAAAGCCACCAGGCGCCACCAATCACCGCCAGCAGCCATAAGCGCGCGGACGGCGGGGATTCCATCGGCACGGAGGTGCCGTGCATCGCGCGTCTGGCCGCTCCCCAGGCCGCGGTGGCCACAACCCATGGCGGTACCAATCCGGTGAGGATGAACCAGAGTGTCGAGCTGTCGACATGCGGCTGCCAGTAGCCTTGCGATCCCCAGGCGTACTGCCGCTCGACCGCAATGCCATAAGGTGACCGCATCACAAGCCAGAACGTCAGCACCAAGAGGGCGAGCAACGATGCGAACACGGAGAATGACCGCAGGACTCGGCAGCGATGCGCGGGGTCGCTGTCGGCTTGCCACGCTTGCACGGTGTGGACTAGACGCTCGACCCCGAGAACCGCGTACAGGGGGAAGAGAAACGCCAGCCCCTGGGGTTTCACCAACACCAGTGCCAGGCCGCCACTCGCCGCTAACAGCGTCGCGTTGGTGGTTCGCACGATCAGGGCCCGCGCAATCAACCCGAATGCCAGCAATCCCAAGCTGGCAAACGGCAAGTCCATCAGATAGAGGGCTGGGTTGACTGTGAGAAAGGCGGGACTTCCCAAGATGACGGCGAGTGCGGCGGGCACCCACCGGGCGTTTCCAAAGACGACCGCCAACAGCCACATTCCCACGAGCAGCGCCGCCATCCGCATCACCAGCCACGAATAGGCCATCAGATGGGGGCTCGCCCTGGTTCCGGCTATGGCTGCCGGCACCAGCATCATCAGGGGTGGCCGATTCGCTGGCTCGGCGCTCAGGTAGAGGCGGGGGTTCAGGAGCTGAAGGCGGCTTGTCCAGCTGCCGCCAGTGTCGTCCATCTTCTCTGCGATGGCATAGACCTTCCAGACGTAGTTCGTTTGGTCGAAGTACGGTATGGCGGTGTGCTGCGAGATCTGCCATCCGTACGACGTCGTGTAGACCAACGCGACAAGCCATGCAGCCCACCACCATCCGATGTTCCGCTGCCTCGGTGCGCTTGGTGACGCGGGTCCTGTGTCCATCTCGGTTGTCAATCTATACCACCGCACAGCGTCCAAGAACCAACGACTGCCAGATGGGTGAGGAGGCCGCTCTCCTGCCCTGGGCACGGAGCCCGTTCGTGTCTTCCTGGCAGGCCCAACGCTGCGCCGCGGAGACCGGCTGGCTCATCCATTCGGCATGGACCTTGGTGTCGACGTCGCCATCCAGAAATCCTCGGCTTCTCGCGCCCGTGTGACGTCCACGCCCCCCGAACCGTGGCGCGTTTCTGCTAGTATCCGCCCGGCTGTCGCCGGGGGGAGGATCCTATGCCCGAGACGATGAAGGCGCTGGTCAAGGCGAAGCGGGAGCCGGGACTGTGGATGGACGAGGTGCCGCTCCCCGAGGTCGGCCCCAACGACGTGCTGGTCAAGATCGCGAAGACCGCCATCTGCGGCACCGACCTGCACATCTACAACTGGGACGAGTGGTCGCAGCGAACCATCCCGGTGCCGATGGTGATCGGCCACGAGTTCATGGGAGTCGTCGAGCGCGTGGGCGAGCTCGTCACCGGCATCGCGACCGGCGACCGGGTGTCGGGCGAGGGCCATGTCACATGTGGACACTGCCGCAACTGCCGCGCCGGCCGCCGCCACCTGTGCCGCAACACGATCGGCATCGGCGTCAACCGCACCGGCTGCTTCGCCGAGTACCTGAGCCTGCCGGCGTCGAACGCCTTCAAGCTGCCGGCCGACATCCCGGACGAGGTGGCATCGATCTTCGACCCCTACGGCAACGCGGTCCACACAGCCCTCAGCTTCGACCTGGTCGGCGAGGACGTGCTCATCACCGGCGCCGGGCCGATCGGCATCATGGCGGTGGCCATCGCCCGCCACGTCGGCGCCCGCCATGTGGTCATCACCGACGTCAACGACTACCGCCTCGGCCTGGCCCAGGCGATGAAGCCGACGCGCGCGGTCAACCCGCGCCGCGACAGGCTGACCGAGGTCATGAAGGAGCTCGGCATGACCGAGGGCTTCGACGTCGGCATGGAGATGTCGGGCAACGCCCAAGCCTTCCAGGACCTGATCGCGGTCATGAACCACGGCGGCCGGGTGGCGGTGCTCGGCATCTTCCCCCAGCCGGTAGCCCTCGACTGGGGCCTGGTCTGCTTCCACGGCCTGCACCTCAAGGGGATCTACGGCCGCGAGATGTTCGAGACCTGGTACAAGATGACCAGCATGCTGCAAAGCGGCCTCGACATCTCCGCGGTCATCACCCACCGCCTGGCGGTGGACGACTACGAGCAGGGCTTCGCCGCAATGCGCGCCGGCGAGGCGGGCAAGGTCGTCCTCGACTGGTAGCCGCGGCGTTCGCGTCGGACAGGCGTCGGCCGGGCCGGGGTGGGTCGCCGCTTGGGTCTGCCCAGCACCGATCCCGATGCTCCCGCAACGATTGCCCCAGCGCGGAGCATCCCTGCCCGGTCTCTCGCACGACCCCCGACCGTCAGCTCGGCACGGGTATGGGTGCGGGCGTGGATGGGGCGCGTGTTCGGCCCTAGCCGGGCGCCTTTTCTGGCGGCGCCGCCCGTTTCTCCCGGTAGGTCACCACGTCCTGGCGGCTGCCCGACATCACGATCTTGCCTTCGAAGAAGCTCCCTTCGGCCGCGACGATGGTGGTCGCCGTGATGTCGGCGTGCACCCGGCTGGTGGCGCGAAGGTCGACCTTGTCGGTCACGGTAGCGGTGCCCTCGAGCTCGCCCTCCACGACCAGCCGGGTGGCCGCGAGAGTACCCTTGAAGCGGCCGCCCGGGCGGATCCAGACCAGCCCTTCGAGCGTGATCTCTCCCTCGAAGCGCCCGCACAGCTCGAGATCGGTCGTTCCGGTCAGGGTTGCCTCGGCCGTGGTCTTGGCGCCGATGACGCTCGAGAACTCACCCGCGTCATCGGTGAACCGCCGCCGGCTCTCGCGAACGTCCGCCCCTGGGCTTGTCATGCCTCACCTCCGGCCGAGCTCGGGTCTGCACACCATCCAGGGTACCTTGGTCAAGGTCCCGAGCGAGCCTGATTTCCTGGACGAGTCCCGCCGGCGAGAGGTTATGCTGGTCTCGTGCACCAGCGGTCTTCGCCGGCTCGGATCTGGCTCGCAACCGCTCTTCTGGTCGTGGGGGCGCTCGGGTCGGAGGCCGCGGGCGGCGGCGATGATGGCCTCTCCCCCTTCCGCCCCACGGTCCGCTTCGCGCGACTGTCGATCGACGACGGCCTGTCGCAGAGCGTGGTCCTCGCGCTCGTCCAGGACCGCCGCGGGTTCATCTGGCTAGGGACCCAGGACGGCCTCAACCGCTGGGACGGCGGCGAGCTCCGGATCTGGAGGGCCGGGCCCCACGCGCTGCCCTCGAGCTACGTGCTGTCGCTCCTCGAGGACTCGCTGGGGATGCTCTGGGTCGGGACGCAGGAGGGCCTCGTCCGCTTCGACCCGGAGACCGAGATCATGGTCACCTACGGCGCCGCGCCGGACGGGGCCGCGGGGCTCCCCGACGCCCAGGTCTTCGGGCTCGCGGAAGGGCGCGGGTTCGTGTGGGCCGCAACCGACCGCGGGCTGGCCCGGATCCCGCTGTCCCCGGCGCCGCCTCCGCTCGCTCGCGTGGTCGCGTTCCGCGAGCCGATCCTCCCCCACCTTCGCCTGTGGTCGATCCTGTTCGACTCCACGGGAGCGCTCTGGATCGGGGCGCGCGGCAACGGCGGGCTGCTCCGCGCGGCGCCGGGCTTCGACCCGGACCGCCCCATCTTCGAGCAGCTCCGGCACGACCCGAGCGACCCGAGAAGCCTGGCCGCGGACAACGTGCGCGCGCTCCACGAGGACCCTTCCGGCGTGCTCTGGGTCGGCACCACCGCGGGAGTCTGCCGACTCGACCGCGGGCGCAGTGGTTTCGACTGCCGGGGGCACGATCCGCTCGACCCCGCGAGCCTCCCCCACCCCAAGGTGTGGGCGCTGGCGAGCGATCCGGCCGGTCGCCTCTGGGTCGGCACCGAGGCGGGTCTCGCCCGCTCGCGGGCGGATGGCGGCTTCGACCGTTTCGCCGCGCGCCCCCGCGACCCCACCTCCCTGCCGGATGGCTTCGTCAACTCGCTGCTGGTCGACCGGGGCGGCGTGCTCTGGATCGGGACCGACCGCGGGGCGGCGCGCATCGACACCGTCGCCAAACCGTTCACCCACCTTTTCGCGGGTCACCAGGTGTGGTCGGCGCTGCGCGACCGGGAGGGCGCGCTCTGGGTCGGCACGAGCGACGGGCTGTGGGTCGAACGCAGAGGCGAGGGGCACCGGTTCGCGCACGATCCCCTCGACTCGCGCTCCCTGCCGAGCGACGTCGTCTGGTGCCTCCTCGAGGACCTGAGCGGGACGCTGTGGGTGGGGACCAGCGGCGGGGGCCTCGCCCGCCGGCGTGGCGGTGGTTTCGAGGTCTTCTCCAATCGCCCCGGCGATGCGAGCTCGCTCGCGAGCCCGCGCATCATCGCGATCGCCGAGCAGGACGGCCAGTTGTGGGTCGGGACGAGCGGCGGAGGGCTCGACCGCTTCGACCCCGCGACCGGCCGCGCCGAGCACTTCCGCCACGACCCGAACGACCCCGCGAGCCTGGCCAACGACTCGGTCACGTCGCTCGTCGTCGATCGCCAGGGCTCGCTCTTCGTGGGAACGCACGCCGGCCTCGACCGCTTCGATCCTGGGGGGCGACGTTTCGCGCACCTTTCGCAGCGGGGGGGAGAGGAGGGGGCGCTTCTCGCCGAACGAGTCGTGTGCCTCCGCGAGGCGCGCGACGGCAGCCTCCTCGTCGGTACCGCGGGGCGTGGTCTCCTTCGCCTCGAGCCCGACGGCACAGGGCTGCGCAGCTGGGGGACGCGCGACGGCCTGCCCGATGACACCATCTACGCGATCGGCGAGGACGACCAGCGGCGGCTGTGGCTGAGCACGAATCACGGCCTGGCGCGACTCGACCCCGGAAGCGGCGCGGTGCGGGTCTACACCAGCGCGGACGGTCTCCAGGCCAATGAGTTCAACTTCGGCAGCTCCTTTGACGACACGGACGGGCGCATCGGCTTCGGCGGGGTCGACGGCCTCAGCCTGGTCCCGCCCGACCTCGTGCGCGACAGCCCCTATCGGCCGCCGGTTGTGCTGACCGGCATCCGCCTCCTCGACCGGGAGATGGACCTCGCGCGCCCGCTTCCGTTCCTCGACCGCATCGTCCTCACCCCGCACGACCCGGCCGTGACCTTCCGCTTCGCCGCCCTCGCCTTCGCCAACCCGGCCCGCAACCGCTACGCCTTCAAGCTCGAGGGATTCGACAGCCAGTGGGTCGACGCCGGCCTGCGGCGCGAGGCTACCTACACCAACCTCGACCCCGGCGAGTACGTGTTCCGGGTTCGCGCCGCCAACCCGGATGGTGTCTGGAACGAGGAGGGAGCCTCGATCGGCGTCGTCGTCCTGCCTCCGTTCTGGCGGACGTGGTGGTTCTCGACCCTCGCCGCAGCCGCGCTCGCGCTCCTCCTCTGGCTCGGCCACGCCACCCGGATGCGCTTGGTCGAAGAACACAACCGGACGCTCGCGGCGCTGGTGGCCGAGCGGACGCGCGACCTCGAGCGCTATTCGCACGAGCTCGAAGGGCGGACCGCGGAGCTCGAGCGCGCGAACCTCCGCATCCAGGAGCTCGACCGGGTCAAGAGCGCCTTCCTGGCCCACATGAGCCACGACATCCGCACCCCGCTCAACTCGATCATCGGCTTTGCCGACCTGCTCGCGGAGCGGGCCGTGGGCGTCCTCGACGCGCGCCACCGTCACTTCCTCGACAACATCTCGAGCGCCGGCCGCCATCTCCTCGGAATCATCAACGCCCTCCTCGACCTGTCGAAGATCGAGTCCGGCATGATGCAGCTCGAGCCGGAAGACGTTCGCGTCACCGCGCTGGTGGAGGAGATCCGGGCGGTGATGACGGGGATGGCGGGACGGCGCGGGATCACCATCGACATCGCTGTCGCCCCGGACCTGCCGCGGGTGCGGGTGGATCTCCAGAAGACGCGCCAGATGCTCTACAACCTTCTCTCCAACGCGGTCAAGTTCTCCCCGGACGGCGAGCGGGTCGTGGTCCAGGCCCGACGCGTGGGCGGCGAGACGAGCCCTCTCGGCGTCGACTCGCTCGAGCTCGCGGTGACGGACCATGGCCCGGGGATCGCGCCGGCGGATCGGGAGGCGATCTTCGAGGAGTTCCGCCAGCTGCCGGGGTCGACGGCCGGAGGCACTGGCCTCGGCCTGTCGATCGTGCGCAAGCTGGCCGAGCTGCACGGCGGCCGCGTCCTCGTCGAGTCGGAGCTCGGAGCCGGAAGCACGTTCAGGCTCTTCCTCCCGATCACGCCGGGCGCCCGACGGTCCGCGCGACCCAGTCCGCGATGCGGGTGAAGACCTCGTCGCGGTGGCTCACGCCGGCGGCGTCGGTCATGGAGTGGTCGTAGCCCTCGAGCTCCCAATAGGTGAGCTCGCTTCGGCCGGCCGCCGCGTAGGCGTCCCGCGCCGCCCGCGCCGACTGCACCGGCGCATGGCTGTCCCGCGCGCCCTGGATCAGGAGCACCGGCACCTTCGTTTCGAGGAGCCTCTCGACGAGCACCTCGTCGACGACATCCGCCCACCAGCGGTAGGAGTTGCCACCCCAGATTTCGCGGCTCTGCGGTTGGCTCCGCGCCTCGGCGAGCTTGGCCTCGGCTTCCGCCGCGGCCAGCGGCGGGAGGACTCGCTCGAGGGAGGCGGCCAGCGTCTCGCCGAGCCCGGTGGAGAAGACCACCGCGGCGTCGGGCTCGAGGCGCGGGACCAGCCTCGCCACCACCGCCCCGCCTTCCGAGCCCCCAAAGAGAACCAGCTTGCCGTTCCACCACCTCGCGCCGCGCAGCTCGGACAGGACCTGCGTCACGTCCTCGACGCGTTGCCTGACGGTATGGCCGACGAAGTAGGCTTCCGGGCACTCGCCCACGGGATCCTGCGGCGCGTCGTTCGGCCCCACCCCGACCTTCTCCACCGTCAGCAGCGCGAAGTGGGGCGCGATCGCGTGCGCCGCCGCCACCGCAGGATTGGCCGTCGCGGGCGCGCAGCCGGAGCCCTGCGCGACGAGGAGTATGCCGGTCGGCGAATCGCCCTCGGGGCGGGTGATGGCCCAGTGCAGCGTGGAGCCGTCCGGGCGCGTGCTCTCCATCAGCGTGCGTTCGCCACCGGGCGCGCCGGCAGCTGAGGTCGACGCGAGCCAAGCCACCGCCGTGAGTGCGAGCAGGAGCCTCTTGAGCCTGCGGCATACCTGCGGTGCGATCTCTCTCGGGCACGACGTGGCATTCACCAGTCCAAGCTCCTCCTCCACCTGAACCCACAGCATGGTCCCCTCGTCTCGTGCTTCAGTCGTCAGCTACCTGACCTCTGCGAGGTCGATCTCGTCAACGAGTCGAGCCACCTCCGCATCGGTTCGACCCAGGAGCGCGCCCTGATACAAGGACAACGCGGGGACGACCCGGCGTCGTTCACCTGCTCCTGGCTGCGCCCGCCTTACCGATGCTACTTCCAGTCGCCGTAGAGCTGGAACGCCGCCCAGTAGAACGGGTGGGAGTGGTCGCTGCCGGAGCCCGGACCGCTGAGCAGCTCGAGCTGGGCCTGCCGCAGCGCCTCGTCCTTGGCCAGCCCGTCCCTGAGTCCGGTTGCGAAGCGGGCCATGAGGTCGGCGGTCGAGCGATCGCCCACCGACCACAGCGAGGCCAGCACCGAACGGGCACCGGCATAGTGGAACGCCCGGGTGAGGCCGATCAGGCCCTCCCCGGCCACCTCCTTGCCGAGCGCCGTCTCGCACGCCGACAGAACGACGAGGTCGGCGTCCAGGCGCACCGCCTCGAAGATCTCCCATGCCTGCAGAAGGCCGTCCTCGCCGCTCGCGGGATCGGTGGGATCGAAGCCCTCGACCATGCTCAGGGCCACCGCCGACTCGAGCGCGAAGCGCTCGTCGACGACAGCGTGGGCCGCGAAGTGGACGATCGACGGGCCCGCGCCCTGTGACCGTCCCAGCTCTCGCGCACGCTCCTCGGTGGCGTCGGCACCCAGGTAGACCGTGCAGCTCTCGCCAAACAGCCTCTGCAGCGCCAGGACCTCGTCTCGGGTCGAGGGGAGGCGGGCCAGCGGATGTGCACCGCGGGTCCCGGCCACCGCGGCCCGCGGATACACGGGGTCGCCCATCGCGACCACCGACACCGGCCTTTGCCTCCGCTCGGCGATCAGCTGACCGAGCACGGTGGCCGACGCGACGACCGACAGGGGATGGCGTTCGATGAGGGGCCTCGCCGGTTCACCGCGATCGCGGAGCAACGCCACCGGGAGCAACCACAGCGGCCCGTCAGGGAGCAGGATGAGCCGGTTCGAGCGGCCGATGGAGGCTGCGGCCGGATCGAGCAGCGCGGCGCTCAGCCTGTCCAGCGGCTCGGCCGGGTCGCGCATGGCCTCGATCGACAGTCGGACCTGGCGCACCAAGGAGCGGACATCGGTCTCGCCGATCTCCAGGCGGTACGCGGCAAGCTCATTCGCCGCAATCGCGAACAGCACGCCGCCGTCCGCGCCCAGCATCCAGGCCAGGATCAGGGTGTCCTCCTCGAGCAGGGCCTGAATGCCCTCGACCTGCAACGGCTCCGGGTAGCGCAGCTCCTCGGCGCGCGGCGCGGCGCGGCGGATGTCGGCCCGGATCTCCTCCTGACGGAGGTGCATCCTCTCGAGGGCGCCGAGGGCCTGCTCGCGGGCCTCCTCCGAGACCGCCCTCTCGATGGCCGCCATGAGGCGTCGATGCTCCGCGGCCGCGGCTCTCATCTCGAGCGCCAGCTCGGGCGGGAGGTCGCGATCGACCAGGTCGCGCTCAGCCAGCAGGGCGAGCAGGGCGCGTGCCCGGGCCGACTCCATGACCCGCACCGCCGGAGCGGGCCGATTGAGCTCGACCAGCAGGTCGACCAGCTCCAGGTACAGACCGAGATAGAACTCGCGAAAGGTGGCGATGTCGTCCGGGGACCCGCCGATCCTCGTCTGCTGTGCCTCCAGGGCCGCGACGCCACGCTCCAACATCGCCAGCGCCCGCTCGTGGTCGCCCCGCATGCGGGCGACTTCTCCGAGATACCACAGGGACGCGGCCACGGCCGCGCTGTCCGGGGCCAGGCGCTGCCGGATCTCGAGGCCGGACTCGAGCAGCTCCTCAGCCTCGTCCAGCTCACCCTGCTGCGCGAGCAGGTGGCCAAGGTTGTTGCTCGTGCCGGCCACGGTCAAGCTGTCCGGCGTCAACCGTCGCTTGATCGCAAGGGCGCGCGAGAAGTAGGCCGCGGCCGCATCGCGGTCCGGTCGATCGGCGGCCACCATGCCCAGGTTGTTGAGGGTCGCGGCCACGTCGAGGCCGTCCGGCGCCAGCCGCTCGAAGACCACGAGCGAGCGGGAGAACCACCCCTCGGCGGCGTCGAGGTCCTTCCGATCCAGCGCGGCCATGCCCAGGTTGTTGTAGCTCGAGGCGACCGGAAGGCCGTCGGGAGCGATCCGCTGACGGATGGCGAGAGCCTTGGAGAACCACTCCACAGCCGCCTCGTGGTCCTTGCGCTCGAGCAGCACCAGGCCCAGGTCGTCGTAGCTCTGGGCAACCGACATGCTGTCCGGAGCGAGCCGCTCCTTGATGGCGATGGCTTTCTTCAACCAGGCTTCGGCCGCGGCCAGGTTGCCGCGGCTGCGGGCGATGCGGCCGAGGTTGTTGTAGACCGCCGCCACCGGCAAGCCGCCGGGGTCGATCCTCTCGGACGCCTCGAGACCACGGCGATACCAGGTCTCGGCCGTGGCCAGGTTGCCGCGAGCGTCCTCGATGACTCCGAGGTTGTTGGCACCGGCAGCCAGCACCAGGCTGTCCGGGGCGAGCCTGGCGCGAACTGCATGCGCGACGGCGAGCCGACGCTCGGCCTCATCCAGGTTCCCTCGCCGCGCAGCCGCGATGCCCAGGTTGTTCAGGCTGGCGGCCACCTCCAGGCTGCCGGGGGCGAGGCGGTCGCGGATGGTGAGACTCCGCCTGAACCACGTGGCGGCCTGTTCCAGGTCGCCCTTCTCGTCGGCCAGGTTGCCCAGGCTGAAGCAGCTCCCGGCCACGTCGAGGCTGTCCGCCGCGAGACCGCGACGGGCGAGCATCGAGCGCACGAGGGTGATCGCGGCACGACCAACCTCGGACCTCTTGACGCTGGCCATGCCGTCCTGCTCGAGAATCCAGGCGACTGCGACCGGGTCGTCGCGCCACGCATCGGTCGCGCCGGACCAGAGATCGGCCTGCGCCGAGGCGGGCAGCGCGTCGGCCAACTGCACCAGGGCGCGCTCCCGAGCCCCTGGCGGGAGATGCTCGGCGCTTTGGACGGCCTGACGGATCGCAGCGCCCCGCTCCGCCTCCGTGGTCGCGGCCCGCGCCGCTGCACCGAGGCGCTCCAGGCGCCGCACGACGAGCGACGAGCTCGGCTCGGCCGCAGGGCCGGCCGGATACGCTGCGGCAGGCGCTAGCACGATCCACGCCAGCGACGCTGCAACGGCGCAGCAGCTCACGTTCTGGTCCCCGGGGCGCAGCGCCCGATGAGTGTTGACACCAATTGCACGACCATTCTCCTGAACAGCTCCCAGGACGGTACAGGCGCCAGACAGGTGCCCAACGAGTATAGCGATGATCGGGGGATCAGTGCCGGGCCCGACGATTCAGCCGATCCTGACACCATGGCCGTCGGGGCGTCGTGCCGAGAACAAGAACGGTCGCCTGTCAGTAGACGAGCGTTGAGATCGTCCGGCCTGGCCCTGATCACCTGGCTATGATCAGGAACTCCGCCCGGCAGCCGTCAGCAACCCAGATCCCGCGTCCGTCATGGCCCCAGTGGCCCACGCACGGGGCCGTGCCCAGCTGGCGTTGCAGCTTCACCCCGGTCCTCGTGTCGGCGGGACAGTAGTTCCGCCGGCCGTCGGTTGACTGGCAGGTCACGACACTGCCCGGCCCCGGCAGGGCTGCTGCCGACGGCTTGATCGCGACGGTTGGCGTCGGCATGACCTTGGACATCCGGAAGATTGCGCTGCAGCCGTTGTCGACCCAGATCCCGTCCGCGTCGAAGCCCCAGTTGCCGACGCAGCTTGCCTCGCTCAGCTGTCGCTGCAGCTCAACGCCGGAGAGGGTGTTGGCGCTGCAGAAGGAACGGCCGTTCTTCTTCGACGAGCAGATGATGGTTCCCTCGGCCGCCGCTGCGGTCACCGTCACCGGCAGGACCTTGAACTCGGCCCGGCAGCCGGCGTCGACCCAGATCCCGTCGCTGTCATAGCCCCAGTGGCCGAGGCAGGACGCACGGCCCAGCGGGCGCACCAGGTCGACCCCGCCCCGGGTGTCGGCGCTGCAGAAGGCGCGCAGGTTGTCCTTCGACTCGCAGGTCAGAGTCTGCGCCGGGGCGGGCGTCTTGGTCCGCGCCGGCTCGACCGGTGCGGCCGTGCGCTCCGGCTTGACCGGCGCGGCGGTGCGCACCGGCTCGACCGGCTCGACCACCTCCACCGGCTTGACCCGGAACTCGGCTCGGCACCCTTTGTCGACCCAGATCCCGTCCGCGGTGTGCCCCCAAACCCCGTCGCACGACGCCCGGCTGAGCTGCCGCGTGAGCTCGACCCCGCCGCGGGCGTCGACTGGGCAGGTCACCCGCCGGTTGTCCTTGGACTCGCACACCACCAACGACTTGTCCGCTTGCGTGGTCGTGCTCTGGCCGCCTTTGAGGACGTCGACCAAGTCGCTGACCAGGCTGGTGCGGGCGCCGGCGGCCGGAGCTGTCTCCCCGAGCAGAAACTCCGCCCGACACCCGTTCGCGACCCAGATGCCACTTGAGTCCGAGCCCCAGTTGCCCTCGCACGGTGCCTCCCCCAACTGGCGCTGGAGCGTGACGCCGCGGCCCGTGTCCGCCGAGCAGAACGCGCGCTCCCCCTGGGTTGACTCGCAGACTACGGTCGTAGCCTGCGCGGCGACGCGCTGGCTGGGACCCAAGAGCGCGAGCGTGAACACGGCGAGCACGCCAGCGGTGCGGCATCGAGCGATTTCGAACATGGCTGGACCTCCTCCGGTCTGTCGATCAGCACGGGTCAGGAAACGACGGATCAACTGATCGAGTCTACCACCCGCCGAGGAGGGAGAAAGGTTGCCAGCTGGTCATGACGGGACTTCGTCACCACGAAGGATGAAGACAGGTACCGAGGGTGCGAGGCCCATTTTCGAAGCAGACCCAACGATTCCGTCGACCCTGGCACCGTGGCCGTCGGGGAGCTGTCCCGAGAAGGGGCACGATCGCCTGTCAGCGGAAGAACGTCAAGATCGTTGGCACTGATCGAAGCTGAGCCCCTTCTCGGCGATGAAGCGTCGGACCAAAGCGTCAGTCGAGCGCCAACCTGAGGATCGTCGGCCCGCCCAGACGCTCGGGCGCGATCAGCCGGCCCTCGCTGTCGAAGCAGCCCCAGTGGCTGTTGGCCACGTAGTAGAAGTCCCGGCCGACCACTGTCCCCAGGGTCGGCTCGTCATAGTCCGGGTGGGCCTGCTCGAGCACCTCGACCTGCTCGACCCGGCGCCCGTCCGCGGCCAGGCGGATGCGCACCACCCGATGGGGACGAATGCCGTTCTGGATGGCGATGAGGTCGCGGCCGTCGCCAGCCAGCCCGTCGATGCCGGCGAGGACGGCGCCCGCGGGCGCAGGTGCCAGCTCCCCCTCACCGGTGGCTGTGTCCACCAGCACCAGGCCGAGAACGTAATCGGCGACAAACAGGCTCTCACCCCCATCCGCCACCACCAGGCCCTGCGGCGAGGCCAGATCCGCGACCGGGACCAGCACCCGTAGCGCCCGGGCGCCCGGTTCGAGCACGTACACCGCGCCGGCCGGGCTGTCTGACACGAAGACCCGGCCGGTCGCCCCATCCACCGCCACGTCGTTGAGCGCGGAGCGCTCGGCGCCCGGCGGCGGCTCGATCCGGGCACGGATCTCACCACTGTCGAGGTCGACACCGAGCAGGGCGCTGCGACCGGCATCGCGCACCGGGTCATGGCCGAGCATGGTGGCGACCGCGGCGGTGGCCGTCCACAGCCGGCGCCGGTCCCCGTCCACCGCCATGCCGAGGACCGACAGCACCTCCTCGCCGCCGTCAGCGATCAGGCTCTCGACCGCGCCCCCGGCCGTCACCCGCTTGATGCCGCGACGGCGCACGCTGGAGACGAAGAAGTCACCGCTGGCCGGGTCGTGAGCCACACCCTCGGGCAGGAGATCGTCCCCCTCGAGCCGCAGACCGACCACGGATCGCACCACCGGCCGGCCGGCGTCGGCGAAGCGCACGGACAGGCTCTCGAGCTCGGGTCGACCGACCAGGGCGGCCATGTCGGCATCCGCCACCGGGTCGTAGACCAGACCCATGTCGGCCAGGCGGCCGAGCGTCTCCAGGGCTTGGTCGTGCTGTCCGGTCAGGACCTGCCCGCAGGCCAGGTTGTAAGCCAGGCCAGGGTTGCCCGGCACAAGCCGTGCAGCTCGCCGGCTGTGCTCGCGGAAGGCCTCGTAGTCGCCCGACTCATGGGCCCTCGCAGCCTCTGCTGAAACCGCGCGCAGCTCGACCAGTAGCTCTCGCGTCGAAGGGCCGCCGCGGTCGCGCCGCGCGACCTCGGCACTGCACGCACCGAGACTCAAGGTCGCCACCAGCAGCCACCCGATTCGAGCTGTCATACCCGCTGCATCTCCCCGCATAGAGTACCGCGCTCCGCGACCCGGGCTCGGCGCCAGGCGGCCTCGCCCGCCAGCGTCGTGGGCGTGTGGTCCGGGCGCGGTGTCGGGTGTCACGGTCCTCTTCCGACTCCAGCATGGCACGCCCGGTCGAGGCGATCTCGGATAGGTCTATTCGGTGAGACGGGCCGTAGCCTCAACATGCGAAAGGGTATGACTATCCCCTACCGGGCCGCCCGAGTGCTCGACGAGCTTCCCGCGCCCGTGATCCATAAACCGAGCGGATGTCGTCTGGATTCATGAGGGCTGTTGTCAATGCGCACGAGGAAACCGGGCCCTATCTGGAGGCACGAAATGGCGAGACGATCATCCATCTGCACTTGGAATGCGCGGCGTCCGAGCGTCACGGCGCTGGTCACCGGCCTGGC
>Ga0316620_10000473_pt1 | contig 16326 bp, 14 predicted proteins | sample OWC_Aug_M1_C1_D5_FD_207651 | JGI IMG/M metagenome (GOLD analysis project Ga0316620, IMG submission 207651) | Wetland soil microbial communities from Old Woman Creek delta, Ohio, United States - OWC_Aug_M1_C1_D5_B | ecosystem: Environmental > Terrestrial > Soil > Wetlands | place: USA: Ohio... | reverse complement strand
AACGCCGGCCACCCCGTCGCGGATTCCAGCGCCCCCTCACGGCCAGGGGTCAGGGGTTAGGGGCTGGCACCCCTGCCAGGCCGGTGTGTCTTCGGCGTAGACGATCCGCGGCTGTCAGCGCACGCCCAGGAAGTCCAGCACCGCGGCGGCGAACGGCTCCGGCTCCTCGACCGGCGCGAAGTGGCCGCTGTGCTCCAGCAGCAGGAAGCGCGAGTCGGCGAGGCCCTGGTGCAGCTCGCGCACCCTCTCCGGCGCGAGGCTGTCGTGGGCGCCGGCGACCACCAGGCAGCGCGCCGTGATCTCGGGAAGCCGCCCGCGGGCTTCGAACACCGGCGCCTCGCGGTTGGCGTGGTCGACGTGGGCCCAGCTGAACTCGGCCTCGCGGAAGAGCTCGGCGAGCAGCGGCCGGGCCGCCGCCGGGTCGGCGCAGCTCGCCGGGAGCAGCTCGCCGACCCAGAAGGCCTTCAGCCGGGCCGTGCGCTCGCCGGGGCTGACCCCGGGTGACCGCAGCTCCCGGTCGAGCTCCGTCCACCGGCGGGTCAATACCGGCTGCCGCTCCGCGTAGCGCTGCAGGTCCTCCTCGTCGAAGTTGGCCGCGCCGTGGACGAACACCGCCGCCTCGATCGTCTCGGGGTTCTCGGCCGCGAGCAAAATCAGATTCATCGCGCCGTTCGACCAGCCGATGGCGCTCACGCGATCCAGGCCGAGGTGACGGCGCAGGCCGTCAAAGTCGGTGCGGACCGCGGCCATGCCCATGTCCGCGTCCTCGCGGACCGGGCCCGAGCCTCCGATTCCCCGCGGGTCGAAGTAGACCATGGTGAGATCGCCCTCGAGCCCGCGGAACAGCCCGCGCAGGCCGCCCAGGGACAGCCCCCACGAGTTCGGCACGGCCATCACTACCGGCCCCTGCCCGTGCACCTCGTAGTGGATTTCAAAGCCGTTCAGCTCGGCGGCAAACGACCCGTTGTCGAGCACCGGCATCATCGTCGCCTCCCGCTCGGCCGGCGTCGGCGCGCAGGCGCAGAACCCGGGCACGGGCGCGGGCGGGGGACGCTAACCCCTATCCCCTAGCCCCTATCCCCTGCCCCCTGTCCGCCCACGATCCCCTGCCGAGCGTTGTTTTCCGGCCGCGAACGGGATAGAGTGAGCCGTCGGAGCGTCGCGGCCACCGTGGCCGCAACACGAGCGGTCATCCGCAGCAAGGTCAACACTGTGACCACGCTGCGGGTCGCGGGCGCTCATCCGCCCGTTAGGGGGACGGGACCCCGCAGCCACCCCGGATCGAGACCGGGCTCGAGGGCGGATGAAGGAGATCGCACAAATCGTGGGCAGATCCACAATCCCATCGTTCCACAAGCTCACCGTTCCCGAGCGCGTGCGCGCGGTCCGGGATCGGGGCTTGCTGTCGGCCCAGGACTACAAGGCCCTGCTCAACGGGCAGGCCACGCTCGACGTCACCAGCGCCGACGCCATGATCGAGAACGTGATCGGCGTGATGGGCCTGCCGGTCGGCCTCGCCCTCAACTTCCTGATCAACGGCAAGGACTACGTCGTGCCGCTGGCGGTCGAGGAGCCGTCGATCGTGGCCGCCCTCAGCTATGCGGCCAAGACGGCCCGGGCGGCCGGCGGCTTCACGACCTCGAGCAGCGAGCCGATCCTGATCGGACAGATCCAGCTCGTCGATGTGCCACACCCGGCCAAGGCGCGGCAGCTCCTGGAGCAGCGCAAGGAGGAGGTCCTCAACCTCGCCAACAGCCTCCACCCACGGATGGTGGCGCGCGGCGGCGGCGCCGTCGATCTCGAGGTGATCCTCCACCCCGCGACCTCCGACAGCGTCGAGATGCTGGTTGTCCACCTGCTGGTCAACACCTGCGACGCGATGGGCGCGAACCTGGTCAACACCATGTGCGAGGGCGTGGCGTCGTTTCTCGAGAGCCTGACCGGCGGCACCGTCTTCCTGCGCATCCTGTCCAATCTCGCCGACCGGTCCCTGGTCCGTGCCTCGGTGAAGATCCCCATGGAGCACCTGCGCAGCAACGGCTACGACGGCGAGCAGGTCCGCGATGGCATCGTGATCGCGAGCCAGTTCGCGAGCGTCGACCCCTACCGCGCTGCCACCCACAACAAGGGCATCATGAACGGCATCGACGCGGTGGCGCTGGCGACCGGAAACGACTGGCGGGCGGTGGAGGCCGGCGCCCACGCGTTCGCCGCGCGGGGCACCCGCTACACCTCGCTCTCCCGCTGGTCGAAGGCTGCCGACGGGACGCTGGTGGGGACCATCGAGCTGCCGTTGCGGGTCGGGATCGTCGGCGGGCCCCTCCAGACCAACCCGTCGGTGGCGGTCAACCTCCGCATCATGCAAGTCGAGTCATCGCGTGAGCTCGCCGAGGTGATGGCCGCGGTCGGGCTAGCGCAGAACTTTGCAGCGCTGCGCGCGCTCGCCACCGAGGGCATCCAGCGCGGTCACATGACCCTCCACGCCCGCAGCGTGGCGACCGCCGCCGGCGCGACCCCGGAGATCTTCGACACCGTTGTCGAGCGGCTGGTGGCCTCCGGCGAGGTCAAGGTCTGGAAGGCCCGCGAGCTGGTCGCCGAGGCGCAGGAGGAGATGGGCCGGTCGCTGGTTCACGACGGCGCCGAGATGGCGGCTGGACACGGCAAGATCATCCTGCTCGGCGAGCACGCGGTGGTCTACGGCAGCCGCGCCATCGCCGCTCCCATTCCCCTGGCAGTGCGCGCCCGCGTGATGGACGAGGACGACGGTGTGTGGCTGGTCGTCCCGCGCTGGGGAGTCGAGCAGCGGCTGCGATCCGATCCGAAGATGCGGCGCTCCTTCGAGGTGCCCGCGGCGCTGATCCTGGAGAGCCTCGGCCTGATCGAGCGCTCGATGCGGATCGAGGTGTACTCCGAGATCCCGCGAGCGATGGGCCTCGGTGGCTCCTCCGCGGTGGCGGTGGCAATCATCCGCGCCCTCGACCGCCACTTCTCCCTCGGCCTGCACGACGAGGAGGTCAACGTCCTCGCCTTCCAGTGCGAGCGGGTGGCCCACGGCACCCCGTCCGGCATCGACAACACCGTCGCCACCTACGGCAGGCCGCTGCTCTACCGCGCCGGCGACCCGCCCCTGATCGAGCCCCTCGAGCTGCCCGAGCCGATCACCCTGGTCATCGGCATGACCGGCGTCGAGAGCCTCACCGCGAAGACGGTCGCCCGTGTGCGGGAGGGGCACGAGCGCAACCGCGACGTGTACGACACCATCTTCCGGGGCATCGACGCCCTGACGATGCAGGCCCTCGAGGCGATCCGACGCCTCGACCTCGAGCGTCTCGGAGAGCTCATGAACGTCTGCCAGGGTCTGCTCAACGGCCTCCAGGTCTCGAGCTGGGAGCTCGAGGAGCTGATCCAGATCGCCCGCGAGAACGGCGCCCTCGGCGCAAAGCTGACCGGTGGGGGCGGCGGCGGATCGATGATCGCCCTGTGCCCAGACAACGCGGGCAAGGTCGTCTCGGCGATGCAGGACGCCGGCTACCAGGCGATGACGGTCCGCATAGGCTGACCCTGGAGAGCGGTTGGTCGACCACGTCGTGCCCCCGGAGGAAGAGCTGCTGGTCCTCGTCGACGAGGACGACTGGGAGATCGGCCACCTCGGCAAGGGCCCCTGCCACGACGGCGACGGGGTGCTCCATCGAGCCTTCTCGCTGTTCATCTTCAACCGCGCGGGCGAGCTCCTGCTCCAGCGCCGCAGCGCCGGCAAGCGCCTGTGGCCGCTGTTCTGGTCCAACAGCTGCTGCAGCCACCCTCGTCGCGGCGAGACGATGGAGGCAGCCATCTCGCGCCGGCTCCTCCAGGAGCTCGGCATGACCGGCGATCTCCACCACCTCTACACCTTCCAGTACCACTCCCGCTTCGGCGATGCCGGATCGGAGCGCGAGGTGTGCTGGGTGTGGGTCGGCGTCAGCGACGACGCGGCGAGCCCCAATCCTGACGAGGTCTCGGGACTCCGTTGGGTCGCGCCCGATCGACTCGACGAGGAGATGGCGGCGCGGCCGCAGGACTTCACGCCGTGGTTCCTGATGGAGTGGCCGCGGGTGCGCGAGTGGTGCCGGCAGGCCCGTGGCACAGGATCTGGGATCTAGGATCTGGGGGACAGGGCCCCCCCGCTTCCGCTTCCGCGCCCGCTTCCGATTCCTCAGCCCGTCACACTGCAGGGACCGAGGTCAGCCCTCGACCTTCCGGCGCAGCATGACCAGCGTCCGGTCGTCCGACGCCGCGCTCCGCGCGCAGAAGGTGTCGAGCTCGCTCTCGAGCGAATACGCGATCGCCTCGAGCGCCTCGCCGCGCATCGCGGTGCAGCAGTCGGCGAAACGGTCGCTCCCGAACTCCTCCGACTCGGGGTTGCGTGCCTCGGTGTAGCCGTCCGTGTAGAGCACCAGCAGATCACCGGGCTCGAGGGTGGTCTCCAGGCTGCGGTACTCGGCGCCCTCGATCAAGCCGAGCGGCATGCCGGTCGGCTCCAGCCACTCGCGGCTTCCGCTGCGCCGGGAGAGGAGGGCCGGATCGTGGCCGGCGTTCGCCCAGCGCAGCTTGCCGCTTCCCGGCGTGAGCACCACCATCATGACGGTGGCGAAGCGGTCGGTTGGCGTGCGGCGGAGGAGCGGCCCGGAGATCTGGTTGAAGACCTCGTGTGGCGCCAGGCCGGCCTCGATCGGCACCGAGGTCAGCGCCTCGAGGTAGCCGGTGAGCAGTGAGGCCGACAATCCCTTGCCCGAGACATCGGCCACCATCAGCACGCACTCGGCGCCGGCGGCGCGCTCGACCACCTCGTAGAAGTCGCCCGACACTCCCCGCGATGGGACGTTGCCGGCGTAGAGCTCGTACCCGGGAAGCTCGGGCAGCTTCGGCGGGAACAGCCCGATCTGGATGCGCCGCGCCTGCTTCAGCTCCCACTCCAGGCGCTGCCGCTCCGCAGCCCCCTCGGCGAGCGCCACGTTGCGGATCCGCATGGCGGCCACCGAGGCCAGGGTGACCAGGAGCTCGAGGTCGTCGTCCACGAACTCGCGCAGCGCTGCGTTCGAGCTCAGCACCATGAAACCGAGCGCACCCTTCGGGTCGAGCAGTGGCGCCGCGATCAGGCTCCGGACGCCGGCGTTGAGGAGGCTCGCCGCGTCATCGAATCGCCGGTCGGTCTGCGTGTCGAGGACCAGGGCCGCCATCCCCTTGTGCGCGACCTCCTCGATCAACCGCTCCGAGCAGACGAGATCGCCCGCGGCGTTGGCGGTCGAGCGGACGGCCGCGCGCTCGAACCCACCCCGCTCCTTCCTGAGGAAGATCGCACCGTGCTCGGGCTGCAGGTGCTGGAAGACCCGGTCGAGGATCAGGTCGAGCAGCTCGCCGAGGGTGATCGGACCGGCCAGCGCGTGGTGAACCTCGTTGACGAGCGCGAGCCGGTCCGCGTAGCGCCTGAGCTCCCCGCTGTCGTGCCCAAGGCCCAGTGGAGGCGGCGTCGTGGTTTTCTGGAGAACGGCCGAGACCGGCCGCGACTTGAAGTCGGTCGAGATCGAGTCCTCAACGGCCTCACCCATCAGCTCGACCCGGCTCGCCGACATCGTCAGCACGTCGCCCGGCCGCACCGTTTGCGGCCGCTCCACGCGGCGGGCGTTGACGAAAGTCCCGTTGCGCGACTCGAGGTCCTCGATCAGCCAGGCGTCGCCGTCTCTGAACAGCCGCGCGTGGCGGCGCGACAGGAAGCGGTCCGGGATCGACAGGTCACACTTGCTCGAACGCCCGATCACCAGCACGTCGAGGCCGGTTGAAACGTCGAAGGGCGAGCCCTCGGCTGGGATCACGTGGAGCCTGATCATTCTTCCCCTCATTATCTCAGAATACCGGTCGCCGACGAGGCGTGCAGAGTCCCGAGACCCGCCCTAGCCCAACGCTCCGCTACCGAAGGTTGACGATCGAAGGAGGGTTATCGCGCCTCGGCCTGGTAGCGGACCTCGATCGCGACCGCCAGGGCGTCGCGGCCGGCCCGGCCACTGACGGCGGCCGAGGGCTCGCCGCGGCAGGCAGCGAGGAAGGCTTCGAGCTCCGAGGCGAGCGGCTCCTGCTTGGCGACCTCGACTCTTCGGGGAGCGATCCGAGGCGGCCCGTCGTCCTGCCGGACGAGTTGCGCGGCCGACACGCTCTGCTCGGCGTAGTCCACCGAGAAGTAGGAGTCACGAGCGAACAGCCTCAGCTTGCGGATTCGCTCGGCCGAGACCCGGCTCGCGGTGAGGTTGGCCACCAGCCCGGAGGGGAACTCGATCCACGCGTGGCACAGGTCCACCTTGTCGGTCAGCACCGGCACCCCGACCGCCCGGATTTCGGTGGGCGTCTCGCCCGCGACCGCCAGCGTGATCTGCATGTCGTGGATCATCAGGTCGAGGATCACGTCGACGTCGACCGAACGCGCCGTGAAGGGTGACAGGCGTTGCGCCTCCAGGTAGCGCACCTGCTCGGCAAGGAGGAGCGCCGCCTGGACCGCGGGGTTGTGGTACTCGACGTGGCCCACGGCGAGCACGACGTCGTGCAGGGCGGCCAGCGCCAGCAGCTCGTCGGCCTCGGCGAGGCTCGCGGCGATCGGCTTCTCCACCAGCACGTTGCAGCCGGCCTCGAGGAGCAATCCTGCGGTCTCGCGGTGGTTGACGGTGGGCGTGGCGACGACCACGGCGTCGGCCTCCCGGACCGTATGCAGATCGGGCAGCGCGGCGACACCGTGCTCGGTCGCCACCGCCTGCAGGCACGCGGGGTCGGCGTCATAGGCGCCGAGGAAGCGGACACCGGGCATCTGGCTGAGGATGCGAACGTGGTGGCGACCGAGATGGCCCGTGCCCACAACCGCCGCAGTGAACGTGCTTCCGCTCATGGCGCGAAAGCATAGCGCAGGCGGGCCGCGGGAGTACAATCGACGGGTTGGAGGGACCTCGAAGGCAAGGGGGCTCGAGGTTCTGGCCGTGGCACTCGACGGAGGTCGCGCGGAACATGGTGAGCCCATGGGCCGCCCGACCGGAGGGGTGGATGCTCGACGTCAAGAGGCTCATGACCGACGTGTTCGACCCGCAGCCCGGCGAGGTCGCAGCGGTGATGGTGGACCTGCCCCGGGAGGGGATCCCGGACACCGCGGCGTGGCGTTCCCGCCGGGAGATGGCCGAGCGCTGGCGCAGCGCCCTTGCCGAGCTAGGAAGCGAGCGCGGCTTCGACGTGCTGCCGATCCTCAGCTTCCCGGCGACCGGCGCCAACAACGCCGACTTGCCCAAAACCGGCTGGCTCGGCGACGATGCAGTGGACCTCCACGAGCGACTCTCGGCCTCGACCCTGGTCATCGCGATGACCCAGTTCTCGGCGACCGCCCCGCTGTCACACATCGCGAAAGCCACCCCCGACTTCCGCGCCGCCTCGATGCCCGGGGTCGAGGAGCGGATGGAGCGCACCGCGCTGGCCGCGGACTACCGCAAGGTCGCCGCGCGCTGCCGCACGATTGCCGACGCCCTGGACGGGGCGGTGCTGTGCGACGTGCTGTTCTCCACCGGCCACCGCTGCTGGTTCGATCTCCGACACCGGCGATGCGAGCTGGACGACGGATCGCTGCGTCGCGGCAAGCCGGGCGAACGGGTCATCAACCTGCCGTCGGGCGAGACCTTCATCGTGCCCTACGAGGGCGAGTTCGAGGACGTCCCGTCCTGGACCTCCGGCACCATCCCGGTCATCGAGGGCGACGAGTTGGTGCTCTTCCACGTGGTGGCGAACGCCGTCGTGGTAGTCGAGGGCGAGGGCCCGGTCGCCGATCGCTACGCGGCGTTCTTCGAGGAGGACCCGGCGCGCGCCAACATCGCCGAGGTGGCGTTCGGGGTCAACGACAAGGCCCAGGTCACCGGCAAGGTGCTCGAGGACGAGAAGGCGGGCTTCCACTGGGCGTTCGGGCGCTCCGACCACCTCGGCGGCGTGGTCGGAGTGGACGACTTCTCGAGCCCTGCCACGGTCGTGCACCAGGACATCGTCTACGCCCGGGGCAACCCGATCCAGGTGGAACAGGCCGACATCGTCCACCCCGACGGCAGGCGCGTCACCGTTATCGCCCACGGAGAGTACCTGATCTAGGCGCGGGCGGGGCAGAGGCCCTGGTGGGCGCTCCTGGTGTGGTGTTCCTGCTTGGCCTCTTCCCCGCAGGCGCCTAGATTCATGCGCTGCGCGCATCTTGATGACAGCAGGACTACAGACGCAGCGGCGAGCCGCCGCTGGTGCGGCAAGACACCACCCAATCCGGCACCATTCGGTCTCTTTCCGGCACCGATTCCTGCTACGCTGGTGCCCGGGCAGGAGGTGAGCGATGGCTGACGTGACGACCCTCAAGGAGGCAGTGACACAGAGCGGCCCCTACGCGGTGTGGGAGCTGATGAACGAAGACGAGCGGCGCGCTGCCGCCACGGCGCTGTGGCAGAACTCCGATCGAGAGACGAGGATCGCGCTCGAGCAGACGCTCGCCAAGGAAATGAAGTTTCGCCCGCAGTCGATCCACCGCCTGCCGCTCGACAGGGTGGTGGCTCGGCTCGTGCGGCTGGCGGAAGACGTCCCCGAGAACGTGCTCTTCCAGTACCTCTTCCACCTCCACATGGCTGATCGCCGGCCGTTGCTCCGCGAGTTCCTGGACGCGGCGGGCATCCCCCACAACGATGGCGTCCTCGAGCTGCCGGAGGAGTTTGAGGGTCCCGACGCCGCCCGGGTCGGCCAGTCGGCGAAGGACCTCGTCGGCGCCCACGGCCATGTAGCGCTGGTCTACCTCGCCACGCTCAAGGTGGCCGACAAGGAGTTCTGGACTGGGCTCGACCAGGTCCTCGAGGCGCACGCCGCCGACGGGACCGCCATGAGCGTGCAGGGCATAGCCCCCTGAGCGCGCTCGTGATGTGGCGGTCGTGGTTGGCCTCTGCCCGACACGCTCCTAGGCGCGATAGCTGGCGCTGTTGCGCTCGGTCTCCTGGACCGTGACCGCAGCCAAGCGAACCCCTCGCGGCAGCGCCGGGGCGATGCGCTCGAAGAAGACTCGCGCCAGGTTCTCCGCCGTGGTGTTGACCCCGGTCAGCCAGGGCACCTCGATCGAGAGGTTGCGGTGGTCCACCTCGTCGACGACGGTGCCGCGCACGACGTCCTTGAGCACCTTCATGTCGATGAGATACCCGGTCGCGGGATCCACCTCGCCGTCGACCGACACCTCGAGCACGTAGTTGTGCCCGTGCCCGTGCGGGTTGTTGCACTTGCCGAAAACCCGGCAGTTCCAGTCCTCGGGCTGCGCCGGGTTGTGCAGCCGGTGGGCGGCCTCGAAGTACAGCTTGACGGTGACGGTGGTGGTCATCTCATCCCCCTCCCCGTGAAGCGCGTGGGGCCGCGCCGAGATTCCAGAACCGGATCCTGACCCCTTATCCCCTAACCCCTAGCCCCTGGGTGGGTGGGGGCCAGGGACCGATACAGCTCCGGGCGTCGGTCGACGAGGAAGGGCAGGCGCCGCCGAAGCTCCCGAGAGCGCACGACGTCCACCTCGCCGATGACGAGGCCCTCCTCCCAGGCCAGGGTCTCGACCGCCTTGCCCATCGGGTCGATGAGTGAGGTGTCGCCGCGGTGAGGCACGTCGTAGGGATCCTTGCCAACCCGGTTGACGCCGAGCACCCACGCCTGGCAGTCGATGGCGCGGGCGGCGAGCAGGGTCCGCCACGCGTCGCTGCGGCGATCCGGCCAGCTCGCGATGACCACGAAGAGGTCGGTGTCGAACGCGGTCGCCCGGTAGATCTCGGGGAACCTGAGGTCGTAGCAGATCGTCGGCGTGACCCGGGCACCCTCGACGTCGGCCGTCACCATCCGCGTCCCCGCCTCGTAGTGGTCGCCCTCGCCGGCCAGCGAGAACGGATGGATCTTGCGGTAGTGGAGAGCCTCGCTGCCGTCCGGGGTCATCAGCGAGCAGGCGTTGTGCGGGCGCTCCTCGCCCGGCTCCGCATACCCGCCCAGGAGCCACACGCCGTGGCGCCGGGCAAGCTCGGCGAGGGTGTCCCGGATCTTCTCCGCGTGCGCAGCCATCTCCACCGCGGCCATCGAGAACCCGGTCGCGAACATCTCCGGCAGCACGATGAGCCGCGCCCCGGCGGCGGACGCCTCCGCGACCATCGAGGAGGCCCGGGGCAGATTCGCCGCCGGGTCCTCCCACGCCATGTCAAGCTGGATGCCAGCAACCCGCACCGTAGCCTCCCTGTCGAGCCTAGCACGGGCCGGCTCCTCCCCCCGCGTCTGCGATAATGACCGCGACCCGACGAGGAGTCACGAGTGGACCAGAACCCCGTCGCCTTCGGTCCCGATCCGCCATCCCCGGCCGCGCCGACGCGCGCGCCCGCGCCCCACCGCCGCCGGCTGCGCGCGCTGCCGGTGATCGTCGGCCTCAACGCCGTGGTGTTCGTGGCGTGGCTGGTCGCGGCCAGGGGCTCCGAGCTGTGGTCGCTGCTCGCGGTCAACTTCATGGTCAGCACCAACCGCCTCGAGCACGGCCTGTGGTGGACGCTGCTCACCGCCGCCTTCTCCCATCAGGAGCTGTGGCACTTCCTGCTCAACATGGTGGTGCTGTGGAGCTTCGCCAGCGTGCTCGAGCGCCTCCTCGGCAGTCGGCTCTTCACCGTCTTCTACCTGGTGTCCGCGGTCGTTTCGTCCGCCAGCCACTGCCTCGTCTCGTCCTTCCTGCTCGGTGACGACCGCATCGCGGCGCTCGGCGCATCAGGCGCGGTGAGCGCAGTGCTGATCGCGTTCGCCCTCGCCTTTCCCAGAAACCGGATCCTGCTGTTCGGGATCGTGCCGATCCCGGCGCTGGTCGGAGCCGGGCTGTTCGTGGCAATCGACCTGTGGGGTCTGTTCGCCCAGACCCGCGGCGCGGCGCTCCCCATCGGCCACGGCGCCCACCTCGGAGGGGCCCTGGCCGGGGCCGTGCTGTGGGCTCTCGTCCTGCGCGGTCGACTGCGCCCAGTCTCCCCTCAAACCAAGCAGGTTTCGCTCTCGTACGACGAGGTGGAGGCCTTCGAGCGGATCCGCGCGAAGCTGAACGTCGAGGGCCCGGAGGCGCTGACCCCGAAGGAGCGGGCCTTCCTGCAGCAGCTGCGGGACCGCGCAATCGCCGGCGACCGGTAGCGGGCCTCGGCCAGGCTGCGGCGCGCCCGGCGTGGCCCGGGCAACCGGCGATGCGGAAGATTGCGGGCAGGGCGGACCGTTCTCCGATATGATCGCGGAATACGCGGAGGGCGACCATGAGACGGCTCCCGGTACAGCTGATCGTAGCGCCGCTGGTGGCGCTGGCCATCGCGCCCGCACAGGCGCAGGAGTCCACGGGCCGGTTCGCGGGCGAGACGACAGTCAACGTGATCGAGGTCCCGGTCCGGGTGATCGACAAGGCGACCCGAGAGCCCGTGACCGATCTCGACGTCTCGGAGTTTCGGATCCTCGAGGACGGCGTCGAGCAGCCGATTTCCAACTTCTCCGAGATCAGGGACAGCGTGGCCCTCCGCGCTTCGGCCGCGCCTCAGGCGGGAGGCCAGGAGCCGGTCGCCCCGATCGCCAAGCCGCTCGAGATCGTCTACTTCGTCGACCTCTACCTGATGTACCGCGCCGACCGGGACCGCGCGATCGAAGGCCTCGAGGCGCAGTACCGCCAGGGAGTTCCCGACGGCGAGCGGGTGTCGCTGGTGGCCTTCGACGGCGAGCTCGAGACCCTCTCCGACCGCACCAACGACCGCCAGGAGATCCTCGACGGGCTGGCCACCCTCCGCACCATCGAAGCCAACGGCATCAAGCAGCGCATCTCGTTCACGGGGGCGCTCTCCGACTCGACGGCCGACCAGCGCGACATCGGCTACTACGAGCGCCGGCAGCGCAACGAGGAGTTCATGTTCGAGCTCGAGCGCAAGGCGAGCCAGGTCGGCAACGCCATCCTGGCCACCATGGCCCGCTACGGCACCGCCGACGGGCGCCGCGTGCTGATCGCGTTGACTCCCGGCTACCCGAAGACCGACTGGTCGCCGACCTACCACGCCATCGACTTCATGGACGCCGCCGTCGAGTACCCGCAGGAGGACCTGTGGCGGGAGATCTCCCGTCAGGCCGCCGACCTCGGCTTTACGCTCTACACCGTCGACACCTCGGGGCTCAGCTCGCCGTTCGCCTCGGACGCGAGCATCGGGGTGACCGACTCGGTCGGCCAAATCATCCAGGACTCATTGGTCCGGGACAGCGCCGACAACAGCGCCAACGCCGACATCGAAGACCCCTCCGGACCGAGCGGCAGCTCCAGCGGCGCCAACCTCAACGACACCTCCCAAAACCTCGGCCAGTGGCTGGAGCGGGCGCGCAAGAACCTGCTTGTCACCTCGGCCGCCGACACGGGCGGCAGCGCGCTGTTCCCCGCCACGGTCGACCGGGCGGTCGAGGAGATCCGCCACGAGCTCGACCAGTACTACTCGATCGGCTACGTCGCACAGCACTCGGGAGACGGCGGGACCTACTCGATCGACGTCGAGCTGCCCGGCCACCCCGACTACCGCCTGATCCACCGCACCGCCTACGTCGACCAGCCGGCCGCCACCCGCGCGGCCCAGGCCCTGAGGTCGGAGATGCTGTTCGGCGCCGACGCCAACCCGCTCGGCATCCGGGTGGAGGTGGGGGAGCTCGACAGCCGGTTCCGAATCGGGGCGGCCGGGTCGAAGAGGGTCAGGGTCCCGCTCGTGGTCAAGATCCCGTTCGCCCGGCTCGCGATGATCCCACGAGGCGATCTTTACTGGGGCAAGGTCGTGATCACCTTCTTCGGCGAGGACGCGAAGGGTAACCAGAGCGAGCTGGCGAGCTTCGAGCAGCCGATCACGGTCGAGTCCAGGCTCTACGAGGAGGCAGTCGCTCGGGGCTTCTTCAAGTACTCCGCCACGATCGAGGTGGAGGGCGGCCAGCAGCGGGTCTTCGTCGGCGTTCAGGACACGCTGGGGGGCCGCACCACCATCGTCCCGCACGAGCTCGGTTCCTGAGAGGGGAGGAGCCCCGTGGTCAAGCGCCTCGTGCTCTACGTCATCCTGGCCGGGCTCGCCTTCCTGGCCTGGGAGAACCGGCATTACCTCAAGGACCTCGCCGGCCTCGACAGCAACCAGATGCGGATCGAGGGCGACTGGTACCAGGTCTCCTCCAACATCAAGGAGTTCGACTGCTACACCTTCGACGACAAGATGATCGACCGCAACGACGAGGTCTACGGCGAGTACTCCTTCACCGGCAACGACCAGCTCCAGGCGACCCTCGGGAGCAGCAGCGCCACCTACACCATCGAGTTCCCGGAATCGGGCGTCATGATCTGGTACCAGGAGGTCCGCGGCACACGGACCCTGGCCATCCGCTGGGAGCGATAGGAGCTTGAAGGGCATAGGCCCCCCAACGTTGTCCAGATGCCGTCGCGTCCGCGTGGCCTCTGCCCTCCAAGCTCCTGAGGATGCGCTGCGCGCATCCTGAAGAAGAGACAAAGAAGAGCGACTGCTCCCGCTTCGTCGAACAGCCACCTGCGTCGGCGTCGCTTTCCATGGAGGTCAAGCCGCGGTGGCCGCCCCCGGACAACACCGCCCGCCGTCTTCCTCCACGAGCCCGATCCGCTTCCGACCTCCAGCCGCAGCTGCAGCTTACAATGGCCGGGCCGCAATGCGAGGGCCAGGCAGCACGACCGCGATCGTCGGGGGTCTGATCGTGGCAGCGGCGTGGATCGCCGGCGCCACCGGGTTGCCCGCGTCGTACCAGGCCGGAGTGCGCGTCCTCCCGGGGCTGGTCGCACTGCTGCTGCTGGTCCTCGCGTGGCGCTTTCGGCGCAGTCGGCTGGCCGCCGCCGCAGCCGCGGTCGCCGTGACCGACCTCCTGCTGCGGGGCCCGCTGGCCACCTCCCTCGCCGACGGTATCGGCCCCGGCCTCGCGGCACTCGCTCTCCTGCTGCCGATCAACCTCGGCCTGCTCGTCTGGCTCCGAGACCGGCCCGTCCAGAGCCCGTGGTCCCTGCTCCACCTCGCGTCGATCGCCGTCCAGCCGTGGTTGGCCTCGGTGCTGATCGGGGCCTGGGCGCGCCCGGGTGACGTGACGCCGTCCGCCGCCTGGCTCGAGCTCCTCGGCTCGCCCCAGGCGGCGGCGCTCGCGTTCCTGATGGCCGCGGTGTTCGCCGCCCTCGCCTTCGCGGCCCACCGGGCCCCCTTCGAGGTGGCGCTGCTGTGGGTGCTGGTCGCGACCGCGCTCGCAGTGCTCGGTCCCGGCGACCTCCCTCAACGCTCGCTGCTGCTGGCCGCGGCTCAGCTGGCGCTGCTGGCCGGCGTGATCGAGGACTCCTACCGGCTCGCCTACCACGACCAGCTGACCGGCCTGCCGGGCCGCCGCGCCCTCGACGAGACCCTGGAGCGGCTCGACGGCGAGTACGTGATCGCGATGGTCGACGTCGACCGCTTCAAGCGCTTCAACGACCGCTTCGGGCACGATGCCGGCGACCAGGCCCTGCGCATGGTCGCCGACGAGCTGACCCACGCCGCCGAGGGCGGCCGCGCCTTCCGCTATGGCGGCGAGGAGTTCGCGCTGCTGTTCGCCGGCCGGACGCCCGCCCCGGTCAGCCTGGCCCTCGAGCAGCTGCGCGCCGCCGTCGAGGCCCGCGTCTTCACGATCCGCTCGCCGGACCGGCCGCGCGAGAAGCCGGAGGAGCCGGTGGCCCCTTCCGGCGCGACCGAGCGCGTCACGCTCACGGTCAGCATCGGTGCCGCCGCGCCCGGACCCCACCATCCTCGGCCCGACGACGTGCTGCACGCCGCCGACGCCGCCCTCTACCGGGCGAAGCGCCGCGGCCGCAATCGAGTGGTCGTCGACGGCGTGCGCTCGACATCGCGCGGCGCGGCGGAGGGCCGGGGGCACCGGGCAGCGTCTCAGCGGTCGATCTTCGACGAGGACAGAACGGACTGATGTGCACGGTCACCGTGTTCCGCGGCCCGGACCGGGTGCTGGTCACGATGAACCGCGACGAGCGGCGGAGCCGGGCCGGCGAGAACGCGCCGCGGGAGGCGGGCGGCGACGGCCGGCCGGCCTGGGTCGGCCCCGCCGACGGCGCCAAGGGCGGCACCTGGTTCGGCGCCAACGACCGGGGCGTCACCGCCTGCCTGCTCAACGCCTACTCGACCGGGGACCTCGCCCTGCTCGGCCGCGACGACCTGCCGAGCCGCGGCGGCATCATCCCCCGCCTGCTTGAGCAGGAGCTGGAGCAGGGCCGCGCCTGGCTGCGCGACGGCCTCGACCCGGCGCCCTTCCCGTCGTTCACCCTGGTCGTGGTGACGCCCGGGTGGAGTGAGGCACACTCGTGGCGCCTCGACCGGGGAGTCACCGTGAGCTCCGTCCCGGACGGCTGGTCGATGGTCACCTCGTCGCTGTGGCGCAGCCGCGAGGTGGTGGCGTGGCGGCACGAGCGCTTCGAGGAGTGGCGCCGCGACGGCGCTGCCGAGATCGCGGGCGTTCCCGCCTTCAACCTGCTCGAGGTCGCCGGCCTCCGCGAGTGGTCGCCGTTGATGAGCCGCCCGATCTCGATCACCCGCAGCCTCACCCAGGCCGAGCTGCGCGCCGGCTCGAGGAGGATCACGATGCGCTACTGGCGCAGAGAGGGCTCCTCGCCGATCTCACCGGGCAAGCCCACAGCGGTCACCGAGCTCGAGCTCGCAGGCGGTAGCGCCGCTCCCTGAACCCCGCGTCGGGTCACAGCAGGGCCGCGACGACCAGGGCGATCGCGAGCACCGTGTTGGTGGCGAGGTTCCAGGTCACGTTGGCACCCATCGCCGGAACCGGCACCGGCTGCGCCGGGTCCGAGAGCGCCCACCGCATCGGCGCGGCCAGCAGCAGCGAGGGCAGGCACCCCGCCAGGCACGGCAGCGGCAGGACGGACAGCCAGACCGCGACCACGATCGACAGTGGCGTGGCCACCGCGGCGGCGGCCCAGGTCAGCGCAGCCGTCCGCCGACCGAACAGCACGACGAGGTTCTTCCGGCCACCGGCACGGTCCGGCCCCTCGTCCGGAAACTCGTTGAGAAGCAGCAGGTTGAAGGTCATGAACGTGGCCGGGATGCCAGCCGCGACGGCAGCCGCTGAGATATCGCCGCTGTTGACGATCGCGGCGCCGACCACCGGCAGGCCGCCCAGCCCCAGGCCTGCCGCGACCTCGCCAATCCCCAGCCTCGCGAGCACGTCGGTGTAGATCAGCACGCACAGCGCGCCAGCCACCAT
>Ga0316620_10000472_pt1 | contig 16336 bp, 13 predicted proteins | sample OWC_Aug_M1_C1_D5_FD_207651 | JGI IMG/M metagenome (GOLD analysis project Ga0316620, IMG submission 207651) | Wetland soil microbial communities from Old Woman Creek delta, Ohio, United States - OWC_Aug_M1_C1_D5_B | ecosystem: Environmental > Terrestrial > Soil > Wetlands | place: USA: Ohio... | reverse complement strand
CGGCGATGTCGCGGAGTAGCCCGCGTCTCGCCTGTCCGTGCTACTTTAGTAGGTGTTGTCACGCACAGCCGCTGAGCTTGCCGCGCGCTGCTCGGTCGCAACCCTCCTCGCAACAACCGCTCTCTTCGTCGCGACCGCCACAGCCGACAACATGTGCATTCACCACGCGTTGAAGGTTGACGTCGGCGCACCGACGAGGGCGAACGACCTCGCAGCGCGTGGCGACCGTCTGTTCGTTGCCGGCGAGGAAGGCCTCGAGGTCTGGGACCTCCGCGATCCCGCTAATCCCACGAGAATCAGCAGATTGCCTGAGCTCGAGTGGTCGGAGAGCGCCAAGGAGGCCCTGCACCTCGAGGCGCCCGAAGGACGTGAGATCGTCCTCTACTCGGTGTCGTGGGGCACCATGATCGCAGATGTGTCTGACCCTGCTGGACCGGTTACTGTGGCGACTCTAGCTGCAGGTTCCTTCAGCGCCAGCGGAGAGATTTTGGCTCACAGGCAGGAATACTCGGCGACGATCGAGTTTCTCGATATCTCGGATCCGTCGCGGCCTGTCGAGGTCTCGACCTACGCGTCGACCGGATTCTATTCCACGACCGGCATGCTCGCCAGAGGGAACATCCTCTACGTTGTGGTCTTTGGCCACGAGTTGCACGTGATCGACTTCTCAGACCCGGCCGCTCCCAAGGAGCTTTCCAGCCTGTTCATGGACTTCGGCGGTCTCTGCCCGCCGGGTCTCTGCAACTTCAACCAGCCGATCGCTGCTGACGACCGACTCCTGGTGGTCGGCGAGCCGGAGCATCAAGGGGGCATGTACCTGGTCGACATCACCGACCCAGAGCATCCGGCGGACATCGGCTCGTTGGGACCGTTTTTCGACGTCGTGCTGTCAGGCCCACTCGCGTTCGGCTGTGGTTACGATGGAAAGCTGTCCGTTGTCGACGTCAGCGCCCCAGCATCTCCGGTGACCCTGACCGAGCTCGAGCTCGGCGCGGTAGCCTGGTACGAAGGCAGACTGGCCATGGTCGGCACCAGCCTGATCATGTCCGGCCCTGATCGGGGCCTGACCACGATCGACGTGTCCGTGCCGGCTCTCCCGCGGGTTTTGTGCGAGATCCCCAGTTACGGCTATCTGCACGGCATCGAGGAGCAGGACGATCTCGCAGTGGCCTGCTTGGGGATGCACGGCGTGGTCACTCTCGACGTCACGGATCCTCTAGCCCCCCAAGAGCTGGGACGGTTGGTCTGGGACGGCCTTGCCTACGACGCGGTTCTCGGCGCGAACAACCGCTTCGCATCGATCGCGGCATGGCACCGCGGCTTGGCTGTCGTGGGTCTCGACGACCCGAGACACCCGCAGCTGCTCGCCACGCACGAAACGGAGGCGTTTGCGCGGTGGATTGCCGCATCCGGGGACTGGGTCGTGGTCGGGGAGCCGCCGTTCTACGACGACGACTTCCACGGATTCGAGCTCTTCGACCTGTCGGAGCCGAGCGCCCCGGCGCTCTTGGCAACCGTTCCGACGGGACCTGAGATCGAAAGCGTGGCGATCGATGGAAGTCTCGTGGCCGTCGCGGATGGCGAGCTTCGCCTCTACGACTGCTCCGACCCGGCGAACGTGACGGAGGTCGCTTCGTTGCCCTTCGGGCCGCACTACGGCGTCGCCGTCTCGGACCGGCTCGCGCTGGACTCGAGGTACGTCGGGCTCGCGCTCTTTGACGTGTCCGTCCCGAGCGCCCCTCTCGAACTCTGGTGCACCTCGGGGGCCTGGGGTAGGGCCATCGACTTCGTCGAGCGACGCGCCGCGGTAGCAGGGTACAACGTGTACGTCGTGGACGCGACTAACTTGTCTGCGCCCGAGCTGTACGAGGGGGACCTCTACTCGATTCGAATTCGAGATGTCGCGTTGACTGACAGGAATGTCCTGCTCGCCCGCCACCCGTATCTCGACATCATGACGCTGGAGTGCCGTCCGCCCGAAGCGAACATGAGACTCGCCCAGAGCGGGTTCGTGGTCGAGCTCAGCGATGCCAGTCTCTACGGATTCCTGACCCGGTCATGGGATCTCGGCGACGGCACGACATCTGGTAGTTACGGGCTCATCCATCGCTATCAGGAACCCGGCACCTATCAGATCGTGCTGACGGTCACGAACAGTCTTGGGACGAGCTCCGCGACTCGAGTCGTCGCGGTACCGCAGACACGGCCTCCCACGCCGAGGCTGCCTCACGGGCGGGTTGGACCCTGATGGACTCACTCGGGGTGGGCCCGGCGAATGCCGCCAAGTCTCACAGCTCCAGCACCAGCCGGAGCGCCTCGTCGACCTCGGCCATCCTCGCCTGTGGCAGCCGGCCGGCGGCGACTGACGGCACGCCAACGGCGTCCTCGAATCGGCCAGGGTCGAGAGCCCGCAGCTGGAAGCAGAGGAACGTCGTGTCCGCCGGAAGACCGCTTTCCTCGGCCGACACCCGCACGTTGGTCGGATAGTCCCTGGGCAGGTTCTCCGACTTCGTCCCGACCACCACCGTGACCACGAGCGGTTGACGGTTGATCGCGTCGGACGAGACCACGAGCACCGGCCGACGCCCGGCCTGCTCGCGACCCCGGACCGGGTTGAGATCGACGAAATGGACCTCGCCTCGGTGGACCATCAGTCGTTCTCCAGCCCATCGCTCTCGGCGAGCTCGAAGGCAGCGGCGATGCCGGCGCACTCCCGGCGGATCGCCGGATCGCCAGCCATGTCGGCCATCGACTCGGCGAAGCTCTGCCGCCGCGCCTGCTCGACCAGCTGTCCCAGCGCCGTCGCCACGAGGCGGTTGAAGTTGCCGCGGACCCCCTCGGGTGCGTGGCTCATGGCCGCCTCAACCAAGCTTCGGGGAAGCGCGACGCTTCGTCGCACCGTCCCACCACGGCTTTGGTTATCCATAGTCACCTCCGTAGTCACACCCAATGTAACACATCGGCGGCCGCGCTGGCGCCCCGGTCTCGGGTCGACCACCGGGGGCATGTCCCCGTAGGTGCGCGCGCACGGGCACGGGGCCGGGTTCGGGCAGGGAGCAGCCACTCTCTCAGCCGTCGGCAGTCAAGTGTCAGGTCCTGCCCACTTTTCGGCACGCCCAGCGAACGAGGGCGGGACTGCGCCGCCTCCCGGGCCTCGTCGGCGGCAAGCTACTTGACGTGGTGCCAGTTGGTCATGACGGGACTGCGTCACCACGAAGGATGAAGACGGATGCCGAGGGCCCAGGGCCCGTTCTCGAAGCAGGCACCAATGTCAGCTAGCTCGCCGAACGTACCCTCTCCAGCGCCTCCTCGGCGCGGTACGAGGACCGGACAAAGGGGCCGGCGACCATCTCCAGGCCGAGGGCTTCGCCCTGGCGAGCGACCTCGGCCAGCTCCTCGGGTGTCCAGTAGCGCGCCACCGGGACCTGGCTCGAAGTCGGCTGCAGGTACTGGCCCGCGGTCACGACCTGACAGCGTACCCGCGCCAGGTCGCGGAGAGTCGCCGCGACCTCGTCGAAGGTCTCGCCGAGACCGACCATGAGCCCGGACTTGCGGATCATGGACGGGGCGCGCTCAGCCACTCGCCCCAGCACCTCCAGTGCCCACTGGTAGCGGCCCGAGCGGCGCAGGCTGCAGTACAGTCGGGGCACGGTCTCCAGGTTGTGGTTGTAGACGTCGGGGCCGGCGTCGACGATGCGGTCGACGAGGTCGAGGCGGCCGCGGAAGTCCGGAGTCAACACCTCCACCGTCGGCCGCTTCTCGATCCCCCTGAGGAGCTCGATGCAGCGCACGAAGCCCTCAGCGCCGCCGTCTGAGAGGTCGTCGCGGTCGACTGCGGTGATGACCACGTGCCCCAGGCCCATTTCCACGACCGCGGCGACCAGCTGCCGCGGCTCGTCCGGGTCTACCGGTGCCGGCCGCCCGTGGCCGATGGCGCAGTAGCCGCAGCTGCGCGTGCACACCGTGCCGTTGATGAGGAAGGTGGCGGTGCCGCGGCCGAAGCACTCGGAGCGGTTGGGGCAGCGCGCCTCCTCGCACACCGTGTTGAGCCCGCCCTGGCGCATGCGCCGCTTGACCTGGTGCAGCTCGCCGAGGCTCACCCGGTGCTGGCGGATCCAGTCGGGAAGGCTCTGTCCGGGCTGCCGGCCGCCGAAGCTCACGGAGAAACGACCCAAGCGTCCGGAAAGCCCGAGCCCTGCATGCGCCGCGCCACCCGCTCGGCCGACTCGCGGTCGGGGAACGGTCCCACCCGCAGCTTGTAGAGCGTGCTGCCCCCCGCCACCCGGGTCGGGAGCACGTGCTGGCTGGCGGCTGGAAAGCCGAGCTCCTCGAGCTTGGGGCGAGCCTCGTCCACGGCCTGGCGACGCTCCACCGCCATAACCTGGACCCAGAGCTCCGCTCGACCAGCGACGGTCGGCCGCTCGGCCGGGCTTGGGCGCGCCGCAACCGGGCTCGCGCTGGGCACGGTCGCCGCCGAGCGGGTCGCGGCCGGGGTCGGGGCGGACACGGTCGGCACCGTGCGGGTCGCGATCGGGCTCGCGGCGGCGGTGGGCGAGAGCAGGGGCCTGACGGTCGGCGACTCGACGGGCGGGGTGGCGGTCGGCGTCGCAACCGCGGAGGGAGTCGCCGTGGGAGCCGGCGGCATCACCGCACGAGCTGGCACCGGCGTGGGCATGGGCTGCGTGGCCCGCACCGACCAGGCCGCGCCATAGCCAAAGGCGAAGGCCAGCACCAGCACCAAGGCCAGCGCCAGCAGGATCACGGTGAGCATGCGGGCGCTGAGCTCGATCTGGTAGTAGGTCGATGCCATCGTCCCTCAGCCCCCGGCTGCGCCCTACTCGCTTCCCAGGAACTTCTCGAACATCTTGAGCGGCACCGGGAACACGATCGTGGAGGCGTTCTCGGTCGAGATCTCGGTCAGGGTCTGGAGGTAGCGCAGCTGCACCGAGACCGGGTTGGCGGACATGACCACGGCCGCCTCGGCCAGCTTGTGCGACGCCTCCAGCTCGCCTTCGGCGTGGATGATCTTGGCCCGCTTCTCGCGCTCGGCCTCGGCCTGCTTGGCAATCGCACGCTGCATGTCCGGCGGCAGGTCGACGTGCTTGACCTCCACCATCGAGACCTTCACGCCCCACGGGTCCGAGTGCTGGTCGATGATGGTCTGCAGACGGATGTTGAGCTCCTCACGCTTGCTCAGGAGGTCGTCGAGCTCCACCTCGCCGAGAACCGCCCGGAGCGTGGTCTGGGCGAGCTGGGAGGTGGCATAGATGTAGTTCTCGATCTCGACCACCGCCTTGACCGGGTCCATGACCCTGAAGTAGACCACCGCGTTGACCTTGACCGACACGTTGTCGCGGGTGATCACGTCCTGGGGCGGGACGTCGTGGACCACCGTCCGCAGGCTCATTTTGACGATCCGGTCGATGGGCCAGAACACAAACACGAAGCCCGGGCCCTTGGCCTGGCCGAGGACCCGACCGAGGCGGAAGATGACGCCCCGCTCGTACTCGTTGAGGATGTTGATCCACTTGAAGATCAGGAAGACCAAGAAGAAGATCGCAAAGCCAAGGCCCGACCCGATGAGCTGCATCACGAATCCCCTTTCGGTTCCACCGCGGCCTCGACCTCGATCTCGCGGCCGCTGATTGCCAGCACTCGCACCCTGGAGCCCCTTGCGATTGTGGGCCCCCGTGCGCGCGCGTCCCAGTACTCGCCGTGGACCCTGACCTTGCCTTCAGGCGCCAGCTCCGTCAGGGCCTCCCCCGTCTCGCCAACCATACCCTCCTCGCCGGTCATCGGAGGCAGGCGGTGGGCCTTGATGACCCGCTGCAGGAGAAAGATCATCACCGCCGCCACGATCAGGGCGGTGGGCAGCACCACGGTCAGGCTCAGGCGCATGTCCGGAATCGGCGCGTCGAAGAGCATCAGGGAACCGAGCACGAAGCAGACGAGGCCGCCGAGGGTGAGGAAGCCGTAGCTGGTCACCTTGACCTCCAGGATGAACAGCACCAGTGCCACCACGATCAGGGCCAGCCCGACCCAGTTCACCGGCAGCACCGAGGTCGAGTACAGGAAGAGCAGCAGCGCGATCACCCCGACCACTCCCGGCAGGACGGCGCCGGGGTGGGTGATCTCGGTGTAGATGCCGATCGAGGCGAGGGCGAAGAGGAAGAAGGCGAGGATCGGGTTGGCGAGCAGCGACTGCAGCCGCTCCTTGGCGCTGCGCTCGACCACGACCACGTGCGGCTCGGCCAGGTCGAGCTTGAGGGTGGTGCCGTCGAAACGCCGGACCTCGCGGCCGTCGAGCGCCTTGAGCAACTCGTCCAGGGACCCGGCCACGACCTCGATCAGCTTGTCGTCAAGCGCCTCCTGGGCGGTGAACGACAGGCTTTCGGTCACCGCCTTCACCGCCAGGTCCACGTTGCGGCCCCGGCGCTCGGCCAGGGAGCGGATCATGGCCGAGGCATCGCTGGTCGCCTTCTGCATCATGTCGTCCGAGGGCGGCGTTTCCTGTTGCGGGATCATCGGCAGCAGCACTGGATGGGCAGCCCCGGTGTTGGTGCCCGGCGCCATGGCGGCGAGATCCGCCGCCATCAGCAGGAAGAAGCCCGCCGAGGCTGCTCGCGCGCCGGCCGGGGCGACGTAGACCACCACCGGTACCTTGCAGGCGGTGATGGCGGTGGTCATCTCCCGGGTCGAGTCGAGCAACCCACCCGGCGTGTCAAGCTCGAGCACGACCAGCGCGGCGCCCAGGTCCTCGGCCTCCTCCAGGCCGCGTTCCACGAACGCTTGTGAAGCCGCCTGGATGGTGTCGTCGAGGCGCAGGTGGACGACCTCGACGGCAGCCGCCGATCCGCAGACACTGGCGGCCAACACGACGCAGACGAGAAAGCAACCCAAGCTACGCTTGTCCATTGCAGCTTCCATCATAGAGACCTCCGCGGCGCGCGACAAGGCGATTCGACCATCGCACCGCAGTCCTCACCCCGCCGACCGCACCGCGACCGCCTTGCGCAGCGCGATCCACAGACGGCGCGCCGCGCGGGCGGTCTCGCCCTTGCCCGCCGGCCCGTACAGCTCGGCCTCGGCCAGAACGACCAGCTCGCGGGCGGTGGCGGCGGCCGCCGGCCAGCGTCCGGCTGCGGCGCGACCGATCCAGCGCACCGTGGCCCATGGCGGCACCGGGGTGCCGGTCGCCTCCAGCCGCCGGGCGAGGCGGGCGACGACGACGGCGGCCGGCCCCTGCCAGGCCCGCTGTCGGACCCGCGCCCGGCCCCAGACTGCGGGCACCGCCCTCCGCGCCAGCAGCACCAGGAGCACGGCAGCGGCCAGCCCCAGCCCGTGCTGCCAGCTCAAACTCCGCTTCAGCCGCGATGCCAGGTCGGCCAGCGCCGACACCAGTCCGAGCTGCTCGCCCATGCCGAAGGTCAGGACGTAGCGGTCCCACACGATCTGGACCCGCTCCCAGGCGAGACGGAGGCGGTCGACCAGGGCCACCCGGTTGAGGCCCGGCACGCCCTCGGACGGAGTCGGGTCGAAGGTCCTCCAACCCAGCTCGGGCCCCAGCCACGCCTCGACCCAGGTGTGGGCGTTCTCCTCTCGCACGTAGAGCTCGCGGCCTCCGGGCGCGAGGCTCCCCCCGCTGTAGCCGCCGACCAGGCGCGCCGGCACGCCCAGGGTCCGCAGGAGCACGACCATCGAGCCGGCGAAGAACTCGCAGTGACCGGCGCGACCTTCGAAGAGGAACCACGCCACAGGGTCGCTGGCGAGCATTCCCGGCCCCTCGAGCGAGTAGACGTAGCTGGACCGCAGGTGACTCTCGATCGCCTCCGCCTGGGCCAAGGGTCGCTCGCTGCCGGCCGTGATCCGCCGCGCGAGCTCCCGCACCCTGGGGTCCGGCCACGGCACAGAGGTGTCCGCCCTCCTCGGCGGGTCCCGTCGCGGCAGGGCTCCCCGACCCACCCACACCCGGTACTGCAAGGCCTGCCGCTCCTCCCGCCTCAGGACCACGCCACCGGTGGAATCGAGGTCCACGGCCGCGGGGCAGTACACGGCCAGGGTGCCCTCGGGCTGGAAGAGGTAGGTGGGGGGGCGCATGACCTCGATCACCAGCTCCGTTGCCCCCGCGAGGTTGCGGCGCTCGTCCTGGGTCCAGGCCAGGCCGCCCCGCCGCTCGGGCGGCCGCCGCTCCTGATCCCGAGGTCGCCACTCGCCGCGGCCGACGAGGTCCAGGGCGGTGGCGCGAAGCCGGCTCCACCCCGGATCCAGCGGCTCCCCCTCCGCCGAGCGCACCACCATCGCCAGCTTCCGCGACTCCTGGATGTCGCCGACCTTGGCCAGGTCGACCGCGAGGGAGAAGCCCGAGGCCCCGCGCAGCCCGCCGGCGGCCGCCACCCACGGCGAGCGCAGCCGCGGCATGGCCAGGAAGACGGGGACCGCGAGCACGAGCACGAACGCGCTCGCCACCACCGCATGGAGCGGTCGCGGGTACGGACCCAGCGTCGCCACGGGGCGCCTCCCCTGCTCCGCCAGCCCGGTCAGGAAAACGCGCATGCCCACCCACCACAGGAGCGCCACCGAGACGGCCAGGTAGGCGACCAGGGTCACGTCGATCGACGAGGCGACCGCGGCCACCCAGAGCAGGGCAAGGGCGGGCAGCGCCCGGATGAAGCTCCGCCGGCTCTCCACCATCAGGGCGCGAACCGCGGTCAACAGCAGCAGGAGGTGCGCGAGGGGGCGCAGCGGACCCACTTGGAGGCCACCCGCCGCTACCACCACGGCGAGAATGACAACAGCGACCAGGTTCTGGACGGGCGGCGGAATGCGGAGTGGCCGGGCCCGCCAGCAGAGGACAACGCCGGAGGCCGCCGCCGCGATCCAGAACGGCGGCAACACGAGGCCGGTGAAGGGCATGGGCACCAGGGCCCACAGCAGCAGGGCACCGTACATGCGACGGTATTCGCGAGCCATGCTCACGGCCCCTCGGCCACCCGAAAGGCAATCGCATCACCGGCCACCGGCAGCGGCCCGGGCGCGTCGGCCGGCATCGCCTGGACCTCGGCGAGCGGTCGCAGCAGGGACCCGGCCTGGGCCGGGTGGTGAACCGGTCCGTGCGTCGTGGAGCCCACGACCAGGCCTACGGCATGGCCACGCTCGAGGCGATGCACCACGGCCGTGGCCACCTCGCTGACCAGCCGCTCGAAGCGGTCGAGCAGCACCGGGTCGGCCGGGTCGCCGACCCGGGGATCGAGCACCAAGAGCACCGGCTCCGCGGACTGGCGCTGGCGGTCGACCGCGATCAGGCGCTGCTGGCGGGCGCTCTGCTTCCAGTGGATCTGGCGCTTCTCGTCGCCCTCACGGAAGTCGCGCAGCTGGATCACGTCGCCCTCACGGCCGCGGCCGTCGAGGGCAACCCGCGAGCGCCGCCCCCCGCCCCTGCCCTGCTGCGCCCGGTCCCGCGGCAGCAGCCTCGGGTAGATCAGGGTCCGCTCGCCACCCAGCAGCTGCTTGGACTTGAGGAAGAAACCCAGGGGCAGCAGCACCTCCAGTCGCCATGGACCGACGTCGACCCAGCCGCGCCGGTCGTAGCTGAGCTCGACCGTGCGGCGGCGCGTCTCGCCGCGCCCGAGGTAGGCCTCGAAGAGCAGCCAGCGGTCTTCCCGGTCCCGCACCACCAGGCCGTAGCCCGGAAACAGCCGCGAGCGGTTGCTGAGCTCGACCTCGACCAGGGCCGGCCGGCCGGCGTGGATCGCGCGCGGCAGCGTCACCGAGACCTCGACCCGCCCCAGCACCTCGCGTGACCAGGCGCCGGAGACCGCGTAGCTGGCCAGGGCGACGCCGAGCAGGGCCATGAGGGCGTTGTTCGAGGTGTTGACCGCGGCCAGGCCGAGGATCAGGACGAAGCCCAGGAACAGGCCGCCCCAGCCGGTCAGACGAAGGCGGAAGCCGGGGAAGGCGGCCCTCGGCATGCCTCACCGCGGCACCGGGGTCGACTCCAGGATGCTGCGAATCACCGCCCGCTCGCGACGGCTGCGCTCCCAGCCCTCGCCCACCAGCGGGTCGGAGAGGAGAACGCGGTGGGCGAGCACTGCCTCGGCCGTGTCCTGGAGGTCGTCCGGGGTGACGAAGGCGCGCCCTCGCACCATCGCCAGCGCCTGCGCCGAGCGGTGCCAGGCGATGCTGCCCCGGGTCGACACGCCGAGGGCCAGCGCCGGGTGGCGGCGCGACCGCTCCACCACCTCCATGAGGTACTCCAGCAGGAGCTCGGACACGTGCACCTCGCCCACCAGGCGCTGCAGCTCGATGACCTCCTCGGCGGTGAGCACCGGCTCGAGCTGCTCGAGGGCAGGCTCGGCCCCGCCCGAGCGCAGCAGCTCCATCTCCTCGTCGCGGCCCGGGTAGCCCATGTACAGGCGCATCAGGAAGCGATCGAGCTGCGACTCGGGCAGCGGGTAGGTGCCGGTGGACTCGACCGGGTTCTGGGTCGCCACCACCAGGAAGGGCTCGGCCAGGCGGTGGCGCGTCGTCTCCACCGTCACCGCCTGCTCGCTCATGACTTCGAGCAGGGCGGACTGGGTCCGCGGCGAGGCGCGGTTGATCTCGTCGGCCAGGACCACGTTGGCGAACAACGGGCCGCGCACGAACTCGAACTCCCCGCGCTGCTGACGGTAGACCGAGATCCCGATGATGTCCGAGGGCAGGGTGTCGGAGGTGAACTGAATGCGCTGGAAATCGAGCCGGATCGACCTCGCCAGGGCCTGGGCCAGGGTCGTCTTGCCGACCCCGGGCACGTCCTCCAGGAGCACGTGGCCGCGCGCCAGCAGGGCGGCGATGAGGGCGTCCACGATCTCCGACTTGCCGCGGATCACGCGCACGATCGAGGTATGGAGGCGCTCCAGGCGCGCCAGGACCTCAGCCGAGCCCGGGCTCAAGGGAAGTCCTCGCACGCTGCCCGCGGGCAGGTCGACGACGGCCCCGGGGAGGGGCTTTCTGACAGCTGCAGCACGTCGCACGGCGGCACCCCCCAAGTATACGGAAACGAGGGCGGTGGGATCACGATTCCGGAAGCGCGACGAGGGTTCTCAGCGGGTGATCGGCGTCGCCTTCCGCCCTTCGGCAGCGTCAGGAATGCAGACCGCCTGGCGACAGTTTCCCTAAACGGTCTTGCTGTTCTATAAAATTGCGTCGTGCGAGGCAGGACTCTCGAACGGACCAAGGTCGAGTTGAGCGCCGTCACTCCACCTCTCGCCGTTGCGATGTCCCCACCGCGAGTGCGCGACAGGGGGCGAGGCGCGTCGTTGCGCGGGTTGTTCCCCCGCCTCGCGTCCCTCATCCAGAGGCAGCTGCCCGAGTTCGGCGGCCACCGCACCCTGCTCTGGGCCGCGCCTCGCCTGGCCCTGGTCTCCGCGCTCGCGCCGCTGTGCGTCTTTGCCCTCCACCTGCTACGCGACAGCTGGTGGCTGCTCCTGGTGACCAGCCTCCTCCTCTCTGGCCTGGTGGCGGTGCTCAGCTACCTGCTCCTGACCGTCGTCGGCGTCATCGAGCGCGACAACGAGGACCAGGCGGCCCAGCTGGCCCGCGCCTACCAGGCCCTCAAGATGAGCACCACCACGATTCACCACGACCTCGACCGCGCCCGCGTCGTGCAGGAGCGCATGCTCCCGGACCTGGCCCACATGCCGCTGACCGATCGGCTCGAGTGGGGTGCGGCCTTCGTGCCCCAGGAGAAGGTCGGAGGCGACTACTTCGACGCCGCGACCCTCGGGCCGGGAAGGGTCGCGATCCTGTTCTCCGACGCCAGCGGTCACGGCCTCTCGGCCGCGCTGCTCACGGCTCTCCTGAAGAGCTCCTTCCAGTCCTGGGTCGAGGAGGACTGGTCCCTGGCCGGCTTTGTCCGCCTGCTCAATCACCGCCTGTTCACGCTCACCCCGGACCACAGCTACGCGACCGCGATCCTGGCCATCTTCGACGCCACCACCTCGGAGCTCAGCTACTGCAACTGCGGCCACAACCCCGAGCCCCTCCTGATCGGTCCAGCGCGGAGCGCTGTGCAGCGCCTCGACGACGCCCGCAACCTCAGCCTCGGCCTGCTCGAGGGTTTCACGCCACGCGTCGTCACCGTCAAGCTGGCCGCCGACGACGTGGTGGTCCTTGCCACGGACGGCGTCACCGAGGCCCTCAACGAGACGGAGGAGGAGTTCGGCGTCGAGCGGCTGGAGAGCTACCTCGTCGAACAGCGATCCGCCCCCGTCGGGGCATTGGCCCGCGGACTCGCAGAGGCGGTACGGCTGCACGCGGGCAAAGGGGCCCTCCGCGACGATCTGGCGGTGCTCGCGTTCAGGCTCCGACCTTAGGGAGAGCGGGCATCTCCTGCTCGACGGTTATGCCTGGCGCGAGGTCGCCAGACAGCCCCTGCTCAGTGCACCCAGCGGTCGCGGTCGTCGACCACGTTGAGCTTGCGCTCGCGGCGCATGCGGGCCAAGCGCCGCTCGAGGCGCAGCTTCTCGAGCCGCTTCCGCCAGCGCCACAGGAGCTGACGCGGGCCGCCCGGGCTCAGGCCGGCAAAGGTGATGAAGATCGCGGCGCAGAGCCCGAAGAACCCGGCCAGGTCGCGGCTCGAGGTGAACCAGAAGAAGGCCAGGGCGACCTCGAGCCAGAGGAACCAGCGCGCCTTCATGGGTAGCACGAAGAAGAGCAGGATGGTGGCCTCGGCGTTGAGGGTGGCAAACATGGCGAGAAGGATGACGAACAGGGTGTGCTGGCCCTGCATCATGAAGAACATGGGCACCGAGGTGACCCCGCGCAGGCCGATAACCGCGATCAGGAACTGGACCACGACCGCAGTCAGGGCGGCGCCCAGGACGCCCACCGCCAGCTGCTTCCAGAATCGGCGCCGGCCCAGCCGCCAGAGCACGTCGCGGCCGAACCAGTAGATCATCAGCAGCACGACCAGGAACAGGACGCCGCCCCACATCCCGCCGATGCCGATGCCGACGAAGGGGTAGGTGGCGAGCTGCCAGACCCAGCCCTGGTAGACCATCGGCGTCAGGCGGAAGAGCTCGATCGCGGCGGCGCCGCCCAGGAACTGCATGGCCCAGGTCACGACCAGCACCGCCAGGATGGCGATCAGGTCGGGCGGAGGAGGAGCGTTCCCGCCCAGGAACCCGAAGCCGCGCTGCCCGCCACCGACCACGCGATACGACGGTCTACCCATGGCTCACATGATACCTGCGACGCCGCGACGACGGTCAGCGCGCTCCTGGGGAGCCGCTACCTCGCCGTCAGCTCCGGCCGCCGGCGCACGATGTCGTCGAGGCGCTCCTTGAGCAGCGCGGCCACGGCCGCATGGCCGAGCTCGCGGATGACGTCGGCGCGGGCGCGCTGGCCAAGGCTGGCGCCCAGCTCGGGCCGGGCCACGACCGCGCGCATCAGCTCGGCGGCGTGGTCGAGGTCGGGCTCGGCCCAGCGGTTGCCGCGCTCGTAGGGCCCGTGGTCGCGCTCGAGCTCGACCAGCCGGTAGCGCACGGGCAGGCTGTTGCCGACGTTCATGAAGTCGGTGTTGCCCGAATAGGCGGTGGCGATCACCGGCTTGCCCAGGCACATGGCCTCGGCCATGGTCAGGCCGAAGCCCTCGCTGCGGTGCAGGGAGACGTAGCAGTCGCAGCTCGCCATCAGCTGGTAGACCTCCTGGCGCGAGAGGTAGCGGTCGAGGAGCCGGACCGGCGCTCCCGCGATCTCCCGCTCGAGCGCGGCGCGGTGCTCCGGCTCGCGCTCGGAGTTGGCGCACTTGAGGACCAGGGTGACCCTGTCGTCGGCCGTGAAGGCCTGCCTGAACGCCCGCACCAGGGCGAGCGGGTTCTTGCGCTCGAAGTAGCTCAGGAAGTCGAACACGAAGAGGAACAGGAAGCGGTCCGCGGGCAGGCCGAAGCGGGTCCGGTCCGCCGCCGGCACCTCGTCGACCTGGACCGCGTGCGGCATCCGCCGGACCGGGATCGGCGAGACCCGAGAGAGGGCCCCGACGCCGAAGCTCGACGGCGCCCAAATCTCGTCGAAGTGGTCGAAGGCGGGCAGCCACCTGGCGGGGAAGCTGTCCAGCTCCCACGACCAGCAGCCGACGTTGTAGCGGCCGGCGAAGCGCTCCCAGCCGAGGTGCTCGCCCACCACCTCGACCTGGTCGGCGTTGATGCCGAAGACGTTGATCGGGTAGGTCGGTCGGTCGGTGAACTCGGCGAAGCTCGGGTCCTCGCGGCGCGAGGCCACGCCCAGCGCGACGTCGCACAGGGAGTGGGGCACGTCGAGGTCGTCGAGGGCGCGGATCAGGCAGCGGAAGCCCTCGCCGATCCCACTCTCGGTGCGGATGTAGCCGGTGAGGTTGACGCCGAGCCGGGCCAGTCCCGCATCCTCGACCTCGCGCGCCAGCGGGTCGCGGGCGGCCTTCCCGGCCTCGGCCCGGGCCGCGCTGACCGGCATGATCAGCCGCTTGAGGCGCAGCCAGCGGTCCTGGCCCAGGCTGCGTTTCAGCCGCTCCTTGAAGCGCCGCAGGGGCGGCCAGTCGAGCAGCCGGCGCAGCCGGCGTCGCGCCGGACGGGTCAGGCTGTGGCCGCCGTGCGGCGGGTTGAGCAGCGGCTCGAGCCCCTCGAGGAACGCGTCCGGCAGACGGTAGTCGCGCCGGCCGTCGACGTCGAACCACTCGGCGAAGCCGGGCAGGCTGGCGCCGAGCGGGTCCGGGAAGTGGAGGCGAAGCGGCAGCGACGAGCGGTGCAGCTCGACCAGCAGGCGCGGCAAGGCTCCGGCGCCGCGGCCCGCGACCGGCTCCAGCAGCCAGCGGTAGAAGCTGCCCTGGGGGCCGGCGACAAATGGGTCGCCGAAGCGCCTCCGCTCCTCGCCCAGCTCCAGGTAGAGGGCGCGCACGCAGTCCGGAATCGCCACGCCGTTGTCGAATCGGGCCCAGGCGTACGGCCACGACCGGGCCTCGCGGAAGCCGTTGTCGACCAGCAACGCGCGGTAGCGCTCGAACAGCTGGCGCAGCTCGCCGAGGTCGGCGAGGCGAAAACGGTCCTGGTGCTTGGACACGCTCTCGAGGTTGTCCGGCTCGACCCCGGAGAAGTGGAAGAAGGCGAGCGGCTGGCCGTTGACCAGCGGGGGGGCGCCCATCGTGACCCGGCGGCAGTGCAGGTTCCAGTAAGCGACATTGAGCCCCGGGTCGCGCAGGATGCGCACCCCCTCGAACATCCCCGGGACCAGGTCGACCCACTTCTGGTCGACGAACAGCCCCTCCTCCACCCGCACCACACAGCGGTCGCGGACCCGGCTCTGCCACCAGGCGAGGTAGTCGCGGACCGGCGGGCGGTCGGCGAGCGCGATGAAGCCGAGGTTGTAGGCGCCGGAGCGGAGGATGGCGAGCTCGTCCGGGTGGCGGTCGTCCTCGAGCGGCGCGGTGAGGTGGGGGGTGAGCACGATCGCGGCCTGGTCGAGCGCCCGCTCGACCTCTTCGAGCCGGCGCAACACCAGGATGTCGGGGTCGAGGTAGAGCAACCGCTCGAGCCGGTGCTCGACCAGCAGGTGCTCGAGCAGGAACGGCTTCACCGCGGTGTTGACCTCGAGGACGGTGTACTGGAAGAGGAACGCGGCGAGGTCGGGGATGCCGCCCAGGCTTGCCACGTCGACCAGCTCGAAGGGCTCGGTGGCCGGTTCGAAGCAGCCGTCGACCCGGTCGACCAGGAGGACGAAGAAGCGCGCCTCGGGGTGGTGCTCGGTGTACGAACGGGCGAGCACCCGCGCGAAGGGCAGGTAGTTCTTGGAGACGATGGTGCAGGCGTTGAGCGCAGGCTCTGTCATGGCCAACCGCGCAATGATATACGGTCACCGCCCCCAGCGCGCGCACCCCGTGCCCTACGGCGCCTGCGCCGCCTCGCGCTCGAGCTGCTCCTGGCGCAGCTGGTCGAGGCGGTCGTAGAGCTCGCGCAAGCGCTGGTACAGCTCCTCCATCTCGGCCCGCCGCTCGACCTCGGTGTCGAGCGCCTCGAGCAGGCTCGCGCTCGAGGCCCTCGCCTCGAGCAGCACGCTGTCGCCCTGGACGTCGATGCGGGCGCCGCCCAGCTCCCACCACAGGCTGCGGCTGGCGTGGAAGACCATGACCCGGATCGCGCTGAGAAAGGCGCTGTAGAGGGCGCCGGTCATGTCGGCCTGGTCGGGATCGGTGCAGCGGGCCTCGATCCACAGGGCGAGCCCGCCGTCAGTCTCGGTCACCGCCGCCACGAAGTCGGCGAACATGCCCTCGGCGCGCGCCTCGGGCTGCTGGCCGAGGACCCGCAGCCGCTCCTCGACCCTCTGCATC
>Ga0316620_10000471_pt1 | contig 16342 bp, 14 predicted proteins | sample OWC_Aug_M1_C1_D5_FD_207651 | JGI IMG/M metagenome (GOLD analysis project Ga0316620, IMG submission 207651) | Wetland soil microbial communities from Old Woman Creek delta, Ohio, United States - OWC_Aug_M1_C1_D5_B | ecosystem: Environmental > Terrestrial > Soil > Wetlands | place: USA: Ohio... | reverse complement strand
ACGGAATGCCGGTAAGCAGATTTGGTACTCCGGAACAGAAGAAGAAATACCTCGCCCCCATCATCAAAGGCGATAAGATTGGCTGCATCGGAATAACGGAGCCGAATGTCGGTTCGGACACAGCCGGCATGCAGACACGTGCGGCCAAGGACCGGGACGGATGGGTGATCAACGGAGAGAAGCGATACATAACCAATGGCAGTCAGGCAGACTACATGTGTTGCTTCGCCATAACCGACCCGTCTGTCCACGCAAAAGACGGGATGAGTGCTTTCATAGTCGACACGAAGAGTGATGGCTTCACCGTGGTCAAAGACCATGACCTTCTTGGAATGAAGTCTGCGAGGGTTTCATGGCTGAAGCTGGACAATGTGTATGTGGAACCCGGGATGATGCTGGGCAACCCTGGGGACGGCTTTCGAATCCTGATGGATGAGCTTGACAGCGAGCGGACCGCGATAGCGGCAGAGGCGATTGGCTATGCCAGAACGCCGTATGAGATTGCAGTCAAGTATGCCAACGAACGAGAGCAGTTCGGCAAGAAGATCCGGGAGTTCGAAGGTGTCAGCTTCAAGATAGCTGATATGGCCATGAAACTGGAGGCAGGGCGGGCACTTACGCTGACCGCAGCGAGGATGTTGGACAAGAAGATGAAGTCCACCAAGCAGGCATCTATTGCCAAGCTCTACACTACCGAGGCGGCTGTGCAGATCACGAATGACGCTCTCCAGATACTTGGTGGATCTGGCTACACGACGGACTACCCGATTGAGAGGTTCTTGCGCGACGCGCGACTGATGACGATTGGAGGCGGCACTGTAGAGATACTTCGGTACCTGATTCAGCGCGAGGTCTACAAGGAGTTCATACCGAAGTGAAACATACCGACGTGTCCAACGGACCCAGACTGATTCTCTAGGTCCACCGTTCTTGACCACGAATGGGAGAAGCGGGGGAGGGCAGAGCCCCACCCCTAGAGCTTCACGAACGCGACTATCCTGAATACGCCGTCGACCTCTCCGAGCGACGCTGTGAACATATCCCCCACTTCGATAGTCAACAGGGTGTACCAGTCTGTGGTGTTCATCCAAGCTCTGGCACCCTCAATCCATTCATAGGTCGAGTTGTCGGTCCTGAGGACTATGTGCGTGTTGCCGCCTTCGACGTAGGATGTTACATTCGTGACTGAGGCAGTCAGTATCAGTTCCTGTGTGGGTTCAGGCTGAATATTGAAGAAAGCCTCCACCGCATCAACATACTTCTCGCGCGTGATCTGGACGAGCTCGGCACTGCCTTTCGCCCCTTTCACCTCGATACCGGAGAGCTCCCAGTGCTCACCATCGACGATGGCAAGCGCGTGAAGCCGTACGTCCGTCACAGTGTAGTCCTCATACTCAGCGCTGTACTCGCTGTTATACCAGTATATGGGGCAGTACCATGCTTGGCGTGTATAGGTGGAGTTGATTTGCACTGGGTAGATGAGTGGCATTCCTCCATAGTACGAGCCCGTGACAGGCTGCGTGAAGTTCTTGATCACCTCATTCGTCGCAGCGACTCCGCTGATCAGAGTGGCGTTTTTCATGTCGTAGAAGTATATCTGGTCCTTCGTTGCCCTTATGATGCCGCTGAGTGTCAGGCTGGTCGAGTCGGGAGGATGCAATGTGATGAGTGCCTCCACCCTGTTTGTATCAGGATTGATGATGTACCGCGTGTCCTCCGTCATCTCCATTCTGTCCCTTGACGGTTGAATGAACCATAGAAGTCCACCTGCAAAGAGATCGAACCCAGTGCCCCTCCTGTAGCCTCCCCATCTGTTGATCTGGCGCTCCAACCACTCCTCGCTGTACGCTTGGGTTATCCAGATGGGTGTTTCCGCCAGAGTGTTGTAGGTCACGACTGTACCATTATGACAGAACACCTTTGGTCCCAAAGGCCGCTCAACAAAATCAAGGCCGAGCTGAGTCCTCGTCTGTATGTAGACCAAGTTTCCAACTGGATCCCACGTGGGATAGGCATACTGATACGCATTGGTCATGTCCTGAAGGTAGTTTCCCAGCTGTATGTTGCGGTCCCAAAAGAGGCCCTCTCCAATGGCGAAATCGACGTTATCAATCACTTCAACGTCTGTGGGCTCATTGGCATCGACCACTATGAAACCCTGTATGTAGTTCTCCGCTAGAACGTTGGTTGAAACGATGACACATACCCAGACTAGGCGTCCATCACGCGTTGTGATATGCGATGCGGCAATCTCAACATTGGAGCCAATCTGGCTCATATACTGCCGCGCAACGAACTCCGCAAGCGTGTCCGTGACCAGCCGAACTTGGTCATCAGCAATCGGATTCTCAAAGAGCGGTCCATCCGCCTCGACTATGAACTCGTTCACGGACTGTGCGTTAGACACATCTGATGTCCACACGATTAGACTGGACGCCGTAGGTACAATCAGAACTACGAGAAATGCGACGCAGACTCCGGACCACGACAGTCTGTGTATACCTTGTCCAAAGAACTTGCGGGCCCTGAATCCGCTTGAGAAGAGGAAGAGGAGAGCAAAGCTCATCACGAGCGTCAGAAGTGCCCAAGGGATTGTCATGCCAAAGATCACACAGATGAGAAACCAGGCGACTGCACCCCAGATGAGCCTGGACGGCAACCACCTCAGTAGCGCGGCAGGTCTAAGCATGTCCCTATCGAATGGGATAGGGATGCTGTGGACTACAAGACAGACAATAAGAAACAGCATTGCGTTCATACTGGCATCACCGGACTATCGTTGAGTGCCCAACGCGAACATCGCGGTCTTTTATTGTTTCTTGGCTCCCCTCTGTTTCTGGGTTTTATAGAGTGCGACCGCACCGCCTGCCCTCAGCATGGTCATCATGAAGTCTGGCAGGGGTTTTCCCTTGAGCGTCTTGCCGGTGTCCACCAAGACGACTTCCCCCTTGCCCAAGTGCACTTCAAGTATCGAGCCTTCGGCTATGAAGCGCGTTGCTTCCGGAACGATTAGAAGGGGCAGGCCGATGTTGAAGCCGTTGCGATAGAAGATCCTTGCGAAGGATTCTGCGATGATACATCCCACCCCAAGTTCCCTGAGGACTTGGGGGGCCTCTTCGCGGGACGATCCGCCACCCAAGTTTCGTCCTGCGACAACTATGTCCCCCGGTTTCACGCTGGCAGCGAATTCGGGACGCGGTATTTCTAGGGCATGTTTTGCCATCTGCTGATAGTCCAGGAGTGTCAGGTACCGACCCTGGATGATTTGATCCGTATCAACATTGTCACCAAGGAGCCATGCCCTGCCGCGTATTCTGTCGAGTTTCGAGTTCATGGCGACACCTCCCTAGGATCAGTGATAATGCCTTTCAGCGCGCTTGCCGCAACTGTGGCAGGTGAAGCAAGATAGACGAACGAGTCTGGATGGCCCATCCTGCCTCGGAAGTTCCTGTTCGTGGAGGAGATGCACACCTCGCCGGGGCCAAGAACACCCAAATGCCCTCCAATACACGCACCACAGGTTGAGTTCGTGATGATGGCTCCGGCCTCCGCCAGTGTCTCGATGTAGCCTGCCCTCAGAGCGTCCATGTACGTCTTCTTGCTGGCAGGCGTGATAATGAGCCGAATCCCGCTATGGATTCTCTTTCCGTCCAGTATCTTCGCTGCGACAGCAAGGTCTTCCAGTCTGCCGTTGGTACATGAACCAATGAAAGCCTGATCGAATGGCACTACTCCCACTTCGGACACTGGTTTGACGTTCGCCGGACTATGTGGAATGGCAACCATTGGGGTGAGTTCCTTTTCGGATAGGTCTATTGAGAGGGTGTCAGTGTACTCAGCGTCCGGATCAGGATTCACCTCCCGATAGCCCCTATCTGGAGCGTACTGTTTCATCCATTCTCTGACATGCTGGTTGACGGTCATGAGACCGCATTTGGCACCTGCCTCGACTGACATGTTGGCCATCGTCATCCGCGAATCTACAGACATCCTGTCTAGTGTTGTCCCGTGATACTCCATAGACAGATAGTTGGCACCATCGACGCCGAGTTCGGAGATTATGCTCAGGATGAGATCCTTGCTCATCACCATCGGTCCCAGCTCACCATCTATCTCTATCTTCATTGAATCAGGTACCATGAACCAACACTTGCCTGTGGCAAGTATCAGGGCACTGTCCGTCGCCGCGAGGCCCGTGGAGAAGGCGTTGAATGCCCCATAGCTTGTTGAGTGTGAGTCAGCGCCAATCACGAGGTCTCCGGGGCCAACAAGCCCCATCTCTGGTAGTACTTGGTGACAGATGCCACAGTCCACGTCGCAGAAATGTGTGATTCCCTGTTCTCTCACGAATCTGCGGTTACGTTGATGGATCTCCGCGCTCTGCGTGTTTGCTGCTGGAGCCCAATGATCGTTCACGACCAAGACCTTGTCTCGGTCCCAGACCTTCTCGAATCCCATCTCATCAAGTATTGGCATAATGCGCGACCCGAGAACCTCGTGCACCATGAGAAGGTCGATGTCCGCTTCGATGATACTTCCAGCGACCGCGCGCCTGGACGAAGTATGCGCTGCCAGAATCTTCTCAGCAAGGGTCTGTCCCACAGTATCACACCCTCTCTGCCTTTTCTGAGGCCTTCTCCAAGATAGCCTTGGCAACCTTGTCTGTAGATGAAGGTATGACGTTTGAGAAAGGACCATTGCAGAGATCGTAGGTCCGCACTCTGCCTTCCCTCAGTACTTCGGCCACGGCCGCGTCCACCATCGTCCCGACCTGCAGACACGCCCTGTCCTTTCTCCTCTCTCCTAGCCAGTTCATCATCATCGCACCTGCAAGGATTGATGCTATGGGATTCGCGTCCTTCTTGCCGTAGTGTGTCGGTGCAGACCCGTGTACTGGCTCGAACACCCCGTGTGATTCCCCAATATTGCCAGCTGGAGCCAGTCCCAGGCCGCCTTGAATCACAGCTCCCAGGTCGGTCATTATATCGCCAAACTCGTTGGGTGCCACCACAACGTCGTACTTCTCCGGGCTGCGGACGCACCACTGGGTCCACGCATCTACATATGCATAGTCGCGTTGCACGTCTGGGAATTCCGTCGCCACCTCATCATAGACTCTCCTGAAGAGCTGACACCCCGCAAGCAGGTTGCTCTTGTCCACACAGGTGACTCTGCTCTTACCGTCAACAGGAGCACCCTTCCTGCGTTTCGTCTGTTCAAATGCGAAGCGGATTACTCTCTCCGAGCCCTTCCGTGTGATTAGCCTGACATCCAGAGCACACTCATCCTCCCCACCCCTCGTGAGTGTTCCGCGCATGGGCACATACAGCCCCTCCGTGTTCTCTCTCACTATCATCATGTCTATGTCGTGCGGTGTCTTTCCCGCAAGGGGTGTTGTCACTCCATCGTAGAGCTTCACGGGTCTGACGTTCGCATACAGATCGAGGTCCATCCTGAGTCCGATTACTATGCTGTATCCTGCGAGATTTCCGTCCGGGCGTCTCACCGGCTTGCCGTCTGCAGTGTTGGCACCCACCGCTCCTAGCAAGACTCCATCGGCCACTGTCTTGACGAACTCCTGTGCCTCATCTGTCCACTCCTTGCCAGTCTCGAGGTAGTACTGACCGCCACAGTCGAATGTGACGAACTCGAAACTCTGCTTTCCAATCAGCTTCAGTACTCCCTCTAGGACTCTCACGGCTTCTGGTATGACCTCTCTGCCAATTCCGTCTCCGGGCAAGACGGCTATCTTGTATGTGCGCACCAAGTCATTTCCTCCTTAATAGCTGCCCAACCAGCCGAGGTCATGATTGTGGTCATCAATCAAGTTGATCCTCGTGTCTATTCTTTCTCCGTCTACGAAGCGAGTCTTGCATCTTATTGTGAACCTTCTGTGACATTTCGAGCACTCGACATGCCAGTCCTCAACAACAGGCTCAACTCCGTGTCCTGTGATGGATCTCGGTCTTGTTTCGACATCTATGAGAAGCAGACTTTTGCCGTCACACGCGTAGGTGCACTCCTTCAATGGGATGCCCTCCATTCCTCTCTGTCCGAGCGCTACAAACACCTCATCTGGCAGCTCGTCTAGTGACCGGCTATGAACCAAGGTTCTACCTCTGTCTGCCGCATAAGATACGGTAACGGATAAATGAGGCGGTTGGGTCGCCATAGCCATGCGGCTTGTCACATATTCAAGGAACGGGGTTCCGTCCATCGGTGTCGAGCTGGATGCTGGTATCTTGGACATCCCTGACGCTGCCTCTAGGTTTGGCCACGCTCATCATATCAAGGGTCTTGGCTTTCCAAACGAGATGATTGACCTTCTTCAGTGGGAGGCTGGCCTAGGCGTCGTCAAGCAGATACTTGAGAGATACCGCAGTGCTTCCTCTGGCAAGAGGCCGTCTCTCCACGCGCATGATTCCGTCAAGCTTCAGGCCCCATTACCTAGGCCGGGCAAGATCATTGCACTAGGTCTCAACTATGCTGACCATGCGCGAGAAACAGGTAAGGAGATTCCTCAGACCCCAGTAGTCTTCGCCAAGTTCCCGTCCTGCGTCATTGGTCCTGGTGATCCCATACGGATGCCCACTGTGAGCAAGAAGATTGATTGGGAGGTCGAGCTCGGCGTCGTCATAGGCAAGAGTTGCAGGAATGTCGCTCAAGAAGACGCTCTGAGCTACATTGCAGGGTATACAATCATCAATGACGTAGGTGCACGAGACCTTCAGAAATCTGACGTACAGTGGGTTCGCGCGAAGTCTCTTGACGGGTTCTGTCCTATGGGCCCTGCACTAGTGACCGTGGATGAGCTGGGTGATGGCTCCGGCCTAAAGATGCAGACCCGAGTGAACGGCGCGATAAAGCAAGACTCTACGACATCCAACATGATTCGAGGCGTCGCGAGTATCGTTTCCTACCTGTCTAGTTCGTTCCTGCTAGAACCCGGCGATGTGATTGCGACCGGCACTCCGGCCGGTGTGGGCTTCGTGCGTACCCCTCCCGAGTACCTCAAAGTTGGCGACAACATCGAGCTCTTCATTGAGAAGATTGGAAATCTGAGGAACCGCATAGTCGAGTCATGACCGACCTAGTCCTTTGAGAATCTCACCCTAATCTCCTGTCCCTTCGCGAACTTCGACTTGACTGTGACAACATGGGGGTCTCTCTGTTCGAACTGGATCGCCTCATTGTCGATGCTCGCCTCTACTGGCTCCCAGCCGTCGTTGAAGACGAATGACACGGACTCATCAGCAATCGTGTCAACTTCGACCACGACACTCAGCTCCTTCGATGCCGGATCCCAGTCCAAGCCACTGAGCTCCACTGCACCTTGCGTAAAATGGATGCTAGTACCGAGAACGCACGGCAGTCTGTTCTCGGGTCGGACTGCGAATAGTCTCGAACTGTGCGGCTTCAGTCCCTTCACCTCTATTGTGTTCCGAGTCAGTCCTACGTATTCCTGTGTCCAGAACTCCTGCAGATGGTGAGGTTTCTGTTCGAGCCCGATCTCTTTTAGCGGGACTCGGACATCTATCGACGTCTCCGAGAGATTCACGATTGCCAGGACTGCCCAGTGTCCAATAGACGCCTCTACGGGGAGCACGAAGATTCTCGGCTCCGGCTCCACTAGGACATCTGGACTCCAGCCGCCACTGCCAAACGGGGGCAGTATCTTGTCAAGCATTGCGAGACGATCTTCGTGGACGTCTAGCATTCTGTCACTCATCAACACAGCCCCGCCGCTCACAGCCACAATAGAGAGCCAGAGTCTCACCTCATCGAGTGTGAGTTCGCTATCGTTCTGCCTGACCAAGACACAGTCGGGATCGTTTACCCACCACTTGTTATGTAGTATTGCCCTTGTCATCGTATTGATGCTGCACTCGTAGACCCCAATTCCGCCTCCATACCTCCACGCTGCCGCGATATCGTTACCTATCCTCATCATGTTTGTAATCCCGATGCAGGATCCAAGTGGAGCGCCGCAGCCGAGTAAGAGGTCATCGCCTACGGCATTCCTTATCGTCTCAAGACCCCTCCTGACCGCCTGGGCTCCCGTGGCGGCCGGATCATGACGCATGCCCGTGGCTGCTGCGTGGAACAGGAAGTCGATTTTGAAGTACTCGAATCCGTCTGCCTTCAGGGTCTTGAACAGCACGTCGATCGACTCAAGCACGACGGGATTGGTGAGATCCAGTGCATAGTAGTTGCCAAGCCAGAGGGGGTTCTGACCCACTTGTACAGGCTGGTTGTTCCTGTCGCGCACAAAGAGGTCCGGCCTGTCCTTGAAGATGTCTGAGTGCTCAGTAGCTACGAATGGTGCTGTCCATATTCCCGGCTTGAACCCGGCTGCCCGGATCTCTTTGGTCAGACTTCCAAGGCCAGAGTGAAATCGGTCGTTCACAATCCAGTCGCCCACGGTCTTCTGATATCCGTCGTCTAGCTGCACCCACTCTAGATTCGGGTATCTCTGAGAGAGAAACCTGACATTGGCGGCAATCTCGTCTTCATCGGGCTGTGTGTAGTAGAAGTACCAGCTGCACCAACCCGTCGGTGTGCTGGGCCAAGGCACAGCGCTCATTCTCTCTGCAGCGATCTCGACGTAATTCCTGAGTCCCGCGAGGAGATCATCCGGAGCCACGAGTAACATCTCCTCCGACATGATCGTCTTCTTGTCCGCCAGAGGGACCCCGTCGGTCGCACATGAGGCCGATACGCTGGCCAGCCTCTGCGTCGCGTCATCGCGCCCAGTGACAGTAATCCGTGAGAACTGGTCAACCATGGTGAGGTAGCCTATCACAAGGCCTGCTCCGGTCTTGTAGTCCTGTAGCACCGTGAAGAAGTGGCTGACATTCTCGCCCGGCTCAACTCGTGATGCCTGACTCAGATCCCAGGACTGGAAGCCGTTGCGAAAGAATCTCAGATTGGAGTCATCCCATCCAGTGAAGAGTCGGGTTCCATCGTCCACGTCAATCGCGAAGGTTTCGATGGATTCGATTCGCATCTCTTGTCCGGACCTATTCTTGAATTGAACCACACACATGTATCCAGAGAGACCGCTGACCATTGAGAGCTTCAGGTGTATCTCTGCCCTGCTATCCGGCGACGCCAATCGCAGGACCACTGCCTTGCCTTGGCCCCTAGAATCCTTGAAGTCAATTGCGCTAATCCCCTTGTATACCATCTGTCTGGTGTCGAAGACCTCAGCGTCGGTGCTGACCCTCACGTATGCGCGAGAGAAGCACATGGTCTTCTCTTGGGAAACGGTCAACATGAGGAGGCCGAGCTGTGTGTCGAAGAACAATGTGACCAGGCCGTTTGACAGCTTTACGAGTTCGGCTGAAACCTCCAGGTTGATGGCATCGTTCGCATGTGGCATCTGGTCGGGCCTCTTCTGCTCCGACAACGAATTGGGCTCTTATGCTTTGCCCGACAATGAGGTCATTATCTATACGAGAGTCTACTCGCTCGTGCGTTCGCGGCTTCCGCCTCGTCATATTCGAAGAGCCTTGTGTGCGCTGCCGCAAGCATTTCCCACGCCTCTCTGTCCTTTGGTTGCATGGCAAGATACAGGCTAGTGAACTTCTTGACGTTCGCCCAGTCGTTCAGCTGCTCATAGCACCGGGCGGAGTAGTACAACGCTCTCTTGTGGTCCTTCTTTGGACCCATGACCTCAAGAAAGACATCAAGGGCCTTCTTCCACTCCTTTGAGTTGTAGTACGTCATGCCCTCTTGAAACAGGGACTCTTGTTGCGCATATTGTGGCATCTTGCTGTAAAGCGATGCCTGCAGACCCAGAGTGTAGCAGCAGACGACAATTGGTATCACTAACATAGTGACTCCTATGATGCTGATGGGGCTGAGAGGTATGTATCCCTGTCCTGCGAGTAGTGCCGCTATGACTCCTACTACCGCAATGACGGCAACTACTGCCCCAAGGTATCGACCCCGGAACCCGAATGTGAAGATCCTACCCGGTTTCTCCTCGCCCTCTAGGTCCGACTGGTCCTCATCAGAGTCGCTATTCATCATCTTCCTTTCTCGGAGTTCAGATGTGGCCGACCTTTTAGATATGTTGAACACAACAATGAACGGGACTAGGGGAGTTGCGCGCCGAGATCCTTGAATCTTCGAGGTCCCCGTTTCTCCTTGCGCTTCTCGTACTCTTTGTGGTCCTGTTCCGCAGCGATGTGTGCTCTTGAAACATGTATCCATTCATTCACCAGTCTTGCGAGATTGGGGTCGAGTTCCACCGCCACCTCAGCGTAGGCCACTGCGCGCTCGTGTTCGCCCTCAATGAAATGCGCATTCGCTTTGTTGTAGAAGGCCTCGGCATAGTCTGGCTTCAGTGCTACCGCGCGAGTGTAGGCCTCGATAGCCTTCTTTCCCTCTCCTAGTCGAGAGTGGCAGTTTCCCAGGTTGTTCCAAGCCTCAGGGTCATCGGGTCGTATCTCCACAGCTTTCTCATAGCAGGTCAGCGCGGCCTTGAAGTCGCGCATCTCGTAGAGCACTGTTGCCTTGTTGAACCACAGTTCGAAGATCATGTTGTCGATGGCCAAGCCTTCATCATATGCGATGAGTGCATCCTCTGGTCTGTCAGAGAGCGAGTATGCATAGCCGAGGTTGTACCATGCCTCTATGCAGTCAGGAGCGCTCTTCACAAGATTCTCCAGTTCCTGCACTGCCTCCTCGAGTGAACCAGTTCTCAGCATGTCGATTGCCCTGCTGAGCCTCTGACTTGTTTCTTCTGACATCAGGAACTACCTCGCCGCTAGCAGAATAAGGCTTGTGACAGAGACACTCATGCCTGCTCAATCGGCACTTGGATTGCATGCCGGAGTCGGTAGGTTGTGATTGTCTTTAGGCCAAGAGACTTCAGCATCAATAAGGCCCTATCCGTTCCTGCACCGACATCTGCTGGCACATGTGCGTCAGAGCCTATGGTGGCCGACCGGACGCCTCTCTCAAGAAGCGCACGGGTGAGGCTCTCTTCTGGCATGGGCTCAGTCAATCCCTTTCTCCAAGAAGATGTATTGACTTCGAATGCGACGTGAAACCTCTTCATGGTAGTTGCCAGCTCATCGATATGTGGCTTCCAGAGGTCGTGTATTCGGCCTCCACAGATCTCCTCGCCGAACCTCCTGTAGATGTCAATATGACCTACCACATCGCACATGCCTGACTTGACGCACTCCAGAAGCAGACCGAAGTACAGGTCAACGAGACCTTCGGCCGAGTGGCTGTCGAAGAGCTGGCGGGCTTGCTCCTTCAGTGATATTGCCTTGTGGTCTATGAGATGTACTGAGCCTATTAGGAAGTCAAAATCGCTGCGATTCAGTCCCTTCGGGAGCATTTGATCCACACCTGGATAGTAGTCCAGCTCCAAGCCCAGTTTCACGGCAAGCCCTTGCGAGTGATATCTCTCGTTCGCCTGCTTCACCGACAGACGGTAGTCCTCAAGCCACTCTTCAGATCTTGAGTCAACTCTTCGTCCATTCAAGTTCACGTAGGCATCGCCTGATTCTACGTCGGTGTCGAGATGTGTCGCGAAGCCGATGTCTCTGATGCCCCTCTCCATTGCAGTCCTACAGAACTCGTCAAGAGTGCCATGAGCATCAATGGAGTAAGAGGGATGGACGTGGTAGTCAATCATCAGTCACGCGAGGCTCAGACATCTTAAGAATGCAGTCCCTGCTGGCAAGTGACACTTGGCCAATGAGAAAAAAAGTGGTGAGAAGAAGTAGAGCTTCTACTTCTTCTTCGCAACAGTCTTCTTGGCAGCCTTTTTCACTGGCTTCTTGGCTGTCTTTGCTGTCTTCTTGACAGCCTTGGCAGCCTTCTTCGCTGGTTTCTTGGCTGCCTTTGCAGTCTTTTTGGCAGCCTTGGCTGCCTTCTTCTCTGGTTTCTTCGCTACCGGTTTCTCAGCTGGCTTCGGAGCTGGTGTTACAGCTGGCTTCGGAGCTGGTGTTTCAGCCGGCTTTGGAGCTGGAGTCCACGGCGGCGGCGTTGAGACCGGAGGAGCAGTGTACCAAGGTGGCTTTTCTTCTTCTGGAGGTTTGTCAGACATACTCTCTTCCCAACCTATAGATTGGAGAGGACATCTCCATGATATGGAACTTGTCCTGCTCCCACATGTTGACGAACTAGGTTAAAAGACATTCTGAGCTGCATGCCCTTTCACGATGCTGCAGCTGAATCACCATTCATCATATGTTATATCTCACGAGAACGATTGCCGCCTTCCGAAAAGGAGTCGCAAACCCTTGTTTCTTTGAGGAAGAAGGCCGCGCCCGTGGCAAGTGTTGTCGTGACAGCGATGAAGAGTATGGACGCTTGAAGCCCCCATGCGTCCCCTATAATTCCAAAGATCATTGGAGATATAGCTCCGGGGACCGCACCAAGCGAGAACAGCAGGCCGAAGGCCAGTCCCCTTGACCTCTTTGGGCTCACCTCCGTTTCCAGTGCAGTACTGGGCGGGACGCCCCAGTAGTACCAGAAACCGAGGTTTACAAGAACTACCAGTAGAGGCAATGGTTCCAGTTTCAGGTTCAGCAGGAGCAGGAATGGGGTCATCAGTGCAGTCGAAATGGCAATGAGGGGCACCCTTTTGTGCATTCTATCCGAGAGTGGACCAGATATGGCCTCAGCAAACAGCCCTGATGCCATCATTATCGAGGTCATTGCTCCTGCCCACACGATACTGTATCCGTGGTAGACAGACAGGTAGAGGGGCATCAGGAGCGCAGTGCACTGGAAGGGAACCCCTCGAAGTCCTGACACAACCATCAAGAGCTTGAAGTTGCTGGACCACCCCGTGTCTCCATCGGGTTCACTGGTGCCAATGCCGTTCAAGTAGCATGCTTTTGATTCGCCAGATATCAACATCAGGGCAGGTATGAAGATTATGAACCCGGCGACCCCGAGAACCGCAAGCGAGCTCTGCCAGGTTCCAAGTCCTTGCAGCAATAGCACGCCGACGACCGGGATTGCTGCGGATCCCAGTAGGCCTCCGATTGCCAGGACACCGGTCGCTTTGGCTCTCTCTTCGCTGGGAAAATGGTCTGTCAGAGCGGGAAATGCAGCGGGATGGTACAACGACGCTCCAAGTCCCAGAATCGACTGAGCCACAACCAAGAAGACAAATGTCGTGGCGAAGCTGGTCAGGAGTACAGCGAATGCTGCTGCGAGTATACTAGCAGGAACGAAGATGTCTCTCCAACCCCTATCAGAGAAATACCCGACTGCCAAGTGCGATACGGTCATTATCGCGGCGGCAGTACTGCTCACTATTCCCACCTCGGTGAGGGTGAGCTGCAGCTCGTCTTGGATCAGGGGGAGAAAGGGCGATAGCACGCCTACATAGGCATGATGCATCAAGTGTCCTAGAGTACAGGAAACAAGCACTGCGTACGACACACGGATCAACTTCAAGATTCGCGCACCTTCTCGACTCGACTCGTCACGCCGGCGAGTTAAGGAATCTGCTGGTCGCAGCTCACAGGGTGCCCAAATGGGTCTTCGGTGTGAGTAAGGGAATGGTACCGAGCCTCATGATTCGGGCGTCAGCAGAGTGACGGAGAGACTGGCATGATGTATCCCGGCTCGCCAGCTGTTCTCGCTCAACTTAAGCAGGTTGAGATGTCCTCCGCAGTCGTTTGCTCAAGCTGGTCAACAACCTTGATCAGCTTCTCGACCTTGTTTCTAGGCACGTACTTTGACGCGGAGCGGAGCAGATTCCGCCTGACCTCTTCTGGTGTCAGCGAAGGAAACTCCTCGCCCTCGATGGTGTGCTTCTTGCCATCAGTGGTCGCTATCTCTACCTTGTTGAAGTACTCTGCTGCCGAATCGTTCGTTTCGACAGACACTTTTGCCGCTATCCTTGCCACAAGAGGATCTTGGAACTGTGGGATGGTATGTATCGACACCTCTCGAAACTTCAGAGCAATCCCAATTGCACACGGAAGCGACTTGAAAGCTTGGGTTCTGCTGACGTAGGGACCCGGATCCAAGATGCTGCTGGCCAGTGGTCCTTTGGTGATTCGTGGTCCCCCTATAACAACAATGGACTGTACCCGTTCCGGTGCTATGTCGTCAGTCGTGGCTAATCTGACGACATTGTGTATCACAGGGAGAATTGTCGTGATTACCGTGTAAGGCTTAAGGTTCACGCCGGGCATAAGGAACTTGCTTCCTAGGCCCGCCATGAGCGATTCGGTGTTATCTGGTGTGGTCCCGCAGTACGCCTTGAAGAAGCCCTTGCTACCCTCGAACGAAGACTTGGCTCCACTACCGCCCTTCTTTGCGATTGTAGCTGATATTACCCCGTTCTGCGCGGCCAGTCCACTCGTGAACAACCACTCGGGGGTGCCCGTAGTCCAGCATTCCATCAAACCGGAGGCCATGTTGGACGCGTTCGCGAGGGCATCCATCGTCTGGTTGAGGTCTAGTTCCAATACCTTTGCCGACGTCGCTGCAGCGCCCAATACTCCGAAGATTGTTGTGCCACGCCATCCTCTTGGACTTGTGTATCGGGCACACAAGTCTCCAAGATACAGGTTGACCTCATAGCCGGCGGCTAGTGATTCCAGGATCTGCTTGCCGGTTCTGTTTTCTTCCTCGGCCAGAGACATAGCCGCAGGTATTGTGTGAGGTCCCGGGTGGAGCCCTCCGTAGGTGTCTTCCTGCTGTATGCTATGCATCAGGACTGCATTTGCGAATGTAGCACCTATCACGGGAAACTTCCCCTTCTGGCCTAATACAGTACAGCGCCCGCCCTTTCCGTAGTTCTCTCTCAACAGCGAGAGGGCTATCTGGGACTCCATCTCTTCAACGCCGCAGAAACCTGTATGAAGATGATGAAGGATTACGTTTTTCGTTGTGTCAACGACACTACGAGGGAGCCTGTCTATCGATAGTTCATGCACAAATGTACCAAGTTTCTCAATCATTGTCTGCATAACCTAACACCACCACTGTTGAACTGCTTGATATTCCCGGTTTGTCATGGACGGCCTCGCCTGACCGATGTCATTCATCGAACTTCTTACTCCATCGGCCCCTACATGATGTTTATCCCGTACGGGCGGTTCAGGATTCTCTTGATAGACCCATACACAGACGCCAGTGTGTAGTCGCCTGTGACGCCCTGAATAGCCGAAGACCTCTTGATTTCAAGGACGGTGCTGCCGCCTTTGGCAATGATATGCTGCACTGCATCATCTGAATGTGGATTTGCCACCAGTACAGACCTTGTGCGGTCGAAACCGATGCCCGACAGGGCTACCACTGCATGGGCGTTTACGTTCCTCGGGAACATCTTGCACGCTTCCCGGGCTGTGCCCTCATACAGGACTGTTTCGTCTCTGATGTTCTCGGGTTTGAACTTAGTCGTGAAGCTGAAGTCGATGTTGCGGGGATGCTTTGTTGTCGTCACTGTGACCTCCTCGATTGTCTCTCGAGCATCGTATAGGCCATCCATTCCCAACAACGCTCCGTGGGGGATGTAGACCCGCGTCCCATTGGCTTCACATGTCTTGGCAAGTCGGCTGTATACCTCCTCATCTGCCAATGCTGTGGCTGACAGGACAAGGAGATCATTCAGTTTGAGAACATTCGGCCCCGAGTTGCGTACAGCTTGGTGGTCGGCTGCCTCCACTACCATGTCCACCTTCATCGAGAAGGCTTTCTTCTCACTGTCGACCACCAACGACTGGTCAATTGACTTCGTCTTTCCACGATCGGGATCATAGACAAAACCTATTCCTATCTCATTGGAGGCTCTTGCTCTCTCGTATATGTAGGAGCCAATGCGCCCAAAACCCAGTAATCCAATCCTCGTTCTCATAGGGGGCCGACCTGTAATTTGGGTAATTCACTCTGAGCGCGCCCTCGACAATAAGCCCGATATATAATTTGTGTCATTTTTCGGAATATCCTGTATTTTGAAACTCCAGAAGCGCGAAGATCGGGAGGGACCCGTGTTTCATGAGGTCGGCCGCTCCCGGATGCCACTAAGGAAGAACGCGGTCCAATATTGACATGGCTTCGTCTATGTCTTCTGTTGTCGCAATCAGCGGAGGACAAAGCCTCAGCACGTTATCGTAGGCGCCTCCGGGAAACATGAGGAGGCCCTCTCTTGCTGCCGTTTGGACTATTGCTTGCGTAGCCTTTGTAGCGGGCTTTCTGGTTCTGGCGTCCTCAACGAGCTCTACACCCGCCAAAAGGCCTAACCCTCTTACATCCCCGATGATTTGATGATTCTCTGATAGCTCAGCAAGCCGCCTCGATAGATGCTCACCCTGTCTGCGGGCTTGGGAAAGGAGATCCTTCTTCTCGATAA
>Ga0316620_10000470_pt1 | contig 16358 bp, 14 predicted proteins | sample OWC_Aug_M1_C1_D5_FD_207651 | JGI IMG/M metagenome (GOLD analysis project Ga0316620, IMG submission 207651) | Wetland soil microbial communities from Old Woman Creek delta, Ohio, United States - OWC_Aug_M1_C1_D5_B | ecosystem: Environmental > Terrestrial > Soil > Wetlands | place: USA: Ohio... | reverse complement strand
TACTTCGGCGCCGAGGACCATCGCGTCATCGTCGAGGAGGCCGAGTTCCCGAGCCAGAGCGAGTGGAACCAGGTCGGCCTCTACCTCCAGCTCGAGTGCCCCTCAAGCGGTCTCTGCGACCACTGGGACCGCACCGGCAGCCTGGAGCTGGTCCTCAACCCCGAGGCTCCGAGCGAGGAGTGGGAGTACCTGGAGATCATGCGCCACATCACGCCCTACCGGATCGGAATGTGCGAGTACGTCGACGTGACGGCGCTGGCCTCGCTCCTCACCGGGACGCGAACCTTGGCCTCGTTCATCGACACCTGGGTCGGCCCCGGTCACTCCGACGGCGACGGCTGGCGCATCACCTTCCGCTTCGTCTTCTACCCGGGCGAGCCGCGCCAGGCCGACCAAGTGCTCAACGTCTGGGGCCGACGCAGCATCACCCTCGGCTACCTCGACCCGGAGCACAACCTCGACTCCCAGATCGACCCGGTCCCGGTCCTCATCCCGGCTGACGCGACACGGGTCGAGGCCCGTCTCACCACCACCGGCCACGCCTTCGGCAACAGCGACAACTGCGCCGAGTTCTGCCCGCTCTGGCAGGACCTGGTTGTCGGCGACCAGGTACGCTCGATCCTGCCCTGGCGGACCGACTGTGAGTACAACCCGGTGGGACCCCAGCAGGGCACCTTCCAGTACGACCGCAACGGTTGGTGCCCGGGCGCGATCGTGGTCGGCCACACCATCGACATCACCGACCTGGTGGTTCCAGGCGAGGAGGCGTTGATCGACTTCAACGTGCGCACCTTCCCCGAAGGCGAGGAGTACCACAACACCATTCCGGCCGACTACGACCCCTACGAGTGGATCTCACTCCACCTCTTCGTGTACACGGAGTAGCTACCCGTCTAACCCGATCTTCTCACCAGTCTTCTGCTGCGGGCTGCGATCTGCCGCAATCTGCGGCGCTTGCTTGCACTCGCTCGCTCGACGTACTGCAGAGTACGCTTCACTCGCTCGCGCGGCGCAAACGCCACATCTCACGGCAGCTAGCGGCCCTCGCGACGAACACTGGTGAGAAGATCGGGCTAAGCTCCCGCGATCAACGGGAGCTCACGGTCGAAGCGCGGCGATCCGCCATCTCCGCTCGCTGGAGAATGCACCCCTGCCCATTGCTCCGAGTCGGGAACGACTACGGGAACGGTCGAGGAGGCCGAGCCTGGCTCAAGGGGATGGACAGGACCCGCCCCCCAACTCCTCCTGGCGTCCCAGAGGTCCCGCGAGCACCGTCGCCCGGACCTCGTCCAGGGGTTGCGGCTTGGCGAAGTAGAAGCCCTGGGCGAGGTCGCAGCCGAGATCGGCGACGATCGTCCACTCCTCACGCCGCTCCACGCCCTCGGCCACCACCGCCAGACCGAGCTCCTTGGCGAGGCGGGTGATGGTGCGCACGATCTTGAGGCTGCCGCTGTCGGACAGCATGGTGGAGACAAAGGAGCGGTCCACCTTGAGGACGTCGATGGGGAAGCGATGGAGGTAGCTGAGGCTGGAGTAACCGGTCCCGAAGTCGTCTACCGCGAGCTGTACGCCCAGCTCCTTGAGCCGTCGCAGCACGTCGACCGCGGTCTCCGGGTTCTCCATGAGGACGCTCTCGGTGACCTCGAGCTTGAGGTTGGCGGGATCGATCGCGCTGCCTTCCATGATGGTTCGGATCTGCTCGATGAGCGTGGGGTCGGATACTTGCCGAGCGGACAGGTTGACGGCCATGAACAGGGGCGGCCGACCCGGGAAGGCGTCCGCCATCGCGCCCTGCAGGAGCCCGAGAGCGGAGCACGCCCCCTCCAGCACCTGGATCCCCATCGGAATGATGAGGCCGGTCCGCTCGGCAAAGCCCACGAACGCGCCCGGCCCGAGCAGGCCGCGCTCGGGGTGCTGCCATCGGATCAGGGCCTCGAAGCCGGCGACGTAGCTGTCCCCGGTGTTCACAATGGGCTGGAAGAAGACCACGAACTCGTGCCGCTCCACCGCCCGCTTGAGGTCCTGCTCCTGGGCGAGCATGGACATAGCGCGGTCGCGCACCTGCTTGAAGGCGCCGGAGGGCTCGTGCGCTCCCACTTCGGCGGCCTGGCGCTCCCGCTCCACCAACCTCGTGGTGACGCGCAAGCGCTCGAGGATCACCTTGAGGAAGAGGTTGAGCAGCGGGTCGGCGCTCTCGATCTTTTCCCGGACCTGGTCGCGGTGGATGACGACCAGGGTGGTCGGCTCCACGGCCCGCGCCGATGCCGACCGCAGCTTCTCGTCGATCAGCGCCATCTCGCCGAGCAGCTCACCCTCGCCGAGGTGAAGCAGTACCACCGACCGGCCCTGGCGCAGGGCCGAGATCTCGACCGTCCCCTTCTCGACGACGAAGGCCACCTCTCCGGGCTCGCCTTCGCGGAAGATGACCTGGCCCGGCCCGTACTCCTGTCGCTCCAGCGGATCCTTGACACCTGCTCCACTCATGGCGTCGTTCCTGGTCCCACTATAGTCCGACTCTCATCCCTCGACACCGGCCGCAGGCCGTCCCGTCCTCCCGCGCAGCTCGCGGGCCACAAAGCGACGAACCGTGCTCACGCTGCCCGGGTTGGGGTCGCCCTCGTCGCGCAATCTGGCGACGATCGCCCGGGCAGTTGCCGAGGCATTGCCCTCGAGCTCCGGGTGCGAAGCCCACAGCTCACGTGCGAGCGCCTCCCAGCGCGCCCGGCGCGCGTCCACCATGGAGGCTCCGGCCGCCGCCGCGGCCGCCTCCAACCCGTTCCGGCGCAGGGTCCTTTCGCCCCCCTCTTCCTCACCCGACAGCGCGCTCACGAACAGTGCCACGTCGCGCAGGGCGAACACCAGCTCGGGCAGGTCGACCCTGCGCCGGGTGGCGGTGCGGTACAGCCAGATGACGAGCCAGAAGATCTGACGCAGCCGGCCGGCGGCGAGGGTCGGGGAGAAGGGTCCGAGCGCGATGCGAGTGGTCCGCCTGAGGTGGGCGGTGAGCGCCTCCAGCTGGACGGCCAACCAGCGCGCGTCTCCGTTCCTGATGCACTCGCTGTAAGCCTGCCACCGCTCCTGGACGCCGGGGTCGTGCCCGGTGTCGTCGAGGCGGCGCAGCAGAGCCAACATGTGGTCGAGCTCGAAGGCGACCATGGTCGGTCTCATTATCGCCTACCATCGCGGGTCAGCGAGGGGCGAGCGCCTCCGGGATCAAGCCGTGGCTCCGGAGATGGGCGGCGAGGACCTCGGCCACCAGCCGGTTGCCTGCGGCGGAGTAGTGCGCCTCCGGAGCGAAGAGCTCGGCCACGTCTTGCCCGCTCTGGGCCCGGGCGACGAAGGCCGGGGCCACGTCCACGTACGGCGCGGCGCGGGCCGCAAGGTCCTCGACCAGCGGGGCGTAGCACGCCTCGCCCCCGGCAACCAGCGCCGCCACGTCCTGCCGGGTCGGGAAGAGGACCACCAGGGGCCGGGCGCCGTCCGCGGTCACCTGCTCCTCGAAGGCATCCAGGAGCCGCAGCAGCACCTGATAGGCCTCGCTGTCGGTCTGGTAGCGGGCACCCGATTGGCCCGCGCCGGCGGGCGCCCTCCTCAGCAGCCGCTGCTGCCAGAAGCGGACCGCCCGCACCGACGGCAGCTGCGTCAGCAGGGGCACGGTCGTGGGCCGGTACTGACGGTAGTTAGCGTCGTATTCGCCGAGACGCGCCAGCACGATCTCGGGCTCGGCCAGCAGCTCACGATACGCTGCCGCGCTCGGGAGCGGGTTGGGCACCAGCTCGAGCTTGCCCCCCGCAAGCCGAAACCTGGGCTTGGTCAGGGGCAGTCCGGTTGTCGGCAGGTAGAAGGGCCGGTAGACGTTGATCAGTCGGTTGATGTTCTCGGACATGACGCCCAGGACCACCACCTGGGCGGCAAAGTACCGTCCCTCCTCGAGGTAGCGCAGGTAGGCCTGGTCCGGACCGAAGCCGCCGACCCCGAAGTTGAGCGCCTCGAGACCGGGGATCGACTCCTCCAGACGAGCCTGCCAGGTGTCCTCGAGCGCCACCTCGGCGCCGAGGGTGAAGGAGTCGCCGAAGGTGGTCAGGCGGAGGGTTCCGGGCGCGGGCGTCGGGGCGTAGTCGCGGTCGCCGCGCAGGCCCTGGCTGTTGACTCGGAGCGGGCCCTGGGCCCCGCCTGGCTTCATGGTCCAGCCCAGGCTCGGGCTGAGCGCGGTCAGCTCGGTCTCGCCCGCGATGAGGCGCTCGATGGCGCGGCGGTGGCGTCCGAGCACACGATCGACCTCCAGGGTGGCCACCGGCGCCTGCTCCCCGGACAGGGCCAGCGCCACCAGGAGCTCGCACAGCGACCAGGTCAGGACCGCCGTGAGCAGGGCGAAGAGCAGCCGCCGGCGCCGGCTCGGCTCGCGGACCACGCTCACTCCGACTGGCGCAGGTGACGGCGCACCTGCAGACCGGCAAGGGCGGCGGCGATGCGCCCGGCCACCGCCCGCGCCGTGTCCGGCGTGGCGATGAGATCCTGGCGAATCTCCAACTCCTGGTATACCAAGTCGTGGTTGCGGCCGTGGAAGTGCACCGCGTAGACCATCCCGGAGAGGCCCGAGTAGGGCTCGTTGAGCGCGGTCCGGAAGCCCTGCTCCTGAAGGAGCGCTTCCAGGCGCCGCGCGACTGCCTCGTGCTCGTTGAACAGCACGCCCAGCTCCATGGTCCGGACCTGCCCGCGAAACACCGGCGTGAAGGAGTGGATCGCCAGGAGCAGGATGTCACCGCCGAGCCGGGTCCGCTGCGAGAGGACCCGGTCCACTGCAGCATGGTAGGCGCCGTGCAGGTCGCACAGACGGCGCTCCCGCTCGGCCTGGTCAAGATCGCGGTTGAAGCTGAGCCGCTGCCCCTCGACCTCGGTCAGGATCCAGGTCGGGTGACTGCAGGGTCGGTTGGCGTCGCACACCAGCCGCGAGAAGCACGACAGCACGGCCACCGATCCGGTGAGGCGCACCAGCTCGCGAGTCACGTCGGCCGCGCCGATGTCCCATCCCCAGTGGCTCTCCAGCCACGGCCGGTCCTCGGCGTTGGACTCGAGGTGCGGCGGCAGCCGGTTGCTGGCGTGCTCGCAGGTGATCACGAGCGGTACCGGCAGGTTCGGGTCTCCGATGATCTCGACCGCCCGGTCCATGGCTCAGATGACCGTCTCGTCGGGGATGACCGCGTTCTTGGCGATGACCACGATGCCGTCGCGGATCGCCCAACCATCGCCGTCAGCGGTCTCGACACCGCCGGCGTTGACGAGCTTCACGCCGCGTCCGATGCGGGGGTTCTTGTCGATGATGGCGTCGGCGATTTCGGTGCCCTCGCCGATGCCGACCGCCGGCGCGCCTGGAGGGCTGTCGGGATAGTGCGAGTCCACGCCCATGATCAACGAGCGCCGGACGCGCGCGTCGCGGAGCTGGGTGCGCAGGCCGATCACCGACTCCTCGACCGTGGAGCGCTCGATGCGGGTTCCGTCGGCCAGGAGCACGCGGTCGAAGTGGCAGTCGTGGAGACGAGCGCCGGGCAGGTAGCGCGGCCGGGTGTAGAAGGGCCAGGCGGGATCGTGGAAGGTGAAGGGCGGGTCGGGCGCCACCAGGTCGAGGTGGGCGTCGAAGAAGGCGCGGATGGTCCCGATGTCGCGCCAGTAGCCGTTGAAGAAGTGAGCCTGGACCCTGAACCCCGCGAGCGAGGCCGGAATGATGTCACGGCCGAAGTCGACGAGGTCGCTGTCGAGAACCTCGATCAGGGCTTGCTTGCGGAACATGTAGATGCCCATCGAGGCGAGGTAGGGCTTGGCCGGGCTCCCGCCGCGACGCTCGAGCAGCGAGCGCGGCACCTCCATGCCGGCGCGGGCCCCGGCCGTGGCGGGCTTCTCCCGAAATTCGACGATGCGTCCGCTCTCGTCCAGCCTGGCCGCGCCGAAGCTGGCGATCTCCTCCTCGGAGCAGGGCAGCACCCCGACCGTGATGTCCGCCCCGTGCTGCAGGTGATCGCGCAGCAGCAGGCGGTAGTCCATGCGGTACATGTGATCCCCGGCCAGGATCAGCACGTGCTCGCCCTGCAGCTCGCGAAAAAACGGCAGGCTCTGGCGGACGGCATCCGCGGTTCCCTGAAACCACTTCTGCTCGGTGGGGGTCTGCTGCGCCGCGAGGATGTGGACCCAGCCCGCGGCGAAGTCGTCGAAGCGGTAGGTGCGGCTGATGTGACGGTGCAGCGACACCGAGTTGAACTGGGTCATCACGTACATGCGCCGCATGTGTGAGTTGATGGCGTTGGAGATGGGGATGTCGATGAGGCGGTACTTGCCGGCGATAGGCACCGCCGGCTTGGCGCGCCGGACGGTCAGGGGCTCGAGCCGAGTCCCGCGCCCACCGCCGAGGATGAGCACGGTCACGGACTCTGCAGCATCGTCCACCAGGCTCATGGGCCTTCTCCTCGCCAGCCGATCCGCGTCAGTGTACGCCAGCCCGTCGGCGACCGACAGCGCCGCCTGCTCCCTCGGTCTTGGCTGGCTGGTCCGGGACCTGGACCTGGTCCCGGCTCGGAGATTGCGGATTGTGGGTTGGGGATTGCAGGACGCTTCTCAACTCTCGGGCTCGGCCCCCGGTTCCCCGTCCCTGGGCCTGGACTTGGACATGGTTCGCGACTCGGACGTCGACGATCCCGGCCCCCGCCGCTGCTTCGGAATCGGAACCGTCAGGAGCCTGGCTACTGTCCCGCCTGCGGGGTATCCCAACGATGGTCGTAGATGCGGCCGCTGGCGTCGATGAAGAACTGCTCGCTGTAGACCCAGGCCTTGAGCTGCCGATCGTAGCGCCCGAGGCTGCGCCACGGCCGGGTGTCGAGGTCGGCGTCGGTCTGCTGGGGGTCGAGACGGCGCTCGTAGACCAGGATCCTGCCGTCACGGCCGTCGCTCGTGACGCGCGTCGGCACGCCCCAGTTGGTGATCAAGTCCGACTCGCTCGAGCCCACCCACGAGTCCAGCGTCATCTCGATGGTCGCGCCCTGCCCGACCCCGGGCGTGGGCGTCGGCCAGGGGGCCTTGGCCCGCTTGCGGTCAACCTGCCAGGCGATGTCGGACAGGCTGAGATCGGAGCGCGAACGTGCCGGGGTCGGGGATGGAGTGGGCGGGGTGTGTGCCCACAGGCCGCGCCGCTCGCTGCGCGCGCTCTCCTCGGCCGGCTCGAGACGAGTCCCCGAGGTCGAGCTGGTGTCGCGCCGGGCCAGACCCTGGGAGACGATGATTGAGGCCAGGTCGCGCTGATCGACGAACACCCGGCCCAGCACCACGCCGTCGGCGCCGCGCTCCTGCACCATCACCTCGACCGGCTTGCCGTAGACCAGCTCCTTGGTCTGCACCAGGGCGTAGCTACCATACGCCCGGAGCAGGCTGTCCCGGTCCACTCCTGCCAGCCGCACCCTCACGACCTCGGTCGCCGATCCCACCCAGACCTCGATGACATCGGCCTCGGGCACGCCCACGCACATCCCGGACAGGACCTCGTCCGCGATGCCCGGCATCGCAGCGGCGAGAATCGTCGCCAGTGCCGCGGCACCGGCCCACCGTCGAGCGTCACGCGCCATCTCGAGACCATTATCCACGAACCCGGGCCGCGCCGTGCCAGGCCAGTGCGGCCCCCTCCTGGCGGTCGAGCACCCGGTAGGCCACGGCCTCGGCCACGTGCGCCGCCCGCACCTGCTCCTCGCTCGCCAGATCGGCGATCGTCCGCGCCACCCGCAACACACGGTGGTAGGCGCGGGCCGACAGGCCCAGGGTGCGCACGGCGTGGTCGAGCAGGCGGCACCCGTCCGGGTCGGGGCGGGCATAGCTCGCCAGCTGCTCGGGCCCGAGGTCGGCGTTGCGACACGGCCCGCTCCCGCGCTGGCGCTCGGCCTGCATCGAACGCGCCCTCGCCACCCTGGCGGCGACTGCGGCCGAGGTCTCGCCGCGGCGCTGCGCCGACAGCTCCTGCCAGGGCACGGCCGGCACCTGGACCTGGAGGTCGAGGCGGTCAAGGAGCGGACCGGACAGGCGCGAGCGGTAGCGCTGCACCGCCGGCGGCGTGCAGGTGCAGTCGCGTCGGGGGTCGCCGAGGAAGCCGCAGGGGCAGGGGTTGGCCGCTGCCACCAGCTGGAACGAGGAGGGGAAGGTGACCGAGGCGTGGACCCGGGCCACTGTCACCACCCGGTCCTCCATGGGCTGCCGCAGCACCTCCAGCACCTCGCGCCGGAACTCGGTCAGCTCGTCGAGGAAGAGCACGCCATGGTGGGCCAGTGACACCTCGCCCGGCTGCGGTGAGCTGCCCCCTCCGACCAGGGCTGCGGCGGAGATGGTGTGATGGGGCGCGCGAAAGGGCCGCTGGCGCAGCAGCCCGCCCGGCCTGGGCACCCGCGCCGACACCGAGTAGACACAGGTCACCTCGAGCGCCTCGTCGTCGCCGAGGGGCGGCAGGATGCCGGGCAGGCGCTGCGCGAGCATCGACTTGCCACTGCCCGGCGGACCCATGAGCAGCAGGTGGTGGCCACCGGCCGCGCTCACCTCCAGGGCACGGCGCGCCTGCTCCTGGCCGACCACGTGGGCCAGGTCGAGCCGCGACGGAGCGGGATCCGACCGCGTTTCCAGCTGCAGCGATCGGTCCGGCACGGGCGTGCCGTCGCGCAGGTAGCGCACCACCTCTCCCAGGGAGGCCGCCGCCACCACCACGATCCCCTGCACCACCGTGGCCTCGCGTTGGTTGGCGGCCGGCACCACCACCTCGGCGAAGCCCCGGGCGCGGGCCGCGAGCACGATCGGCAGCACCCCCCGGATGGGCTGCAGCCGTCCTTCCAGGGACAGCTCGCCGACCAGCAGCCGGTCGGCGAGGGCGGCGGCGGGGACGTCGCCCGCGGCCGCCAGCAGGGCCACCGCCATGGGCAGGTCGAGCGCGGCGCCCTCCTTGCGCTCGTCGGCGGGCGCCAGGTTGATGACGATGCAGGCAGGCTCGCTCCGCCGCCCCAAGTGCCGGATGGCGGCGAAGACCCGCTCCCGGGCCTCGCGCACCGCCGTGTCCGGCAGCCCGACCACGGTCACCGAGGGCAGATGCGCGCGAATCCTGTCCACCTCCACGGTCACGATCAGAGCGCCCACGCCACGCGGCGTGGCGCTGTACGCCTTGGCCAGCATAGAGATCTCCCGTCTTGTGCAGCGTGGGACAGCTCCAGGGTGGCACGACCGACCGCTCTGGTCAAGGCCCGGGCCGCGGATCGTTGCCCCTGCCCGCGCCCGCGCCCGTTACCGTTGCCGTTGTCGCACCTCACGCCACCCGTTGACCGCTTTCGAAATCCGCGCTCCGCCCGAGCTGTTACAATGGAAGATGCTGTTGGACCGTGGGGGCGTACCGGTTTCGACGGGGAACGATGCCGGTCGTCGGGAGCGTGCCGAGGGCCACCTCCTCGTGATCAGGTGGAAAAGCTTAACCGCCAACAGCGATTACGCACTGGCTGCCTAGGTAGCCACGTCGGGCTCGAGGCTCTGCCTGCCGGTCTGAGTTCGGCGACGCAAGGCGGGCTGGGCTGTCACACCGCCCGGACGTGATGGCCGAGACTTAACGGGCTGGTCTGGCGACTCGGGTGCCTGCTGACTGACCGCCGGACGAGAACCAACCAGCAGGCTGCGCACGGAGAGCCCGGCGACAGGGGTTTCTCGGACGTGGGTTCGACTCCCACCGCCTCCACCACAACATCATCGCCGCCCTCACGGGCGGCGATTCTGATGTGGCTCCGGCGGTGGTCGTCGTCACGGCGCGGCCAGCGCGTGGAGCGCGCCCCCGCCGATGCGACAGGCGCTGACGGAACCTGTAGAATCACAGCGTCCGTGCGAGGTGCCCGTGCAGGCGTCCAGGATCCACCCGCTGCTCTTCGCCGCCATCACCCTGGCGCTGGTTCTCGCCGCCGGCCCGCTCGCGGCCCAAGGCGAGCAGCGAGCCGTCGAGTTCCGCTTCGGCGACCAAACGGTCGATGTTCCCAGGGTCGGGGCCCAGGTCGAGCTCCTCCCGGTGCTGCGCCTGATCGGCGCCGAGGTCGCCTTCTCGTCCGCGGCCGGCACCTACGGCGTGGTCCACGGCGACCACTTCATCCAGTTTTCGCCCGACCGGCTGCTGGTGCTCGTCGACGGCGTCCTCCAGGAGGGCAGCGAGCGGCCCATCACCTCGCCTGGCGGGGTGGCTGCATCTTTCGAGTTCCTGGAGCAAACGCTGCTCGCGTCGCTCGGCTTCCGCCTCGAGCCCACCCCCTCGGGCTTCGCCATCGTGCCCGGGGAGAGCCGCGAGCAGCAGGTCGCGGTCCAGGTCGCGGCGGCCGACTTCGCTGCCACCACGACCCTGGTTTGCACCGTCGCACGCCGGGTCGAGGTGCGCGTCCTAGTCAACCAGGAGCACGAGCTCGGGGTGCACTTCGTGGACGCGCTGCCGAGGCTCGACAGCTCGGTGCCGCTGCGCTCGCGGCGAGTGACTGCGCTGCGTGCTCGCGACCACGTGCTGACTATCGAGCTCGCCTCCGGCGTCGACCTGTTGAGCTGGCACCAGCTCGACGACCCCTCGCGGATCATCCTCGAGCTGGGTACGCCGCGACCCACTCCGGCCGCGGCCCCCGAGGAGCCATTCGAGCAGGACGTTGTGCAACCTATCGTCATCGACCCCGGCCACGGCGGCGACGACACCGGAGCGGTCGCGGCCAGTGGCCTGGCCGAGAAGGAGCTGACCCTCGACATCGCCCGCCGGCTGGCGCAGGTCCTGCGGGGCATGGGCCTTACGGTCCGCCTGACCCGGACCGACGACGAGGCCCGGGCGCTCACCGATCGCACCGCCTTTGCCAACCGCCTCGCAGCCCGGGCCTTTGTCTCACTCCACGCCAACTCCTCGACCGTGGCCGCGGTGCGCGGGGCCGAGACCTACTACATGAGCCTCGACAGGTCTTCCACCGACGCGGCAGCTGCCGCCACCGCCGACCTCGAGAACCAGGCCGACACGCAGGCTCAGGAACGGTCCCCGCTCGACCTTATCCTGTGGGATATGGCCCAGTCCGAGGTGCTCAACGAGAGCGCTGGCCTGGCCCTGGCAGTTCAGGATCGCCTCAACACCCGCCTCGACCTGCGTGACCGGGGCGTCAAGCAGGCGCCCTTCGCCGTGCTCACTGGCGCCACGATGCCGGCGGTGCTGGTGGAGGTGGGCTTCCTGTCCAACCCTGACGAGGCCACCATGCTGCGCGACCCCTCCCACCAGCAGGGGGTCGCCGAGGCCATCGCCCAGGGCGTCGCCGACTTCGTGCGACCGCCATGACGCATCGCGTCCTGGCCATCGTCGCGGCGGCCGTGCTCGTCGCCGTGATCCTGATCGTGCTTTTGGTCACGGGTGGGCGACGTGCGCTGCGGGAAACCGCGCCCACCCCGGGCGAACCCCTGCCCTCCCCAACCTCTGCTCCCCAGCAGCAGGTCGTACTGCTGTTTGCGGCCGCGGACGGGCTCCTCCACCCCGAGCTGCGCGCGGTGCCCCTGCCGACCGAAAACCACGAGCGCATCCGGGTCCTGGTCAGCGAGCTGCTGGCCGGACCCGGGACCGGGCTCGAGCCGGCCATCCCCTATTCGGCCGAGCTGCTTGGCGTGTACGTGGAGACGGCCGGGCACGCCTTCGTCGACCTCAGCGCGCCTCCCGCCCCCCTCACCGGAAGCCACACCGAGCTCATGCTGGTCTACTCCGTCGTCAACACCATTCTCCTCAACTGCCCGAGTCTGGTCGACGTGCAGCTGCTGTTCTCGGGTGAAGAGGTCACCACCCTTACCGGCCACATGGACCTGTCCAAGCCGCTGGCGCTCAACAAGCGCTTCATCGTCCAGTGATTGACGACAGGCAAGTGCCGACCCAGCGGCCCCTTCGCCTCCGGGGCCTGAGAGCACAGCCCCCTGCTGCACGAGGCGCCGGGCAGGACCAGGTCGTGCTCACCCGGGCGTCGCGTCGAAGGCCTGCATGCGGGTGACCCACACCGTTCTCTTCACCCAGCCCGACGAGACGGTCGGTGGCGAACCCGCCACCTGAAAGGAAACGTCATGCGACCCGATGGACGCGCGCCGCACCAGATCCGCCCCCTGACCATCGAGACCGGGTTCATCCGCTACCCCGAGGGCAGCGTCCTCTACCGGGCCGGCGACACCATGGTGCTGTGCAACGTCTCGGTCGCGGACCGCACCGCACCCTTCCTGCGCGGCTCGGGTGAGGGCTGGGTCACAGCCGAGTACGCCATGCTGCCGCGCGCCACCGACACCCGCTGCGAGCGCGAGGTGGCAAAGGGCCGGCCGAGCGGACGCTCGCACGAGATCCAGCGCCTCATCGGCCGCGCCTTGCGCGTGGCCGTGCGCCGCGATCTGCTCGGCGAACGCTCGCTGGTCGCCGACTGCGACGTGCTCCAGGCAGACGGCTCCACCCGCACGGCGAGCATCTCCGGCGCCTGGGTGGCCCTGGTCCTGGCCCTGGCCAAGCTCTGGGAGCAGGGTGTGCTCAACGAGTGGCCGCTGATTCGCCAGGTGGCTGCGGTGGCGGTCGGCATGGTCGGCGGCGAGGCTCGGGTCGACCTCGACTACGGCGAGGATCTGGACTGCGACGTGGACCTCAACCTGGTCTTCACCGGCGACGGGCAGCTGATCGAGATCCAGGGCACGGCCGAGGGTGAGCCCTTCGGGCGTCCGGCCCTGGAGGCCATGATCGAGGTCGGGTGGCAGGGGGCCCAGCAGGTAGTCGCGGCGCAGCGCGCGGTGGTGCGCCCGGTGCTGGAAGGCCGGGGACTGGCCCTCCCGTAGGCGGGATGGTCGGGAACGGATACGGGAACGGCCGTCAAGGCGGCGAGCGCGCTTCACCAGGCGAGTGGTTTCGCTGTTGACACCTTTCGCGCTCGCTCTCTATACTCGCTGTTCGCCGAGAGCGGCGGTTCCTTGGCAGGTCTTTGCCAACCTTGGGCGGACTGCAATGTCGGGGTGTAGCGCAGCCTGGTAGCGCACCTGCCTTGGGCGCAGGGGGTCGGAGGTTCAAATCCTCTCGCCCCGACCATCCCGATCGGAGGCAGCACGACCCCGCCTGTAGCTCAGCAGGATAGAGCAACGGACTTCTAATCCGTAGGTCGGAGGTTCGAGCCCTCTCAGGCGGACCAGAAACGACTCGTGTGGTGGGCGTAGCTCAGCTGGCAGAGCACCAGGTTGTGGCCCTGGTGGTCGTGGGTTCGAACCCCACCGCTCACCCCATCTCTTGCGCCCGTAGCTCAGCTGGATAGAGCGTCAGACTCCGGATCTGAAGGTCAGGTGTTCGAATCACCCCGGGCGCACCATTTCCCGTCACCACTCGCCCCCGACCGGGGGCGTTGCCGTCTCACGAGGGAGGGACCAAGCCGTGACCAAGAAACGCATCGACCCCGGACCGTTCATCCTGCCCATGCCCGTGGTGCTGGTCGGCGCCATGGTCGAGGGCAGGGCCAACTTCATGACCGCCGCCTTCGTCGGCATCGTCAACTTCCAGCCCCCGATCGTGGCGTGCGGCTTGAGCCCGACCCATCACACCGCCAAAGGCATCGAGGCGAACCGGGTCTTCAGCCTCAACCTGCCCTCACCCGAACAGGTGGCGGCCACCGACTACTGCGGCATCGCCTCGGGCGCGAAGCAGGATAAGAGCGAGATCTTCGAGCTCTTCGCGGGCGAGCTGGCCGCGGCCCCCATGATCCGCTCGTGCCACCTGACGGCCGAGTGCCGGCTCGTCCACAGCGTGCCCTTCCAGGTCGACACCGTGTACTTCGGAGAGATCCTCCACGTCCACGTCGACGACGAGGCGATGTCCGGCGGCAGCCCGGACTGGCGGCGGCTGGACCCCCTGCTCTTCACCTTCCCCGACAAGGGCTACTGGCGTCTAGGCGCCTACGTCGCCGAGGCATGGAAGGTGGGGAGGACCTTCAGGCCATGAGTGGGCCGCGGTTCGGCAGAGGCTCGCCACCGAGCCCATTGCCGAGCCCGTTCCCGTTGTCGTCCTCGGCGCCCGTCCGGTAACGGCAGCAGGCTCGGGCTCGGTGGCGACGGCCGGCCTGAAGGGGAGAAGCTCAATCCCGCAGGTAGTGGCAGGTGTAGCCGTCGGGGTTCTTGACCAGGTAGTCCTGATGGTAGTCCTCGGCCGGGAAAAAGGCCGTGGCCGGGACGACCTCGGTCACCACCGGCGCCGACCACCTGCCCGATTCGTCCACCTCCCGGCGCACCTCCTCGGCGATCCGGCGCTGCTCCTGGTCGTGGTAGAAGATGGCCGAACGGTACTGGGTGCCGACGTCGTTGCCCTGCCGGTTGAGGGTGGTCGGGTCATGCAGGCGGAAGAAGTAGCCGAGCAGCTCCCGGTAGCTCAGCCGGTCGGGGTCGAAGCTCACCTGGACCGCCTCGGCATGGCCGGTGCGGCCGGTTTTGACCTCGCGGTAGAAGGGGGTTTCGGACTGGCCGCCGGTGTACCCGGCCTCGGTGTCGAGCACGCCGGGAATGCGGCGCAGAATCTCCTCCACCCCCCAGAAACAGCCGCCGGCCAGCGTCGCCACCTCACGCCGCGGCTCGGGCTGGGCCGAGAACAGCGCCAGGTACTGCCCGTAGCCCTCGGCGGCCAGGCCCTCAACCGGGATGAATCGGAGCGCGGCGGAGTTGATGCAGTAACGCATCCCGGTCGGCGCCGGGCCGTCGGTGAAGACGTGGCCGAGGTGGGAGTCGGCGCCCTTGGAACGCACCTCGACCCGGTCGTCGAGCAGGCTGTGGTCAGAGCGCAGGGCCAGGTTGGCCTCCTCCAGCGGCCGGGTGAAGCTCGGCCAGCCGCTGCCCGAGTCGTACTTGTCGAGCGAGCTGAACAGGGGCTCGCCCGAGACGACGTCGACGTAGATCCCGGGCTCGTGGTTGTCCCAATAGGCGTTGGCGAAGGGTCGTTCGGTTCCACACTCCTGGGTGACGTGGAACTGCTCCGCGGTCAGCTGCTGGCGCAGCTGGTCGCGGCTCGCCGTGCTCTTCGGGTCCATCGCCGATCCTCCGCTCTCAGGGCCCTGGCCGCGGGCCAGCAGGCCACCGACCGTCGCCACCGCCGCCACGACGCCGGCGGCGACACGCATCATCCTGAGCATGCTCATGCTCTGCGTCTCCCTTTCCCGACCGCGGCTCGCGGCCCCATCACCACCAACTCGCGCCCGGGTCCCGCGATTCCACAGCCGCCGGCCAGGGGACCGCGGGTGCACCGCAGGAGCGTGAGCGAGGATCCGGGCTAAGATTCTCAATGGACGCGCGCTCGCCGCGCCCGTGGGGAGGCTCAGGCCATGGACCAGGACAGTATTCTCGAGCTCCTGCGCACCAGCCACACCATCGCGGTGGTCGGCTGCTCGGACAAGCCCGACCGCGACTCCTACCGGGTGGCCGCCTACCTGCAGCAGGCGGGCTACCGCATCATCCCCATCAACCCTCATGCCGCCGAGATACTGGGTGAGTGCTGCTACCCCGACCTGAGCTCGGTGCCGGCAGTGGCCGAGATCGACATCGTGGACGTCTTCCGACGCCCCGAGGTGGTGCCGGAGGTCGTCGAGCAGGCCCTCGCCCGCGGGGTCCGCGCGCTCTGGCTCCAGCTCGGGGTCAGCCATGCCGAGGCCGAGAGGCAGGCGGCCGAGGCCGGGCTCCAGGTCGTCGCCGATCGCTGCATCAAGGTCGAGCACCAGGCCCGCCGTGACCGGCTCCAGGGGCCGAAGCTCTAGTGCGGTCCTTCGAGCAGCTTGGCGAGGAGCAGGCGATCGGAGGGTAGGAGGCGGAGGAACTCGAGACCGGCGTGAAACTCTCGCGGCCCCTTCTTCTGCTCCCACACCACCCGCGCCTCGGTCTTGATCACCTGGCCGGCCACCGAGATCATGAGGGAGACGAGAGAGCCGACCCCCACCGCAGCCTTGCTCACGACCATGCACCCGCCGAGGCCGATAACGCCGGTCTTGACCAGCTCCTCCTCGGCTCCGCGCTCCAGCTTCTGCACCAGGACCACGTTCTCCGACGGCACTCTCGGGTAGCGGCGCTTGCTCTGCTTGTCTTCGTCCATGCCGACTCCTCAGCGCTCGGTGCCCCATTGTACCATCGACGCCAGTCCAGGTCTGCCTCGGTAAAGGTCTGATCTTGCCGCCCTTATGCCCCGCGCCGCAGCCCGGGCCGCGGCCCGCGAGGGCGCCCGCCACTGTCCAAGCAGAGCGCGCGACCGGCGCGCCCGAGCGCCGGCGGCGATGCGCGTCGTCGTTCTCGGGCCAGCATTGACCGCGGACGTCGCGCTGCTATAATGA
>Ga0316620_10000469_pt1 | contig 16370 bp, 20 predicted proteins | sample OWC_Aug_M1_C1_D5_FD_207651 | JGI IMG/M metagenome (GOLD analysis project Ga0316620, IMG submission 207651) | Wetland soil microbial communities from Old Woman Creek delta, Ohio, United States - OWC_Aug_M1_C1_D5_B | ecosystem: Environmental > Terrestrial > Soil > Wetlands | place: USA: Ohio... | reverse complement strand
GAGGCACTCGGATTCGTGCCCTTCCCGGGCACACTGAATGTCAAGGTGGTCGGCGAGGAGGCCCAGAAGGCCGTTGAACAGATGAAACAGACACCGCCTCTTGTGGTGACGGGATTCAGTAGTGAGGGGAGAACGTTCGGAGATGTCATCTGCTATAGGGTCCGGATAAACCAGAAGGCGGAAGGTGCGGTTGTGATTGCACAGAGAACGCACCACAGTACAGACATACTTGAGGTGATATCCCCTGCCAACCTCAGATTCGTTCTGAAACTCGAGGACCAAGACCCGGTCACACTGAAAGTCGTGCCGCTTCACATGGCCACGTGATTACCGGCCGTATTCGCCCGTAAGAGGAACGAATGCAACGCCGCCCCAGTTTGTTCGCTTCAACTTGGCGTCTTTCTCCTTCTCGATGATGATCAGCTCTTGGAAGAAGCCTCGTGACCCAACGGGGATCAGCATTATGCCATTGACACAGAGTTGTTCAACGAGAGGCGATGGTACAGACGGAGCGGCCGCTGTAACAAGGACTCTGTCGAATGGCGCGTGCTGTGGAAGCCCCTTTCCTCCATCGCCGTGAATCAGTGTGACTCTGTCTGAGTATCCGGTCCGCTCAAGATTTGATGAGGCAAAGCGAATGAGACCCTTCACAATCTCCACCGTATACACGTGACCGGGTCTGTCGGTTCCCTTCGGAGCAACAATCTCCGCGCACAACGCAGCATGGTATCCCGACCCACCTCCGACCTCAAGAATACGCATTCCCTCCGTGAGCTTGAGTGCTTCACACATTATAGCACACATGTGGGGCGCAGAGATAGTCTGTCCGTCGAGAATCGGTAAGGGTGTATCTCGATATGCTTCGCTGACCATCTCTGGCAGAACGAACTCCTCCCGGGGGACTGCTCTGAAGGCCCGTTCCACCCGTTCACTCGCGAGGTATCCACTGTCTTTCAGACGCCGAATCAGACGTTCCTTGTCGTCCTCAAGGCGGTCATGGCTCATTCGAATCGTCAGCCCATGAGTCACCACAGTGATAAAAGCATTGAGAGGTACCGTCGAAACATGCGTTCTGTGCGATTTTGGGCATATGGCGATGGGAACATCGTCGGCCTCCATAGGACAACCCTTGAGATAACAAGAGAGGATACCCTTACAAAGAGGGGGACCTGCATAGTTGGAGTCAGGTCCAACCTTTCGCTGTCCGAACTCGACGCAGAGATCAGGAGTCTGGCAAAGCAACCGACGACGACAATCCGGCTTGCCATGGCTGTTGCTGGGCTCTCTGAGGAGATAGTGGGCCGGGGAAGTACGGGGCTCACGTACTCTGATAACACAAGCATGGTTGCTAGGAAGAGCACCTATGAATGTGGACGCACGCTCATGGTGCAGGCTGACAAGGCCGCCTCAGACCTGAGCCGCGCCTTTGTCAAGGCAACCAAGAAGCCCGGCGCACAGATTGACTGTGAGCTGTCCTTCATCAGTCAATGATCAGGTCCGCTACCATCTGGTACTCGTAGGGCGCGCTGTCGCGCACTCGTCTCACTGCCCCGATACTGCGGAGCGAACGGCCCGACTTCGCAACAAGGCTCTTGACCTTCTGTGTGAACTGTTCCTCCGGGTCTGTTCCTCCTGCAAAGTCATAGTAGTGGACCACCCCTCCACTTGTGACTCCCATGCAGGCAAGAGCTATGAACTCTGAAGCGCCCTTGGGATGGTTCATTATGACTCGGTCCGCTCTCTTCTGGAAGTTGGCACGAACGTAGATGCCAGCATCGGCCACTACCGGATGAATCGTGCCCACTAGGCGGTTCATTTCCATACTGCGCTCCAGCAGAGCAATCGCATCCGGATTGATGTCGATAGCATAGACGTCCGCCCTCTTCGTTGTGGCGATGTGCAGAGCAAAGGGGCCGACACCGGTGAACATGTCGATGACGGTCTCCCCGTCCTGTACCTGACCTGCGACACGGTGGTGTTCCTCAAGTAGCCTAGGGCTGAAGTATGCCTTTGCGAGGTCAACAGCTATGCGGCAACCATATTCGACATGGACGGTGTCCGTCTTGTCGACTCCAGCAATGAGATCGTACTCTCGCGTCCTGATTACTCCAGATATGGCGCCACGTTTCACCAGCACCGTTGAGAAATTGTGGTGAATCTTCAGAAATGCAGCCCCAATCTCCTGTTCGTGCTGCGCAAGCTCAGAAGGTATTTCCAGCACTGCGATGTCGCCAATCAAATCATACGACCTAGGCAAGAGTCGGACTTCATCGCTGCTCATGTCACCCGTCAGAACGTCCGATAGTTTCTCCCGGATAGGTCTGAAGGGCTCAAAGTCCAACTCGCCGGTTTCAACCTTCTTCATGCCTAGGACATCTCTCAGCACTTCAGCAGGCACTTGTGTCTTCAGAGGCATGTAGAGGGAACCATCTCGGCTCTCGATCCTGTAGCCCAAGTCGAGCAGACCTGACGCTCTCAGTCGCTTCTTTGCCGTTTCGCCCATCTTTACGGGCACCCGAAGGTATGGCCGTTTGGACCGCACCACATCACATCCTCTCTTGATCTGCGCTGAGGACACGCAAGTATTCTCGACCTGCACCGCTCTTCGTTCCCACCATCAGCTGATAAAAGGGCTCTCTGTCACCCAGTCTGCTTGTCACTCTCTGCAGTGTCCCTCTCACTTCAACCGAGTCGCCTTCGCGTAGAAGGCCTCTGAAGAGACCCTCATAGATGAGTAGTCGAGTCACGGGTGCTCTTCCTGTTTCTCTCAGGACAGGAGACGTACATCCAACTACGGATGGCTGGAATACTCCGTAGCGTGCGTCATTCACTCTCAACCGGACCAAGATTGGGTCCGGACTAATGGTCTGATATGCTTCACTGGAGTGCCTGATTGGAGTCTCTTCTGGTAACAGGACTGGTGTGAATCCGGTACAGCTCGTGGCAGCACAGAGCACGCGTCGTCTTGAGAGCAGTGCTGACACATCTTCTCGCGAGAGTTCCGCTGACAGACTAAGGAGTCGTGCAGTGGCTCGCTCCCAGTCTTGTCCATCTCTCAAGTGCAGTCGTATATGGTTGCGGACCAAGTCTTCGTAGCCATTCTCAAGAACCCAAGACGATTCAAGTCCATAGACATTCAAGTTCAGGTCTGAGAATGTGAGGCTGTGAGCCTGCCACAAGACGCTGCCGGCCACCCCAAGGCGATCATAGGGGATATCCAGAGTATCATGAACAGACCCGCAAAGCATCTCTGCACGCTCTTCGAGAATGTCTTGCGGACCATCATGTAATATGCCTGCCAGTCGTTTCTCAGGGCTGAAGTACCTAGCAATAGCATCGCGGGGTATCTCGAGAAGTTCCGCGCCAAAGTGAGAGTCATGGACTAGGTATTCTGGCGGCAGTAGTCTATTGGCGTCCGACGCCGAACGTGCCCCACCCCAGAAGACGCGTTCGTATCGGACTCCGTTCGAGATCCATCGGCCATCCCGACTTGGGACGTACTTCAAGAAGGCGAGAATCCGGTCCGAGGGCTGAATATGGCCCAGTACCACGAAGACCCTGCCCTCGCTGTCGATGACTATGTCCCGGTCTCGGACATGTGCAGGCAGTGGTATCTCGGCGGAGTTCTTCAATGCAGTCATCTCAGAGTGACAGCGTCCCGAAAGCTAGATAGGCCGTATCGAGAGGCTCACGATTGTGCGAGGAGCCGAAAATGAGAGTGCTCCATCTCTGTGATAGCCTTAATCCTGCCGGTGTTGGCGGCTACGAGTCATACCTCCACTATCTCTCAGAGGAGTTGACAAGACTCGAGCACACATCATGCATTGTGAGCCAAGCGCAGAAACGGGACTCACCAGCCCGCGTACGTAGGAAACATTATACCATCCACTTCCTCCCGGGCAATCACCTTGAGGCGCGCAAGTGGCAGTTCCTAGCACTCCCCGAATCTGACAGGGAGCTCGCCATGCCACGTCTGTTCCATCCCGCGGACTTGGAGGAAAACGTGGATGCACTGGTCCCCCAGCTTGGCCAACTAATCGAACGCTTCTCCCCAGACGTGATCCATGCCCACAGTACGTACGTGGTATTCAACAGGGTCCTGTTTCGGATGGTCGACTCGCGGAGCCTTGGGAAGACTCCACTCGTCCTCACAATCCATGGCTTGCCGAAGCCCCTAGTACTACCAGACGGAACACGAACGACTGACTACGAGCAGCTCGAACGGTTCTGCCCATTTGAAACGGTGATTGCAGTAAGCAACACGGTACTGGATTCGCTGGAGAAGTTTCTCCGGCCACGACACGGTGATCTGAAGCTGGAGAAACTGTATGCAGGCGTTGACCTACGGTCTTTCAGACCTGCTGCTAGACCTGTCAAGAGGTGGGACTTAGCATTTCTCGGAAGACTGGAACAGACGAAAGGGGTTGACCTCTTCCCAGACATGCTGCTACAGCTGCGACAGAGGTTTCCGCATCTCAGAATGGTCTTGACCGGGGCGGGTTCGTACCGTGATCCACTACTGAAGGAGTTGAGCGGCAAGGGAGTCGACGACATGGTGGACTATCTGGGAGTCGTGCCTGCAACGAGAGTTCCCAGCATCATCAATCAGAGCAAGATCTTCATCTATGCGTCCCGGCAGGAGCCGTTCGGGCTATCAGTGGTAGAAGCCATGGCCTGCGGCATCCCACCAGTGACCTCCAACATCCATGGCCCAAGTGAAATCGTGACAGATGGTCGTGATGGAGTCACTGTTACCCCCGGTAGTCTGACAGAACTCGTCACAGCAGTTGGGAACCTGCTGATTGACAACAGTCTGAGAGAGAGGCTCGGGCTCAATGCATTACGAACAGTCGAAACAAGATTCGACATGCATGAACACGCAAGGAAACTGGTTTCTATCTACAGAAGCCTGTTGAAGAAATAGGGCGCGAGGGCTCTGTTCCAGTTGTCAGAAACAGAGCCCAACCGGGCCAAGGTCCTGAATCATCTCTTCACAGAATCGATTACGAGCTGCCAGAGTCGCCCCACGACTGGAGTCAGAAACATCAGTGTGAACAGACCCATTGTCAGCACGGGCAGAAGGACCAGCCCTATTGCCACCATAGTACCATAGTGTTCCACAAACAGGCCAATCACCACGCTCAGCAGGATTGTGATTACGAAGCCTATCACTGAAAGCACAGCCAGTTTTCCGAGTGAGCGTCCGCGAGTCAAGTCATAGTGCGCCAGGCCTACTATGAGGCCCATGACCCCGTATGCCACAGCAGGCAGGGTCCATGTGACAACCACCCCATAGATCAGAAGGCCCTCAAGCACCACACCCAAGTACCCAACTAGAAAACCTGCAATCGGACCCCGCTTTGCAGCTACTACAGCTATCACCACGATGGCGGGTCTGAAGCCCAGAGGGAACAGTGAAACCACTATGTACGGCATCGGTATCATCTCCAGAACCACGAAGAGGAGTGCCCCGAGGACGACGTATGCGATTAAGACTGTAATCTGAGAACGGTTTCTCGACGTCTGCTGTTCAGGAGATTTCTCCGCAAGAACCTTGGTGCTTTCTTGTTCGTTCATCTACGTTCACCTCATACTATCACAATGTTGTAGGTACCCGGTGAGAGGGTCAGTGTATACTGGGCCCCCACCTGCTCAAGAGCCCCCAGCGAAACGCCACCTGCGTATGCAGTAGGCACGTGGTCGAAGTTACTGAATGTGAGTGTGGCAGCAGTATCCGCTCGGACATTGAGTATGAAGGCGTTCTTCTCATTATCCCAGACTGCCTGATAGACCCATATACCGTCATCATCTGCCTGACTGATGTATGGATAGTTCCAGAATGCACTCGGTCTGGAGTCGGCCAAGTCGCGGATGTTTACTGGCGCATGTGCCCACAGGTATCCGAACGCCAAGGGCACTTGAAGGAAGCCCACGAAGGACGAGGTGTCGAAGTACATCTGACGACCATCCGCAGACCAGACTCTGTTGTACGGCTCGTAGAGGAAGTTCACTAGCCGTGCGAGAGTGGCGAAGTCACCCTGCTGTTTTGCAAGAGCCATTGTGAAGAGCGTCCCAAGCATGTCATACACACCGAATCCGCTGGGGTTGTTATAGGAGTCCATCATGTACATCTGATCGTTGGCAACGTCTCTCGCGAATTGCTCCATGAAGATGGGATAGTCATGCTTGGTTTCGTTCTCCTGCACATATTCGAGGAATGTTTCCGACCAAGCGTTGCAGTACGACGACACTTTGGGCCGTCCATCGCGGATATAGCGATCCAGAGATAGTCCAGGGAAGGTCTGGGGCAACGCTTCGGGGAGGGGTTGTGTATAGTTGAAGGGCTCCATCACATAGTATCCATCTGCAAACAGACCGTACTGATCCTGCATGTCGTTGTTGATGAAGTCGAGGCCCTCATCCCACATCCCACTCTCGAAGTACCCTGAACCAAACATGTTGTCATACAGGACTGTACAGTAGATTGGGATGCTGTTGCACTGCACGAAGACTATGTACGGTTCACAGGGTATCAGACCGCAGTTGAAGATGCCGCCATCCTTGCTGTTGCCATAGCCATCTGTCGTGAGAGTGTTGTTCCAGTCGGAAACGAACCATGACAGTTCGTCATTCATCTCACCCGTCCAGAAGTTGCGCTCGTATAGTGCCATCATAAGTGCATAGTGGGCTGTCCACATTATGTTCGCTGGGCCTCTGAATCCACCCACATACAGCCCCGATGCATTACCCGCCTCTGGCCAGTAGTAGTCCACGAAATTGTACGACGGATGCATCCACTCGGTATACTGAATGGATGTGGTGTTGTAGACCTCAACAGTCGTGTTCATCTTCTTGATCAACGAGTAGGCAAAGTTCTGGTAGAGGTCTGATCTGTAGCCCGAGGTTGTTTCAAACACCTCAGCCGTGGCGTATGCCATGAAGGCCAGCACATAGTGCAGAAGGCCATGGAATGCTTCACCAGCGTTCCAACCCTCCCACGACCCGTAGCCTTGGCCCGTGACGAGTTCATTGATGTAGTTGAAGAGCGCCAGTTCCTCGTGAGTGAGAACTGGATAGTCCGCGAAGTTGAAGGTTTCTCCGTCAATCGTCTGCACGCTCAGAGTGTACTGCGTGACGGGAAGATTTCCGAAGGTCATTCCGCCGAAGACCACACCGAGGACTAGTGCAGCGATGAAGAGCTTGTTGTTTCTGACAGCGAACCGCATAGGTCTGTCTCCTGACATGCAAGAGTTTCCGCAGGCCAAACAGACGCGGCATATATACTTTCCAGGTTGACGACGCAGAATACGTCGATTGACGAAAGACTGATTAGTTCCTTGGGGCTGGAGCTGGACTCAGGTCGCCTTATTGCGGAGACGGCGAAACCCATGAGGAACAGGACCAGAATCCTAGGAGTCGGATGTATCTTCACAGTCCTAGTCACATCCCTCGCATTCGCAGTACTCCTGACCGACTCTGCAGGCCCTACTATCTATGAGATAGACATCCTCCCTGTCACGCCTGCGGCCGGTGACACCATCTATGTCATGATTTACTGCATAGACTCCTCAGGGGTTTCCGGAGCGTTACTTCGGAGTTCTCTGAATGACATGCAGTGGGTGGAACAGGAGATGGAGTTCTATGCTTGTCTCTGCATCGCCGGTGGAAGATGGGTCGGTGCACTTGGTCCGGTGCAGTCAGGAGATGTGGTACGTTTCTACGCCACAGCCTTCGACAGCTCTGCGACGAGAAATACAGCCGAAACACAGACCTACACAGTCCAAATCGATGAGTAGCCCTTGGAGATGACATCAATGAAACTGGAGAGCATTCTGTACTTACTTGTGCTGATACTTGGAGTGACAGTGGCAATTGCTCCATGGACCTTCGCGCCAGTATGCATGGTTGATATGCGCTGCTGGACAACTCGTGACGTGGAAACCGTTCTCGGTGCAGCAGTATCAGTGATATCCCTCTTTGGCCTCTACAAGAGCATGGGCTAGAACACCGAGGAATGAGTGCTTGAACGGCGAGCAGCTGAGGATGATGCAGGCTGTCCTTGTCCTACTTGGCTGCTTTGGGATATTCACCTACACATTCATGCTTCCAACGCACGTATATTGCGACTGGACCGGACTTGAGATTCAGGAACGGCTGGGGCACGAGGTCATACTCACATTCCAGAATGGAACGACCAGACATTACTGCTGTGTCAATGTATCACTTCTTGCATTCCAAGACCTAAAGACCTCGACAGCAATGGACGCATTGGTCGAGGTTCACGTGCGTTGTCCCATTTGCGGTATGCTCATGGAATGGGATGATCCAATGATAGTCTGGATCTACTCAGTCGAGTATCTCAACCCCACCACACACACAGCGACCATTGTTGGAGTGTGTGAGGACACGGAAACCACACGGCTCTGCGAAACGCATTTCACGGAGAGGTACGGTGGTTCTGTGATTTCCAACCCCTATGTATGGTCGTGAGAGGGAACAGGATGAGAAGGACCGCGGTTACTTACGTGCTCATGCTCTCCAGCTTCGCACTGGTCGTACTACTGTTGCTGGGTATCTCCTATAGCCCTGGCACACAGCAGTGGTTGTTTCCAGAGATAGGGCCGGCAGTTCTTCAGGACTCCTACTTCTACCGTGGGCCTGCGCTTGAGTCCCCATTCGGAATCATAGGGGATGTACCGGGAGGATACTCAATCTACTCTGGCAATCCTCTGAGTGCAGACACTCCTTCTGGGTTGACAGACTGGATGTATGGTTCCGAAACATTGCACTTGGGCACATACTATCCCGGTCTTTCAACAGCTCTCCTAGCATCAGTTCCGTTTGTCTTTCTGGTTGCAGTCCTTCTTCTCCTTGGGAGGCGGTCATATGGGGCTTCGAAGACACACTAATCTTGCATCCTACGCTCTTGGTAGCGTGGTGAAGTACCGATCAAGGAGCACTATCATAGTCTTGGGTCTGATTGTATCTGTGACCCTGCTGTGTTCGGTGGAGTTCATCAGAGATGGTGTCGTCCTGGACCTCTCGGCCTCGCTGGAGGAAGGACCGGACATAATCATCCAGCGGCTTGAGGCCGGACGGCAGGCACTGGTTCCTCTCTCATGGAAGGAAACGGTCAGCTCGATTGAAGAGGTCAGGGTATCGACACCCAGAGTATGGGGATACATGGATGCTGGCAATGGCAAACTGCTGACAGTGATGGGAGTCAATGTCACCGAGTACTCGGATATCTTCGGGGCCGTCGGTACCACTATTCTGAGTACGGGGCGATTCCTCGATGCGAACATGACCGGGGAGTTAGTGATTGGACAGGGGATAGTTGATCTGATGAACAGCGCGGCCAGCCCCGTCACGATAGGAGTTGGCAGCGAGATACAGCTGATTGACTATCAGGGCGGACTTGTGCCGTTTGAAATAGTTGGGGTCTTCAGCACGGAGTCGAAGATACATAGCTATGACATGGTTCTCACGGACATTGTAAGCGCACGAGGATTGTTCGGAGTGAATGTCAGCGCCTGCACCGACCTTGCTGTGTGGATTGACGCAGGTAGCAACACTGACAGTGTTGCATTCATTATCGACTCAAGCCTTCCTCAGTCCAGAGTACTGACTCAAGAAGGAATCAGGAGCGCAAGTCTGCGTAGCTATGAGTCACAGGCGGGGCTGGTAGGACTACTCTGGACAGTCATCCTGATGAGTGTCGTGCTTCTGGCCTTCGCAGCCTCAAGTGCCGGTTCTGATGAAGCACGACGGGAAGTCGGTCTGCTGAAGGCTCTTGGATATGACACTATGGACGTCCTAGAGATTAGGACAATCGAGAGTCTTGTGTTAGGCTTCATCGGAGCGAACATCGGAATCTCCACGGCTATAGTGTTCGATTTCGTGTTCGGTGCGCCACTACTGGCGAACTACCTCCTTGGCTGGGACCTTGTGCTTCTGAATGGAGGTCTGCCGCTAGTCATCTCAGTCGAGGCAGTCTTCGGTGCATACTTTGTCTCAGTGATTCCTATACTCGTGGCTACAGTCATTCCAGCATGGCGCAATGCAATCACTGAACCCGATAGCGTGTTGAGGGGGTTGTGATATGACAGAGTATCTCATTCAGGCAGAGGGCCTATGGAAGACCTACGGGGCGGGCGGACCTAGGCAGGTAGATGCTCTCAGAAACATCTCTCTGGAAATAGAGCGCGGGAAGTGTACTGCAATCGCAGGCCCAAGTGGATCGGGCAAGACAACGCTGCTCAGCATCTTGGGACTACTCGCAAGACCCAGCAGGGGTAGACTATCAATCGACCGCGAGGAGGTCTCACAAGTGTCTGAGGTATTCAGGACAAGAATCCGACGTGAGAACATAGGCTTTGTCTTCCAGGCGCAATACCTGATTCCGCGATTGACGGCGGTCGACAATGTGGTCATACCACAGCTCTGTACTGATGTTTCGCGTAGAGAAGCCGGAGCCGCAGCACAGAAGATCCTTGTACAGCTAGGCCTAGAATCCAGAGCCGAGTTTCCTGTGGAACAGCTAAGTGGAGGAGAGCAACAGAGAGTGAGCATAGCAAGAGGGCTAATCAACTCTCCAAGAGTGCTCATTGCAGACGAGCCCTCGGCGTCCATGGATGATGTCCTCATCACTGAACTGCTCTCATTGCTCAGAGAGATGAGCAATCAGCGCAAGATGACAGTAGTCGTAGCCTCACATGACCCACGTGTCCTAGACTGGTCTGATACGATATACTCACTGAGAAATGGAGAGCTGGCCGAGAAACGCTAGACCAGAACAAGAAGATGTGACACAACTGAAACCATGCTGAACAGCAGCATCACAGAGGAAAGCCTCCTGAGAGAGCGAAGAATGCCTGCAATGTTCTCAGCTGGCAGACTCATGATTGTCCATAGCCTAGCGAGAACCGCGCACCAGATCGCAGATGCGATACCTAGCCAGAAGAAACCCGTGAAGAGAGCAGTGTCTGGGTACTCTTGGAACAGACAGAAGGGACAATGATGGCTGGGCAAGCCTAGTACCATTGGTGCATAGACATCGTGCAGCATGAAGACATACAGGACTGCGGTCGCGCTAGAGAGTATGACCGACACGACGGGGTGGAATCGGAAGCGGTCTCCGAGCACCTGACCAACAATAATCAACAGCGACAGTACAATGGTCAACGCCATTATGATGATGCCCACATTCGTACCCAAGAAAGCAGACGGGGAGAATGGCGGTTGTACGTCATACACGCTCGAACAGCATGGAGCATAGATGGGACGCACTGCAGCCACTAGAAAAATATCGACAGCACTGTCAATGAGCACCATAGGGAGGAGAACCCACAGGAAGGCTCGGGATAGGGTTGCACTGAGAGGAAGCAGTGGGTGACGACGATTCGCATTCTCAATCACTATCCAGAGGCCGTAGGCGAAGGGAAGCGTGACCTTGAGTGCGAGTCCGATGACCGAGTACGGTGTTGCAACATTGATGACGCCGTAGGCGCACATGGCTCCGGGGCAGAACGGGACCAGTGACTGAAGCATCCAGAAGAACAACGGCACACTTGCCACTCTTGCAAGAAGAACCACTAGACCAATCGCTGAGAGCAGGTAGTACTTCTGCTCCGACCTGTGAGCTGCTTCCGGATTGCCGCTCGTATCATGCGTCACTTCTGTTGAAACGACGCCGCCATAGAATGCGAGCAACAGGGAGAGTACCCCGATAGCTAACAGGACCACGGTGGTCAGTGTGATAATCATCCTGTCACCAGAGTATCTCGCCCACTAAAGAGTTACGTATCGCAGGGCATCTGTTATCTATTCCTAGACAACGACAAAGGACTCCCTGCACACGCTACAGGTTATCGTTTCCCCTTTCACAGCAATCCGTTTCAGTTCATGGCTGCAATACGGGCAGACGGCAATCGTCTTTGGAGCAGGCCCCGTTCCGGTTCCAAGGATGAAATCGCCTGAGTCATGATCAACTCGACCTGAGAGATCCCTGCCATCCAAGAGGTCCGTCAAGATTCTACTCGCCACGTGCGTGGGCACACCTGCGTCCTGTGCAATCCGCTCGATTGGAATTCTACGGAGGTTGTCGACAGTCTTCTTCACGGCGGTGACGGGATCGACTATGGCCTTCTTCTCTGGCGGCCGAAGTCTGACAGACTGCAGCTCTGCTGCACCGACCTTAGACACTGGTGCCACTGGTGCGACCTGTGCTACCGGCTTCGGCACTTCCGTGGCCGCGGTCATCTTGGCCCGTAGGTCTGCCATTTTCCTACTGTACTCTTCTTCGGAAACAAGGCCGCGCATATAGTCGAGATCGAGGTCCCTGATGGCAGCCTCCATCTCTCGCATCTCGTCCTTCCCGCTCATCCGGCATCAGCTCCACTAGACTTCAAGACAACTGTGTTTCAACGTATATAAGACGACTGTAGATGTATTGCTCTCTGCTCCCGTGTGCCTCTTCGTTCTTACATGATTCGCCGGGCCACCCAGTGTCTGATGATGAAATACACAGGGCCTTGAAACACATCAAAAACATCATATCATCAACAATCCCCACGGTCCGTGAGCAATCGGGATGCACGAGTACTCCGCCGCCTGTTCAATCGTAGAGACTGCAGTTGAAGCCGCAAAGGCCCATCAGGCCAAGCGGGTCACAGTAGTGAACGTCGAGGTGGGCGAGTTCACATTCCTGATTCCGGAACAACTCCAGTTCAACTTCGAGATAGCATCTAAGGGCACCATGCTGGAGGGAGCGAAGCTGGGCATAAGCACAATCAAGGGCCGGCTCAAGTGCAGCACTTGCGGATACGAGGGCACGACCAAGGTCGACGATACACTTCCTCCGCAGATTGCAGTCTTTGCTCCCATGAAATGCTCGCAGTGCGGAGGCAGCGCGACAGTGATCACGGGTGGCAAGGAGTTCATCATCAGGAACATCGAGGCAGAGATAGACAGTTCTGCCTACAGCTAGAACAAGGACCGAAGAGTGTCATCATCAAACCCGGAACGGTTTATATCGAAGCGAAGACACCGCCATGTGCGGTATCTCAAGCCTAGGAGGCTTCTCATTGCCCAAGTCCATAAAGAAGTCCACCACCGGTCCGGCCCCCTTGAAGAAGCCTTCAGCCAAGCTGTCACCGACCACGGAAGATACGAAACCGAAGTCGGTGCGTACTGCAAAGACCAAGTCCACCAATCATCCTAGGGCGAAGGCTAGGGCCAAAGAGCCGAAAGGCAAGCAAGCCGAAGTCGTTACGAAGGAAGTCCCTGTTGAGCCTCTATTGGACACATCGGTGTTTGACGAGTACGCAGCGGATATCAAGAGCCAAGACCAACAGGTGTCCTTCAATGCGATTGACAGACTCGGAAGGACTGCTAGTCCTCGGGCCACAGACCTGCTCATTGACTGCCTGAAGGACCCGAGATATCTGGTACGGCTCAGTGCTGCGACCCAGCTAGGCGAGCGAAGAGACCCTAGGGCGATAGAACCATTAGCAGAGGTCCTCCGTGATGAGTCACTGTTCGTCCGACAGACTGCCGCGAGAGCTCTTGTGAACATAGGTGGTCGCGAAGCAATGGACGCAATCAAACGTGCAGGAGATGAAGGTCTTCTTCTGGATCATCTACCGGAGGGGAAGCGACTGGAACCAGACGACACAGCGGTATGACTAGGACTGCTTGCATTACAGGGGGCAAGAACTGGAAGAAAGACGCCGCCTATACAAGGATGGCATTCAGGATTCCCTGTTGACCGGGTCTGCTTGTGACCTTTGCTCTGCCCTTTGAGGTCTTGATTATGGTGCCCTTCGTGATGACCTTTCTCCGCTGGTAGTCGAGGTTGGCCGGGTTCTTCTCGACATCGAGTATTTCGGCGTGATAGCTTTCCTTCTTCTTGGGGTCTGTCACGTTCACGAACTTGACCTGAAACGCCGGTCTCTTCTTGTGGACGCCCTTGCTGTCGATTTCTCTTGCCGCAGCTTCGCCTATGATGGTCTCAGTAGGTGTTCGACCCATCTCGAACTTCCTTCGGCTTCTGAAGTGCTTCAGCTTCGCACCAGATGCTCTGCGGCCAGACCTAGTGTGCCAGACGCCCATCTTCGACTACCTCTTGACAAGTCAAAGACGCACTCCTCGGAGCTGTTTTAAACCTTGCTCAGTGTACGGCTCCCACAGGACGAGGTCCGGAAAGCGCCGATTCAAATACAGTCGGACGGACTCTCAACGTGTCCTGCAACTGGAGGCAAGCAACGTGTCCCGTATCGAGATGGCGCATGGCGCTGGTGGAAAAGCAATGCAGCGGCTTCTTGAACAGGTCGTTATTCCGTCTTTCGGGCTTCGAAAGATCGGGACCATAGGCCTTGACGAGATGGATGATGGTGCTACTCTGGAGGTCGACGGCCAACATCTCATTGTGACCACTGATGCACATACTGTTCAGCCACTCTTCTTCCCTGGTGGCGACATCGGAAAACTCACAGCATGCGGGACTCTCAATGACGTCGCGGTCATGGGGGCCAGACCTGTGGCAATGACCAACACTGTGATTGTGGAAGAGGGCTTTGAGATTGAAACTCTAAAGACGATACTTCACTCACTGAACGCGGTGATCGAGCCTTTAGGTGTGGCCATGATTGCAGGCGACACCAAGGTCATGCCACGAGGCACCTTGGATGGTCTTGTCATGTCGTCCACGGGCATTGGTGTGGTCTATCTGGACCGACCTGTGGCAGACAGTGGTGCCCGGCCTGGCGATGACATCATAGTCACAGGTCCCATCGGGGACCATGGAACGGCTCTGTTGGCCCATAGGGAGGGCCTGAAGTTTCAGACAGACTTGGTGAGCGATGTGGCACCCCTCTGGGAACCCATTCGAGACTGTCTTGATGTAGGCGGTGTTCATGCCATGAAAGACCCGACACGCGGCGGAACTGCAGTGGCCCTGAACGAGATTGCGTCCAAGTCGAAGGTCGAGATCGAGCTTGAGGAGAGCAGGATACCCGTGCGTACCGCAGTACGGTCTCTCTGCGATGTCCTTGGTCTTGACCCGCTTCATATCAGCTGCGAGGGGACTGCTGTGATGGCCGTGCAATCGTCAGAGACCGATAGGATCCTCGACGCACTCAGGCACCACAACATCACAAAGAATGCCACTGTGATAGGTTCTGCCAAGGAAGCAAAGACTGCAAGAGTGACGATGAGAACTGACATCGGGGGCAGAAAGGTGATACAGGTGCCGACTGGTGAACCTGTTCCGAGAGTCTGCTAGCTAGAGCGTCAGCTGTTCCTGCGGCTCCCCGTCCTTCTGCTCCTCAAGTATCTTCTTCAACTTGAACTTGAGCTGGGCCTTCATCTTGATCCTGTCGGGATCCAGCCCGAAGTAGTCCGCAAAGAGGGCCGTCGTGGTAAGCACCTTGCTCCTACCCTCGGGAGCAGCATCGATGAACTTCTTCTCCTCAAGTTCCTTTACCTGCTCATAGATATGCGTCCCACGCTGGTTCACGAGGTCTGACTGCAGAAGTGGCTGCTTGAGTGCAATGTAGACAAGTGTCTGAAGAGTTGAGTACGAGAGCAGTCCACCGGGAATCAGTCTACTCACCCTAGGCGTCAGCTCAGGTTTCAACTGCATTGTAAACCGATCCCTTGGCAGCTCGACAACCTCAAGAGCGCCGCCTCTCTCGTTGTATTCAAAGCTCAAGTCGCGTAGGAGCTTCTGGGTTGATGACTCTGCCTTGTCAATCATGCTCGCGAGTTCCTGAAGCGTTAGAGGTCTTCCCGAAACGTACAGCGCCGCCTCAAGAGTGATCAGGTCCTCGTCTGTCGGCACAACCTACTCCTCCAGCGATGACTGCGTGGTCGCAGGCCTGTACTCGTAGCCCTCGGGAGGCTCTATGAGTTTTATCCAGATGACCATGTCATCATCCACCCATACATCAACGAACGCCCTCGCATAGAGATGCAGGATGGCGAACAGCACACGCACCACTTCCTTACGTGTATTGTTCACAAGTACATCAATGAACGCCGTTGAGTCCCCAATCTCCATAATCCCACGAAGATCTGCGTATACCTCGGCAATGTTCTCCTCAACGTTGGTTCTCTCGGTTTCGACTCTGAACTCGAGTGAATCAATCTGTGTCCTGTACTTCTTTCTGGAGGACATGTCTCTCTCCCTGAAGCCCTTTGAGAGCACCTTATCCATAGCGACGAGTAGCTCCTCTAGGGTCACTTGGCGATTGACTAGCCTGAATGGGGGCCTAATCATCGGGACAATGAGCTCTCCGTCCTCATCAGGCAGCTGCTCGGGCGGGAGCACTCCCAGTTCCACGAGTTCTTTCGTCTTTCTCATGAATATG
>Ga0316620_10000468_pt1 | contig 16387 bp, 10 predicted proteins | sample OWC_Aug_M1_C1_D5_FD_207651 | JGI IMG/M metagenome (GOLD analysis project Ga0316620, IMG submission 207651) | Wetland soil microbial communities from Old Woman Creek delta, Ohio, United States - OWC_Aug_M1_C1_D5_B | ecosystem: Environmental > Terrestrial > Soil > Wetlands | place: USA: Ohio... | reverse complement strand
GTGGGGTCGGAAAGCACCGACACGAAGTCCACCTCGGCAAGGTGGTTCTGGCCCATGGCCAGGTAGGTGGCGCCGCGGTTGTTGCGGGCGTCGGTGAAGGCCGGGATGTAGTCGAGCGCCCGGTTGAACGACGCCAGGGCAAGGTCGTACGCGCCCATCCTGAGGTGGCAGAGGCCGATCATGTTGTAGACCGACGCGTTCCCCGGGCGGTGCCGATCCGCCTCCTCCAACCGCTTCAGCGCCTCCTCGTAGTTGCCCTGCTGCAGGAGCACCGAGCCCTGCCGCATGAGGGTAAAGGAGTAGAGCGGGTTGCTCTCGTCAGAGGAGCTTCCGGGCGGCTTCCTCGAGCCGCCGGAGGAGCAGGCGAGGAGGGGGACCAGGGAGACAACGAGCAGCGTCGCGGCGAGCCGTCTCATGAAACCTCCTGGGCGGCGGCCCGCCCCGCGGAATCAGCCCCGTGGTGACCAGTGGGCTGTGGCCCGCTGGCGAGGGGCGGCGGCGTCATGTCGCCGGCCGCCACAGCGGCCAGGAACGCGTCGATGACCGCCGGGTCGAAGCGGGTGCCGGCCATGGAGCGCATCTTGGCAACCACGTGGTCGAGGGACATGGCCTGCTGGTACGGGCGGTTGGTGGTCATGGCGTCGAAGGTGTCGGCCACGCCTATGATGCGAGCAACGAGTGGGATCTCGTCCCCCCTCAGCCGGTCGGGGTAGCCCTTCCCGTCCCATGACTCGTGGTGGTTGCGGATGCCGGGAATGATGTCCTTGAGCATGCGAATCGGGGACATGATCTGGGCGCCGATGTCGGTATGCCGTTTCATGACGGCAAACTCCTCGTCGGTCAGGCCGCCGGGCTTGTTGAGGATGCCGTCGCGGATTCCGAGCTTGCCTACGTCATGGAGGATGGAGGAGATGCGAATCCGGAACACCTCCTCCTGGTCGAACCCAATGTGACGGGCGATCGCCATCGAGTACGAGCTGACCCGCTCGGAGTGACCGCGGGTGTAGGGGTCCTTGGCGTCGATCGCAGCCGCCAGCGTGCGAATGGTGTCGAGGAACAGCTCCTGGTTCTGGCGCAACGCCTGCTTGAGGCGACGGACCAGGGCCTCGATGCTGCCGGCCATGTTGTTGAAGTTCGCGGCCAGACGGCCGATCTCGTGCTTGCCCGAGACGGTCGCTCGTACCGCCAGGTTGCCCTCGGCGATCTCGGAGGTAATGCCGGCCAGGGTCTGAATCGGGCGGATGAGCCGCCGGCTCATGGCAAAGCCGATGGCGAGGGCGACCAGGGCGGCCGCCAGGGTCACCTGCAGGGTCCGCATCTGCATCGCGCGCACAGCGGCAAAAGCCTCGGCTGCAGGTCGTTCCACCACCACCCCCCAGCCCACGCCGGTCACCGGCGCCACCGAGCCCACGACCATGCCGACCTCTTCGTCCAGCGTGTGCTTGTAGACCCGCGTCAGCCGGAGCTGGTTGCGCATGAAGTCCTGGACCAGCGGCGACGGGGCCATGCTCGAACCGCGCTGACCGGGACGCCGCGACACCACCACCGTTCCCTGGCCGTCGATGATGTTGACCAGCAGCCCGGTGTAGGCGTCGTCCAACAGACTTTCCTGCAGGGGACCGAGGTCGAGAACGCCCTCCAGCGTGCCCCAGATCTCGCCCGTTCGGGAGCGCAGGGGGTAGCCGAAAATGGCCGCCGAGATGCTGGCCTGTGGGATGTCCACGCTCGGGTACTCGACCTCCATTCCCTGCAGGGCCTCCTCGTGGGCCTTCTGCAGGATCTCCGACACCACCTGGTCGTTCTCGGGGCTGATCTGTGGGGCGCGGACGAATCTGCCCTCGCCGGTGATGTTGACGATGCGCAGGTAGATGAACGAGCGATTCTGCTCCTCGGACATGCTCTGCAGCAGGGCTTCGCAGGCTGCGAGGTCGAGGCGGTCACTGGCTTCAAGGGAGCGGGTGGTGCTCTTGAGCTGGATCCGGTGGCTGGAGAAGAAGAGCGAGACCTCTTTGGCTAGACCGACCGCCTGGCGGGTCAGGTACTGCTGCTCCTTGATCGCCAGGTCGTCCTTGTTGGTCGCGGCCAGGAGCAGCCCGACCAGGGCCACCGGGACCACTGTCACCAGGACTAGCGTCGCCGCGATGGGGTACGTAAGGCTCGAGCGGAAGCGTCCCAGCAGGCCCATAAAACCGCGTCGAATATATCATGTCAGGGCTGTGCGACCTGGCGTCTGCGCAGCTCGAGAGCAGAGGAGAGCATGCCCATCGACCGCAGGCAGGCTGGCGTGATCTTGCGCCGGCTCGCCGTCCTGCTCGAGGTGAACGGAGACGACCCCCACCGGGTGCGGGCCTTTGCCAACGGGGCGCGCGCAGTCGAGCGGTCGGCGGGCGACCTGGGCGCGAGGGTTGCCAGCGGCGATATCCTGAACGAGCCGGGCATCGGCAAGGGCATTGCCTCGTTCCTGGCCGAGCTGGCCGAGGACCGCCAGCCGGCCCTGCTGACCGAGCTGGAGGCCAGGATCCCGGTCGGGGTGCAGGAGCTGCTCGCGGTCCCGGGGCTGGGGCCGAAGCGCATCCGCGCCCTCTGGCTCGAGCTCGGGATCTCGTCGCCGGGCGAGCTCGAGTACGCGTGCACCGAGAACCGCTTGGCCGAGCTGCCGGGCTTCGGCGCGGCCAGCCAGCAACGGGTCCTCGACTCGCTTCGCTTCCTGGCCCGTGCCCGCGACCACCACCTCCTGCCCGAGGTCTGGGCGGTGGGTGAGCAGCTGGCGGGGTTGTTGGGGTCGACCGCCGGGGTCGTCAGGGCCGAGGTCGCGGGCGAGGTGCGTCGCGGCTGCGAGACCCCGTCCGAGGTCGACGTGGTGGCAGTGGCCGCGGGTCCGGAACCGGTGCTTGCGGCGCTCGCGGGCGCCCTCCCGGGCCTCGCCGTGGCAGACAGTGGGCTCCTGCAGGGCGTCCACGCGAGCGGGGTCGCCTGCCGCGTGCGGGTGGTTGGCAGCCGGGCCGGGGCCGTCGCGCTGCTCCTGGCCACGGGCTCCGAGGAGCACCTCCGCCAGCTCCGGCGACGGGCGGACGATGCCAGCCTGAGCCTGTCCGAGGACGGCCTGTGGCGGGGCGGGGAGCTGGTGGAGTGCCCGGACGAGGCCGCCGTCTACCGAGCGCTCGGTCTGCAGTGGGTGCCGCCCGAGCTGCGCGAGGGCGAGGGCGAGCTGGAGCTGGCCGGAGCGGGCCGGCTGCCCGAGCTGGTCCGCGTCGAGGACCTGCGGGGCGCCCTCCACAACCACACCGTGGAGTCGGACGGTCGCGCCACGCTGGAGGAGATGGCGACTGCGGCCGGCCGTGCCCGGTGGCAGTACCTCGGCATCGCCGACCACTCGGCGTCCGCCCACTACGCCAACGGCCTCGACGCCGAACGGTTGGACCGCCAGCTGCGCCAGATCGACGGGCTCAACCGCAGCGGGAGCGGACCGCGCCTGCTCAAGGGCCTCGAGGCCGATGTGCGGACCGACGGCGAGCTCGACGTCCCACCCGGGTTCGAGGAGCGCCTGGAGTACGTGGTGGCGTCGGTCCACACCGGCTTCAGGTTGGCGCGCGAGGCCCAGACCGCGAGGGTGCTGCGCGCCATCCGTCACCCGGCCTGCCGCATCCTCGGTCATCCTAGCGGCCGCCTGCTGCTCGCCCGACCGGGCTACGAGGTGGACCTGGAGCAGGTGCTCGTCGAGTGTGCAGGCCAGGGTGTGGCGGTGGAGATCAACGCCAGCCCGTACCGGCTCGACCTCGACTGGCGCTGGACCCGGCGCGCGCTCGCGCTGGGTCTGCGGGTCGCCATCAACCCCGACGCCCACGACGTGGAGGGCCTCGCCGACGTCCGCTGGGGGGTGATGGTCGCGCGCAAGGCCGGCGCCATCGCCCGCGACGTGGTCAACGTAGGCGACATCGACGACTGGCTGCGCTCTCGGTAGGCTTCTGGTAAGTTGTTGGCTGTGATCGACCTCGACCTGGCAGAGGCATTGTCCCACCGTGGCTGGATCGACATCACCCGGCCGTTGACGCCGGCGACGCCGGTGTGGCCGGGCGACGAGCCGTTCGCGGTCCACACCGCGGAGGAGAAAGGCTGCGTGCTGTCCTGGTTCTCAACCACCTGTCACGCCGGCACCCACCTCGAGGCGCCGATGCACCTGGAGCCGGGGGCCGCGGCCGTGGATGAGGTGGCGCTGGGCCGGTTGATCGGTCCGGCCGAGGTAGTCCTCGCCACCCCGGCGGGCCTGCGCATCGACCGCCGGGCCCTGCCCGCGGGCTGGGCGCCGCGCGCCTCCCGCATCCTGGTCCGCAGCGACGGTCACCCGCTGCAGCAGCCGGTGGGGGAGAGCTTCGCCGGCCTCGATGTGGACTTGGTGGAGTGGCTGGCCGACCAGCAGGTGGAGCTGATCGGGGTCGACACGCCCTCGGTCGACCCCTTCTCGGCGACCGGCTTCGAGGCCCACCGCGCGCTGGCTCGTAGAGGGGTGACGTGGATCGAAGGCCTGTGGCTGGGGGACGCCAATGCCGGCCTCTATCTGCTGCTGGCCCTGCCGCTGCGGCTGGCGGGCACCGAGGCGGCCCCCCTGCGGGCGCTCCTCAGGCCCCTCGGGAAGGAAGGAGCTCTGGCATGAGCGGGGCCATATCGTCACCCCACGCGCAGCGGACCGTGGTCGTCACTGGCGCCTCGTCGGGCATCGGGCTGGCCTGCGCGCGGGCCTTTCTCGAGCTCGGCGACCGGGTTGTGGCGCAGTACTGGACCCAGCCCGCGCCGGTAGCCGCGCTGAGGGGGGCCTTCGGGGCCGAGCAGGTGACACCGGTCGAGGCCGACCTCGCCCGCGAGGAGGGCTGCGTGTCCCTGATCCGGGCCGCGGGCAAGGCTGAGGTGCTGGTTCACTCGGCCGGGATCTGGAACGACGGCCCGATCCGCGAGCTCGACGCCCGTCTCCTGGAGGAGATGTTTCGCACTAACACCTTCTCCGCCTACTACCTGGCCCGCGAGACTGCCCGCAGCATGGAGCGCGGCTGCATCGTGTTCATCGGCTCCACCGCTGGACAGCGGGGAGAGCCCGGCCACTCCCACTACGCCGGGTCCAAGGCTGCCCTGTGGGGCCTGGTGCAGTCGCTTGGCCAGGAGCTGGCGCCGTCGATCCGGGTCAACCTGGTGTCGCCGGGCTGGGTGCGGACCCCGATGTCCGAGCCGACCCTGGCCGCGTCCGGCCGCGAGGCCAGGATCGTGGCGACCGTTCCCCTGGCCCGCATCGCCGAGCCCGAGGACGTGGCCGCGGCCGTGGTCTTCCTTGCCGACGAGGCGCGTGCCCGGCACCTGACCGGCGTCGACCTCCCGGTGTCCGGCGGGGCGCTGTTGCCGCTCCCGCGGGGATAGGGCGCGACCTGTCCTGGAGCTGCGGGGCGTGCCGTGCCCAAATCGCCGGGTACAATTCCCTTGAGATGCCGGCACAGGGAGAACCACCGCCGGCGCCGGGCGGAGCGTTCCGCCTCGGTGACTGGCTCGTGCAGCCCAGCCGTGAGCCGCCGCGGACCGCAGCGTCGAGGCACCTCTCGAGCGGGCGATTGACCGGAGCGCGGCTCGCTCGGCGCGGAGGCAGCCATGACACGACCGAGACGATTCCAGGTTGCCCGCGGCGCGAGGCTCGCCGCATTGGTGATGGTTGTGCTCGCCTCGAGCGTTTCGCTGGCCGAGGAGGCGAGAACGCCGGACGAGCTGCTCGAGGGGTTCCTCGCCGCGGTCGAGAACCACTCCTACGAGGACATGGTCGCCCCCTTCGTCGTCCAGGGCCCAGAGATCGCGGCCGGGGTGGCAAGCATCGAGGCAGAGGCGAGGCTGCAGCTCGACGCGCTGACCGAGGCCCTGGGGCCGCGGCTCAGCCAGGGCTACACCACCGTACTTCCTGGGTCAGCTCAGGCAGGGGGACTACGAGATCTGTCTGTGGAAGCTCGAGTACTCAGACGGCGGCGATGACGACCTCGCCTACGCGCTCTTCAGCGGGGGAGCGGTACGCGGTCCTGGCGTGCGGCCGCCGTCATTCCTGATCTCACCCCAGGCGAGCGGGCCCCGCCAGGAGAAGTCCGGACGCGAGGGAGCGGTCCGCAATGGGCGTGTGGAGGGATCGGACGCAACCCTGCACCAGTTCCGGCTGTCGTTGGCCAGCTCAGATGTCGCGCGCAGAGACCTTTGGTGGTGCCAGGTTGAGCCAGTTGCGCCGCTGACCCTCTGGCTGCGGTGGCGCCCGCAGGAGTTCGAGCCGCCCGAGTCGACCCACAGGTTCGCTTTCCACCTCGAAAATCCAGAGATTCACCCGGCACGCGACCTGGCCCTCTTCTCCCTGGCAGTCGCCCTGAGCATTGCCGCGGATGAGCCATTCGGGTATGGCGGCTGGCAGAGCTCGCCGTGGTCAAGCTCCCCGGAGCCTCACTCGTCCGCCTCCCTCTGGCCGTGATGGACCGGGATGGGTGCCCGGCTCATCCCTTCGCGCCGCGCTCCGGGTCTGCCTCCTTGAGGAAGCGGGCGGCCTCCTCCGGGGGGGTGGGGTTGATGGTGTAGCCGGAGCCCCACTCGAAGCCGGCGCTGCGGGTGACCCTGGGCACGAGCTCGATGTGCCAGTGGAAGTCATGCTCGATCGTGGACCAGTAGTCGGGCTGACCCGGTCGGGGGTGGGGGCTGGGCGAGGTGTGGAGGACCAGGTTGTAGGGGGGGTCGTTGAGGAGCACGCGCAGCCGGCGCAGGAGGTCGCGCAGCATCGAGGCCAGCCCGAGCAAGTCGTCGTCGGTGGCGTAGGCGAGGTCGTGGCTGTGCTTGGTGGGCAGGATCCAGGTCTCGAAGGGCAGGGCCGCCGCGAAGGGTTGCAGGGCTACGTAGCGGTCGCTCTCCAAGGCCACGCGCTCGTCCAGGCGCTGCTCCTGGCGAATCAGGTCGCAGAAGATGCAGCGCTCCTTGCGGCTGAAGTGGTCGCGGGCCGAGCGCAGCTCCTGCGCCACCACCGTGGGGATAATGGGCGTTGCGATGAGCTGGCAGTGGGGGTGGGAGAGGGAGGCGCCGGCCTCGGCCCCCCGGTTCTTGAAGATGAGAACGTAGCGCAGTCGGAAGTCGCGCCGCAGGTCGACCAGGCGCTCGCGCCAGGCAACCAGGACCAGCGCCAGCTCGGTCAGCTCCAGGTCGGCCATCTCGCGGTCGTGGTCGGGGCTCTCGATAATCAGCTCGTGGGCGCCGACCCCGCTGACCATGTCGTGGAGGAGGTCGCCCTCGCGCTTGACCTCGCCCTCGACCCGCAGCACCGGGAACCGGTTGGGGACCACCCGTACCTGCCAGTTAGGGCCGCTGCCGGCCTTGTTGGCGCGCGGGATGACGAAGATCTCGCGCAGGGTCCGGTCCTCGCTGCCGAGCTCGAAGGGGCACCCCGCGGCCGATTCCTCGGCGACCCGTGAGTCGTCGGGCACGATGAACTGCTGCGGGCGGTGCTTGCGCTCCGGCGCGATGATCGTCCAACGGTGCTTGATCGGGCAGTGGCGGAGCTCGGACATGGGCTGACACTAGCGCGGTTCGGTGGGCGCTGCAACCGGTGGTGCCAGTTGGTCATGACGAAGTGACGAAGCTGTTGCTCGCAGGCTTCCAGCGTCGTCGGGTAGCCAGCCTCAGCGACAACCTCGTCACTTCGTCAAGTCTGGCACCCCGCCGGTTTCCTCATCCACCATGAGCGGCTCGAGGAGGAGCACCTCGCCTGCGGGCAGCTGGTGCTCGCCGAAGCGCACCTCGAGGCGGTGGCCAGCCGCCGGGCTCCAGGGCAGGACGAGCTCGGCCACCCGCCCGACAGCGGCACGCACGCCGTCGCAGTCAAAGCCCGCTTTGCCGACGTGGGCCGTCACCTGGGCGCCTGCGGGCGATCGCAGGCGGACCTCGAGGTCGGCGTCGGCCAGCGGGCCGGCCATGCCGTCATCGGCCTCGACCAGCAGGTACAGCTCCTCGGCGCCGCTCCACACCGCGAGGCGGCGCAGGGGGCCGTCGCGCTCCTCGGTCAACCAGGTGGCAAGAGACCACTCGAAGTACGAGGTCACCTGGCCGTCGAGGATCGGCGACGGCCAGACCGAGGAGACCGGGACCCGAATCCTGCGGGTAACGGTCTTGAGCGGCTGCTGGAGATCGATCGGGGGCTCGATGCCGGCCGCGGCGCAGGCGTCGCCGAGGTGCGACCTGAAGATGCGGTCATAGAGCGGGGCGAGGGGGGTCGGGTTGTCGTCGCCCAACCACCAGAACCAGTCCGAGCCCTCGGCTAGGAGCATCGAGTGCGGAAGCTCGGCCCCGGCGTCCTCGAGGGCCTGACGCACCTGAGCCAGGGCCTGCCAGGCCCCGGTCTTCTCGGGATGTCCGATCCAGGTGGCGAAGATGCTGTTGATCCAGGAGCCCGGGTGAAGCCGGGTCAGCTGCCGGGGCGGGAGGCGGGTGGAGAGCTGGCAGAGGGTGGCGGGCTCGAGCTCGGAGGCATGCTCCCCGATCCGGGCCATGAGCTCGCGCAGGAAGGTTCCGCCGCAGCGGGGGTAGTGGAGCCACGGGTTTTCGCCGTCGAGGGCGACGACGATCGCCGCATCGGGCTCGAGATCGCGGGCCAGGCCGGTCAGATGGTCGACATAGGCGCGGGCGGCGCGAGCCTCGTCCTCCCAGTTTCCGAAGACGAAACCGATCTCGTCCGACAGCCAGCGGTCGCGGAAGAACAACGTGGGGCTGCCGTCGTCGAGGCGCCACGGACGGTACAGCTCCGGCGCGGGCACGTTGCCGACCCGTAGCGGCCGCCCCAGGCTGCGCTCCAGGATCCCCTCGTCGGTCACCAGCCAGCGGACGCCGGCCTCACCGTAGACCTCGAGCGCCTGGGGCGAGACCGAGCCCTCGGGCGGCCAGCAACCGCAGGGGTCGAAGTCGCGCTCGCGCATGAAGGCGAGCGCGGCGTCGAGCTGGTGGCGGGCGTCGCCGCGGCGCTGGAAGGCGGGAACGACCGGCGCCGGCTCTGGCGCCCAGCTCGCCGCCACGACCGCGGTGTCGATGAGCAGCGGCATGATGGGGTGGGCGTAGGGGCTGGTGGCGATCTCGACCCCGGGCTGGCGGGCGAGATCGCTCCACAGGCTCAGGATCTCGCCCGGCTGGGCTTCGAGCCAGGCCACCGCGGCCTCGTGGTCCTCGGTCGCGAAGTGGCGCTGGCGCCCGTGCAGGGGCGCCAGGCGGCTGTCCAGCCAGGCCTGATCGCCGGCCTGGGCCAGGATTGCCAGGACCTGCAGGTCACGGAGGTCGCCGGGGGCCCAGAGCCGGTGTCGGCGGTCCTCGCGCCAGGTTCCGTTCCGCCGGGCCGCGAGCTCGCGCAGGCGCGGGTAGCGCTCGAGCTGGCGTCGCGTCACGTGGAACGACCATTCGAGGAGAACGCCGCGATCCTCGGCCGTCAGCTGGGCGGCCGGACGAGCCAGCGCCTGCAGTACCGGATCGCTCACCCTGCGGTCGCGATAGGCCTCCATCTGCTCGACCAGGGTCGGTACCAGGTTGAGCACCTGCCCGCGGGCCCCGCTCTCGCGGATGGCCCGGGCGAGCGTGGTGTAGGTGCCTCCGGCGTGGAGGAGGACCCAGGGCGCATGGGCCACCCCGTCAGCGGTGCGGTAGGCGGGTTGGTGCAGGTGCCAGAGGAAGGTGATGGTGGCCATGGCCAGGATGCAGCGAGCGCAGCTCAGTCGTGCTTGGAGTAGCGACGGTCCATGGCCAGAGCCTCGTACTCGTCCTCGGTGGCGAACTGGGCCGGGTCGTCATTGGAGCACACGGTGCACAACGCCTCTGTGACCTTGTCACCCTTCCACTCGAAGACGTAGACCGGGCTCTCGCATTCGAGGCAGATGAGATATTCGGGCATCATGGCTCACCTCCCCATAGCCGACACGACGATTGTAGCCGGTCTTCCGTGCCCGAGCCCGATCGTGATTCCGATCCCGAGCTCGTTGACGTTGCCGTGCTCGTTGCCGGGTTTGCCATGGGCGCGTTCGGTGGTCCATCACGGCAACGGCAAAGGTAACGGTAACGGGCTCGGGTTGGGGCTCGATGGCGAGACGGCGCTGGCTAGCCGTCGCCCAGCTGCAACCCGAGAAGGTCGGCGATCTCGCTGCGGGAGAACGTCTGCACGACCTCGTCGCTGGCTGCGATGACCTCGGCGGCGAGCGAGGTCTTGCTTTCGATGATGCGGTCGATGTGCTCCTCGATGGTGTTGCGGGTGAGGAGCTTGAAGACCTGGACGAAGCGCTTCTGCCCGATGCGGTGGACGCGATCGGTGGCCTGGTTCTCCTTCGCCGGGTTCCACCAGCGGTCGTAGTGGATGACCACCGAGGCGCCGGTAAGGTCGATCCCGACCCCGCCCGCGAGCAGGCTCGCCAGCAGCACCCGCTCGTGCTGCGCCGAGTTGAAGCGACGCACGATCCGGCCCCGGTCGCGCGTGGCGCCGGTCAGGATGAGGACCGCAATGCCGCGCTCCCGGAGGTGGCGCTCGAGGAGCTCGACCATCATCACGTACTGGGAGAAGACCACGACGCGGTGGTCCCCGGCCAGAGCCTCGTCGAGGATCTGGTCGAAGACCTCGATCTTGCCGGCCGACTCGTCGGAGGCCGATTCAGTGATCAGGGCCGGGTGGTCGCACACCTGCTTGAGACGGGTCAGGAGGGCGAAGATGTGGAGGTAGGGAATATCGGCCCCGGGATCGCGCAGCTGCTCCGCGATCTGCGCCGCCCGCTCGCGGTGGATGTCCCGGTACAGGCTCTCCTGCTCGGGCGTCAGGTGGCAGAACCTGAGGTCCTCGACCTTGTCCGGCAGCTCGGACAGGACCTGCTCCTTGAGGCGGCGCAAGGTGAGCACCGACAGGCGCTTGCGCAGGCGATGGAGCTCGTGGTGGGAGGGGTTGCGGTGGGTCGAGCGAAACTCCCGCTCCGAGCCAAGATAGCCGGGGAAGATGAGGTCCACGACGGACCACAGCTCGAGCAGGCGGTTCTCCAGCGGCGTGCCGGACATCGCGACCCGGAAGCCGGCCTGGATCTTGCGTGAGGCGCGCGCCGCCTTGGTGCGCGGGTTCTTGATCCGCTGCGCCTCGTCGAACACTGCAACCTCCCACGAGTGGGAGGTGAGCTCGGCCGTGGAGCGGACGAGGATGTCGTAGGTCGTGACCACGACGCTGGTGCTCGGGGGCAGCTCGCCGAGCGAGCGGTCAGGCCCGTGGAAGGTGCGGGTCTCGAGGTTCGGGGCATAGCGCGCGAGGAGGTCGAGCCAGTGCTCGAGGACGCCGCGCGGGCAGACCACGAGGAAGCGGTTCAGCGGCTGGGCCTGGCGGAGCAGGCACAGGAGCCCCATGACCTGATGGGTCTTGCCGAGACCCATGTCGTCGGCGAGCAGGGCGCCGACGCCGGCCAGGTAGCGGCTCCACAGCCAGGCCACGCCGTCCCGTTGGTAGGGCCGGAGCTGGGAGCGGAGGCCCGGCGGGTCGGCGATGGCCGGGGTGGTGGCCCCGCGCAGGAGATCGGCCAGCGTGCGCAGGCTCTCCTCCCCCCCTATGACGGGCAGCTGGGTCTCGGCCACCAGACGGACAAAGGCGACGCGGTCACCGATCAGGCCCTGCTCGGCGCCGCGCTGGGGCATGCGGAAGCCGGCGCGCTCGAAGGGCTGCAAGTCCGGGGCGCGCACGATGACTGCGCCGACGCGGCTGAAGCCGGTCTCCAGGAGACCGACCGCCTCGGACCAGCTCAGGGAGCGGTCGCCGGCGGCGAAGCCGGGTCGAAGCAGCACCTTGCCTTTGGCCGTGAGCTCGGCCTCGAGAGTGGTCGGCCTCGGCTCCTGGGGCTGACGGAAGCTGGCCAGCTGGCCCTCCGGCAGGTACCACGGGTGCTGGACCAGCTGGGGATGGTCGAGGTTGAGGAAGCGGAGGGCGTCACGGCCGGTCAGCACCTGCCTGCCCCGGCGGTGGAAGGCGACCAGGAGGGTGGCCGGGTCGAGGCGGCGGCAGAGGTGGCCGCCGATCCGCGCCCAGCGGCCGTACAGTCGGTCGCGCAGGTCCTCGGCCGAGTAGACGGTCCCGTCCGCTAGCCGGTAGCCGGGGTCGAGGGTGATCCCCTCGTCGTTCCAGGAGGCGCGCAGGACGGGGTGGAGGCGAGCCTCGGACAGCTCGAGCTCGGCCAGCTCGCCGTTGAGCCTGAGCCGCGGCAGGGAGTGGAGGAGGGGCAGGGCATCGGGCAGGGCGGAGGCCGAGAAGAAGACGACCCGGCTGTCGCCCGAGGGCAGCGTGATCCTGATCTCGACCTCCTGGCCGTTGAGGCGGGCGAGGGCGGTCCCGGAGCGCTGCAGCGAGAGCTGGAGCTCGAGGGCGGGACGGAGGTCGGAGTCGGACAGGTGGCTGAGGTCAACGCGGTCGGTGGTGGAGCGCGCCGGAGCGATGAACGGGTGGCGCGAGTGGCTGCGCCAGATCGAGCCGGGCCCGAGGCGCATCATGGTCGGCCGCACGTCGAACCACTGCAGCAGGGTCGCCGCGGCGTGGGCGCAGAGGTCCGGCCGCTCGCCGCACTGGGAGCAGCTCGAGGCAAAGGGCGATGCGCCCGAGCGCTCGACCACCCGCACCGAGCTGGGCGGGTTCTTGAGCTCGCCCTCGAGGTCCTCACCGGTCCAGGTGAGGCGTGCGACCTTGTGCTCCTGGTACAGGGTGTAGCCGCGTTCCGCCGGTCCCCGGGTGAGGAGGCCGAGGATCTCGCCCCTCCCGAGGCGGCACAGGCTGGAGGCCGAGCCGCCGCTCAGGGCCGAGCTCCTGGAGCGGACCATAGCCTTTCATCCTAGCAGGTCTCGGGGTGTGAGTGGAGGGGCATGTGCCCGTGCCGCTCCCGTGCGTGGCGGTTCCGGTCCCCATTCCCGAAGGGCTCGCGCCGAGCCTGTCGCGCAGTCTCCTACGGAACGGTCGACGACCAGGCGCTGGTATCGCCGCTCTCGAAGCCGTCGGCGAAGATCCCACTCGCGGTCACGTACAGCACTATGGCGTCGTGGTCTGCGGCCCGCATCGGCGTCTGGTCGTCCACGCGGTAGCGTTCCGGGGCGTCGGCGTTGCCCCGCCCGTACTCCAGGCCGGTCACCCACGGGGTGGCCGCGATGGAGGTGAGCACGTGGTCGAAGACCTGGGCCGAGCCGCGGTAGACGTAGGAGTAGCGCTCCTCGGCCGGCGAGCCCATGACCTGCTTGCGGAGGTTGGGATCGACCAGGTCCGGTCCCGAGAGCAGGTTCTCGGTTGGCTCGAAGTCGCCGCAGATCTGGCCGACCACGTCCACGTAGCCGTCGGTGAACTGGAAGGCGTTGTAGTCGCCAACCACGACCAGCGGCGTGTCCGCGGCCGAGGTCTGGAAGTCCTGCACCTTTTGGGCGATGGACTGGGCCTGCTCGAGGCGCTTCTGGCGCACCCAGGGGTCGGTGGTGAGGCCGATCTGGGAGCGGACGTGGTTGTTGAGGACAGCCACCTCGAGGGTGCTGCCGGCGGCGGAGAACGAGCCCTCGAGCAGGAGCGGCGGCCGGTCGTGCACGTCGTAGGTGTAGCCGCCGTAGTCGAAGGTCTCGCTCTTGCCGAGCTGGGTCACGGCGCTGACCGCAAAGGTGTCGCGGACCAGGAAGCCGATGTTCACCCCGCCCTGGATGTTGCCGGGCACGAGGTACCCGGTGTAGCTGACCGAGGGGTCGTCGGCCAGGATCTGGGCGGCCATGGCGTCGAGCACGGCCAGCTTCTCCACCTCCTGGACCGCGATCACGTCAGGTGCCCGCAGGACCTGGCGGATGTACATCGAGTGCTTGGTCAGGCGACGCTGGTAGGTGAGCGCCGAGATCACCGGTTCGTCGCCGGGGTCGTCCACGGTGTCGTACATCTGGTACGAGTTGAGCGAGGCGATGGTCAGCTCGTCGGCGGTGGCCGCGCGGACCGCCACCGGCAGGGTCACCGGGGTGACGGTCAGCGCGGTCGGCCACAGCTCGTAGGCCTCGCTCTCGTAGGCCATGACCCCGCTGGCGATGAACGGCGAGTCCGAAGCCACCAGCTGGTTGGCCAGGCCGAGCCGGTTGGGGTCGACCTTGAAAATCTCCGGGTTGCCGTCGAAGGTCGGAATCGTGCCGCCGAGCCCGGGCCACTCGGCCCCGATCTCCCGAAAGGCGCGGCCGACCCTGGACACGCCGTAGAACTCGGCCATCTGGTCGGACCCGGTGTCCTCGGTTGGCCCGGTGGCGGTGCCGGTGGCGACGTGGACCCGCATGCCCTCCCAGCACTCGAACTGGAGGGTGCAGCTTGGCAGCTCGGGGTCGGGCGAGGGCAGGGTGTCGGTGAACTCGATCGCCGCAGGCAGCGTGTCGGTGCCGACGACGGTGACCTGCGGCGAGCCCCCGATCTCGGTCAGTCCGTTGTACTCGGCGACCAGGCCGGTGACGTCCACCGAGTTGCCGACGCTGACCGTGGGCGCGGTCGACGTATAGACGAAGACGCCGTTGGAGGTGTCCGGGTCGAGGTCGTCGCGGGCCGCCGGGGTCTGCATGAAGAAACCGTTGGAGGCCTTGACCGTGACCACGTTGGCGAGGGTGGTGATGGTCTGCCCGTCCCAGGGCGAGGACTCGCCAGCGCCCTGGATTTCGAAGATCTCGAGGCTGGGCGCCTGGTTGGGGTTGGGCGTGGAGGTCACCTTCCAGGTCGCCGAGAGGTCTTCCGAGGTCTCGTCGTGGCCGGAGATGCCATTGCCGCCGGCTTCTGCCTCCAGGCCCTCGTTGGGGTCGATGCGGAGGAAGCTCTCGCCGCTCGAGTGGGCCACGGTCGAGATCACGTCCTGGTCGGCGATGGCGGTGTCGGCGTAGTAGGTGGAGGGAGTGCCGTCCGGGTCGGGTCCGTCGATGGACACGCCGGTCTTGTCCACCGCCTCGGCCTTGTCGCCCCACGGGGCGTAGTCGATGTCGGCGACCAGGTCGGCATTGCCGTCCCAGAGGAACAGGATCGCCACCTCGCCGTCGTCGGCCAGGTCGCCCTGACCGGCGATGGATCCGGTGAGGGCCTCGCGCATGTCCGGGATCGCGTCCGGCGTGCCGTCCTCGTAGAGCTCGTAGGTGGGGTCGACGCCGTAGGCAGCGACGAAGCCGGCCGAGCCGGAAATGGCCACGGTCTGAAAGACGCCCGGACCGATGCTGGCCCCGGCCGGGAAGCGGGCGAAGAAGTCGCCGCCCGCGCCGCCGCCCGCGTTGGAACCGGTGACGATCTTGTAGTAGTAGGCGCCGGTGGCGGAGTTGGTGGCGTCGGTCAGATAGAAGTTGGAGAGGTCGACAGCGACCGCCGTCGGATTGTAGATCTCGATGAACTCCCCGGCGCTGGGCGTGACCGCGATCTCGGAGACCAGGATCGTGGTGCCGCCACCCGGGTTGGGCGAGGGCAGGGTCTCGATCCAGGTGACCGAGAGGTTCTCCGAAGTCTCGTTGTGGCCGGTGAGCCCGTTGCCTCCGGTCGCGGTTTCGGTGCCTTCGTCCGTGGCGGCGCGCTGCCACGAGTTGCCATAGAGGTGGGCGATGGTGTCGATTACATCCTGGCCGGCCTGGGCCGTATCGGCGAGGTAGACCGAGGGCGTGGAGTCGCCGTCCGGGCCGTCGATCGCGACCCCGGTCTTGTCGACCCACTCGGCCTTGTCACCCCACAGGGCGTAGTCGAGGTCCTGCACCAAGTCCGAGAGGCCGTCCCAGCAGTAGAGAATCACGACCTCGCCGGAGTTGGTCAGCCCGCCCTGGTTGGCGATCGATCCCGGAAGAGCTTCCCGCATGTCCGGGATGTCGTCGGCCACGCCGCCGTCCTCCCACAGCTCGTAGGTGGGCTCGATCCCGTACACCGAGAGGAAGCCGGCAGAGCCGGCCAGGGCGACCACCTGGTGCTCGCCTGGCGCGATGCGAGCGTTGGCCGGGAAGCGGGCGTGAAAGTCGCCGTACGCGCCGCCGCCGGCGTTGGCTCCGGTGACGATCTTGTAGTAGAAGGTGCCGTCCGGCTCGTAGGTGGCATCGGTGAGGTAGACGTTGCCGAGGTCGATCGGCGATCCGGTCGGGTTGTAGATCTCCACGAACTCGCCCTCGGTGGGTGTGATGGCGATTTCGGTCATGAGAAGGGTCGGGTCTCCGGGCGCCTTGCCGTCGTCAGCCAGTGCCGGCGGTGCGGCGAGCAGGACCAGCATGACTGCCGCCACGAGCGACCGGATGACGGAACAAAGAACAAGAGACGACACAGGTCTGGGATTCGCCATGGCGACCCTCCTCGCGTGTGACATGCGCAAGTGTAGCGAAAGCGCGACCGGTCACCCACCCAAGT
>Ga0316620_10000467_pt1 | contig 16406 bp, 14 predicted proteins | sample OWC_Aug_M1_C1_D5_FD_207651 | JGI IMG/M metagenome (GOLD analysis project Ga0316620, IMG submission 207651) | Wetland soil microbial communities from Old Woman Creek delta, Ohio, United States - OWC_Aug_M1_C1_D5_B | ecosystem: Environmental > Terrestrial > Soil > Wetlands | place: USA: Ohio... | reverse complement strand
CAGAAAAGCCGGCTTTTCACAAATCTCTCCTCGCTCCCGCCAGGTTGCCGCCACACTTCCTTTGACGCTTTTCGGGCAGCCCGCGGATCTACTGCGGATCTTCCTCTGCCTGGAACCGATAGCCGAACCCGCGGACCGTTTCCAGCAGGTCGCTGCGCTTCCCGAGCTTCTTCCTCACCGCCATGATGTGCACATCGACCGTCCGGTCAATCACCTCGACATCGCGTCCCAGCACGTGGTCGATCAGTTCGCCGCGGGAGAACACGCGCCCGGGATGGGAAGCCAGAAAGCAGAGGAGGCGAAACTCGGTGGCGGTAAGCTCGATCCGTTTTCCCCCGCAGGAGACCTCGCACTTGTCCCGGTCAATGGCAAGCTCGCCCCGCTGCAGCAGCGAGGCCGGCTCACGGTGCCCTGCCGCGCGCCGCAGCAGCGCCCTTACTCTCGCCGCCAGTTCGCGGACACTGAACGGCTTGGTGATATAGTCATCCGCTCCCAGTTCAAGGCCGACAACGCGGTCGGTCTCCCCGGACTTGGCCGTCAGCATGATCAGCGGAATCGATGCGGTCCGGCTGTCGGCGCGCAGCCGGCGGCAGACTTCCAGGCCGTCCAGCCCCGGCAGCATCAGGTCCACCAGGACAACATCCGGCCTCTCCCGCAACGCCATGGCAAGGCCGGTTTCGCCGTCGAACGCGCCGAGCACCCGGTACCCCTCTTTTTCGAGGTTGTAGCGCACCAGGTCGATGAGATCCTTCTCGTCATCAATGGCAAGCACCGTTTTTTTCATTTCTGCTCCAAAAATGCCGACCTCAGACCTCAGACCTCCGACCCGGAAGGTCGGGATCGGGATCGGGATCGAAACTCACATCTTCTCGATCCCGATCCCGAGCATCTTCATGGGATACCGGGTGCGTCACGAGCGCATGAGCTGCTGACCACGGCAGGCGCTACTCATCGGCGAGCGTTCTGCTCTCCCGGCGGTGCCTGACCTCGCGCCCCTCCACCAGATAGATCACCTCTTCGGCGATGTTGGTCGCGTGATCGCCGACGCGCTCCAGGTTGCGCGAAATCAGGATCAAACCGAGTGCCCGCTCGATCGTTCCGGGATCGGCCATCATATAGGTCAGGAGCACGCGGAAGATCTGGTCGCGAAATGCATCGACCCCCTGTTCGTCGTTCAAAACCTGGTGCGCCAGCCGGCAGTCGCGCGCCACCAGCGCTTCGAGGCTGTTGCGCACCATCTGTTCCGCAATCTCGCCCATGCGCGGCAGGTCGACGAGCGGTTTCAACGGGGGCGCCTTCAGCAGGTGACGGACATTCTCGCTGATGTTGACCGCCTGATCGCCGATGCGCTCCAGTTCCGAGGCTATGCGGGAAGCCATGAAGAGGAAACGGACATCGCTGCCCACCGGCTGCTGCAGCGCGGTCAGCTTGACGGCGCGGTCATCGATTTCCATCTGAAGTTCGTTGACTTCCTCCTCCCTGCGGGCGACCTCCGCGGCCAGCGCCTCATTCCGTTCGATCAATGCCCGCAATGCCATCTGGATCATGGACTCGGCCGTCCGCCCCATGCGCAGAAGCTTCTCCTGCAGATCCTGAATCTGTTCATCGAAGTGACGCTGCATCTAGCCGAACCTCCCTGAAATATATTGCTCCGTCCTCGGATCGGATTGCAGGGTGAAAATGGTCTGCGTTTCCCCGACCTCCACAAGCTCGCCGAGCAGCATGAACGCCGTGTAGTCCGATATCCGGGCTGCCTGCTGCATGTTGTGCGTGACGATGACAATGGTATAGAGCTTCTTGAGCTCGATCAGCAATTCTTCGATCCGCGCCGTCGCAATCGGGTCCAGGGCTGACGTGGGCTCATCCATCAGCAGCACCTCCGGCTCAACCGCCAACAGGCGCGAGATGCAAATGCGCTGCTGCTGCTCCGGCGCAAGAGAGAGCGCGGAAGCGTCCAGCCGGTCCTTGAGCGTGTCCCACAAACCGGTCTGGCGCAGCGCTCTTTCCACCCGCATATCGAGGTCGCCTGAAGACAGGCCGTGAATCCTCGGCCCGTAGCCGACGTTTTCGAAGACCGAGAGCGGAAAAGGATTCGGCCGCTGGAACACCATGCCGACCCGCTTGCGGAGCTGTCGCAAATCGACCCTGGGACCATGGATCGACTGGCCGTCGAGCATCACGTCGCCGGAGATCCGGATGCCGCGGATGCCGTCGTTCATGCGGTTGAATACGCGCACGAGCGTGGACTTGCCGCAGCCCGACGGCCCGATAATGGCGGTGATGGCACGGGGGGACACGGCGAGGGACACTCCGAACAGTGCCTGGAACGACCCGTACCAGAGGCTCAAAGCTCTGGTTTCCAGCTTGCTTCCCGAAAGAGATCCCGGTTGGTTCATGCGCACCCAATGAATTCGCAGACAGGCTGCGCTTTCGCTAATTTCTCAATTCGAGGAATTACACATCGAACCATCCCGGCAGGCACACACCTGGTTCGAGAATTTGCCAGAGCGCAGTCTGTCCCCGGCTTGTATGACGATCATCCAAACCTGCCCGAGATGTAATCCGCCGTCTTCCTCTCGCGCGGCGTGGTGAACAGCTGCTCCGTCGGCGCCACTTCGATCAGCTCCCCGAAGAGGAAAAAGGCGGTCCGGTCGGAAGCGCGCGACGCCTGCTTTACATTGTTGGTGACCAGAATGATCGTGAGCTCCGCCTTCAGCTCCTGCAGTGCTTCCTCAATCCTGCGGGTGGAGATCGGATCCAGCCCCGAGCAGGGCTCGTCCAGCGAGAGCACGGACGGCCGGAGAGTGAGCGCGCGCGCAAGGCACAGGCGTTGCTGCTGGCCGCCGGAAAGGTTGCGGGCCGGCTCGTTCAGACGGTCTTTCACTTCATCCCAGAGATATGCGGAACGCAGCGCCGTTTCGATCGTCGCCTCGCGCCGGCGCCGCTCCCCACGATCGAGATCCAGCCCAAAGGAGAGGTTTTGCCGGATCGTCATCGGCAGTGTGATGGGAACCGAAAATACCATGCCCACCTGCCGGCGCAGTGCCGCAACCTGCACATGGGGATCGTAGACCGATCGCCCGTGGAGCAGCACCTTGCCCGAGATTGCAAAATCAGGATCCAATTCGAGCATCCGGTTCAACGAGCGCAGGAACGTGGTCTTGCCCGCACCCGCCGGCCCGATGATGGAGAGGATCTCACCCCTCGGGGCATCCAGCGTAATACCCTTCAGGATTTCCTCGCCGGCAAACCTCACCCGCAGGTCTTCCGTGCGTATGCCGGCGCACGCAGCGGCATCCGTTGCCGCGGAGACCGCCGGCAGCCGGTCAGCGTCCATAGCGAAGCCTCTTGCGGATCTGAGCCCGGATCATGATGGCCGTGAAGTTCAATGCGAAGGTCAGCATCAACAGCACCATTACCGTCGTGTACAGAACCGGCTTGGTGGCTTCAATATCGGGAGATTGAGTGGTCATTACATAGACGTGGTATCCCATCTCCATAAACTGATGATGGAGGCGCGTGGGCAATTCGGGGAGAAAGTATGCGGCGCCGGTGAACATCACCGGTGCTACCTCACCCGAGCCGCGGCTCACAGCGAGGATTGCGCCTGTCAGGATACCCCCTACCGCCTGCGGCAAAATCACGCGGCGGATCATCTGCCACCGGGTCGCGCCCAGGGAATAGGCTACCTCCCGGTAGCCCTGGGGAATCGCGCGCAGCGCCTCCTCCGTGGCTACGACCACGGTTGGCAGGGTGAGCAAGGCCATCGTCAGCGCGGCCCAGAGTATAGCCGGTTGGCCCCATAAGGGCCTGCCGCCATAGAGCACACGATCCATTCCGCGGCCGACAAACTCAATGAAAAATCCGACTCCGAAAAGTCCGAACACAATCGCGGGTACACCGGCCAGGTTCTGGATAGCAAGGCGTACCAGGTGAACCATGCGTGACCGCTTGGGCGCATACTCGTGCAGATAGATAGCGGTAGCAACTCCCAGCGGGATCACTGCGATCGTCATCAGGATCACCAGCGCTGCCGTACCGAAAATAGCCGGGAAGATCCCCCCTTCTTTCATCCCTTCCCGGGGCGCCTGCGAGAGGAACTCCCAGGAAAATCTCTCCACGCCATGGATTACGATATTGCCGATGACAATCACCACCATGGCGATGATGATCAGGCAAGCCAGGGCCGTCAGAGCCTGGCAAATACCGCCGACAAGTTTTGTCCGCTCCATCATAAGGCCCTACGCGGCTCCTTGGAGCTTTTTCTGGAGCCGGTTGACAAACCAGCGGCCCGCCAGGTTGATCGTAAAGGTCATGACGAAGAGGAATGCGCCCAGGAAGAACAGAACATGGTAGTGCGGGCTTGCCTGCACCACCTCGCCGAGTTCCGCGGCAATGGTGGCGGAAAAAGTGCGCACCGAATCCACGGGTGACCAGGACAGAACCGCGGCGTTTCCCGATGCCATGAGCACGATCATGGTTTCGCCGATCGCCCGGCCGAAGCCGAGGACGCAGGCGGCAAGAATCCCAGGCATGGCGGCCGGCAGAACAACCCGCGACGCGGTCTGCCACATGGAGGCACCCATGGCAACGGATCCCTCGCGAAATGCTTGAGGCACGGCAGAAAATGCATCCTCCGACACGGTGTAGACAATCGGAATGACCGCCAGACTGAGACCGATACCCGCGGTCAGCGCGTTCAAACGATACGTCCAGCCGAACGCATCATGCAGCCAGCCCGCAATCACCATCAGGCAAAAAAATCCGATGACCACGCTGGGAATGCCGGCGAGAATCTCGATGCAGGGCTTGATCGTTTCCCGCACCCACGGGGGAGCGAACTCCGAGGTATAGAGTGCCGCAGCAACCGCAAGCGGAACGGCAATCAGGACCGCGATGATCGTCACTTTGAGGGTGCCGGCAAAAAGCGGCATCAGCGAATACTTGGGAGTCTCCGAGATCGGTTGCCAGGTGTATTCCGTCGCCGTGCCCGGACGCGGTGATTGGGGCAGAAAAAGACGCGACAGACTCGCCTCTGCCTGCACCTCTGCTGAAGTCAACAGCGGCAGGGCTTCTTTTCCGATAAACACAAAGATCAAAATGAGAGAGATAATCGCCAGGAACGCGCTCGTCTTGATCGCAATCGCTGCGACCCTGTCGGCGAAAGCACCCTGCCCCCGCAATCCGGGAAATAAAGCAGCCCTCATTTTTTGATGATCGGGTAATACCCCACTTCCTCGCATATCTTTTGTCCCTCGGGACCAAGAGCCCAATCGATGAAGGCCTTCACGTTGCCCGCCGGCGCTCCTGTGGTGTAGAAAAACAGGCTGCGGGAGAGGGGGTACTGGCCGCTTTGCACGGTTTGCAGCGAGGGAGCGACCGGCTCACTGGTGTCGTCGCGCCGGATCGGAACCTCGCGTATCCCCTGGGCGTAAGCCGCGCCGCCATAGCCGATCGAGGCCGGATCCTTCGAAACAGCATTGACAACCGCCGCGGTGCCGGGAAGAGTCTGAATTTCCCGGGCAAAGTCTTCGTTGGCCAACACATGTTCTTTGAAGAACACATAGGTGCCGGAGTTGTTCTCACGGCTGTAAGGAACGATCCGTCCATCCGCGCCGCCGACATCCCGCCAGTCGGTGATCCGGCCGGTGTAGATGCCCTTCAGCTGGGCCGTCGTCAGGGACCGGACCGGCGAGGACTGGTGGACGTAAATCGCAACCCCGTCCAGCGCCACCGGAATCTCCTGCACATCCTTGCCGTGCCGGGCCTTGACCAGCTTCTTTTCACTGTCCTTCATGGGGCGCGACGCATTGCATATGTCGGTGCCGCCGTTGATCAGGGCCGCGATCCCTGTGCCGGACCCGCCGCCCGTCACCTGGATGACAAAGCCCGGGTGTTCCTTCATGTAGGTCTCGGCCCATCTCTGCGCCAGAATCACCATGGTGTCGGAGCCTTTGATGGTAACGGGCTTGTGCTGCTCGCCGGTACCCGGCCCGCCGCAGCCGGCAGCAGCCAAAAGAGCAATCCCAGCCAGGAAAGGCCATATCGTTCGCTCTATTCTCATCCATTCCTCCTAAGGTAACAGTACATAGTCCAAGAGCTCTGTAAGGTTATGACGAGCTTTCCGTAAAGATCCGGTTAAGAAGCAAATCGGCCTTACGCGCGGCGTCAGAAACCGAAAACGATCTGCTCCTGAAAGCGGTATTGCCGGGGTGCATATGCACCCAGCGGGACGAAAAATCCGGGGTACTGCCCTGAGTTGCGCAACTGGTTCTGCATGAAAAGCAGGCTCTGGATCTGGATCCCCCTGGCAATCCCGATATCGAACCGGAAAAAATGGGAGCGGATGTTCACTCCCGACGATGTTCCCAGGTCGTCGTCCGTCAGCTGCGAAATCATGGAATTGGCGCCCTTGATGGCAAACAGATATTGAAACGAATGGTCCAGGCGCCCCCTGATCCTGCCTATCTTGATATTGGCGAGCAGGGCATCGCGCTCCGGCGCGTCCGCACCCAGGTTGCGCGCTACCTGCAGACTCACGGTCAGCGGGTACTCCTGGCGCGCCGACTTCGGGCCGGCCAGATCGAGCCGGTAGCTGAAGCGGGCAATCTGAAAGCCGGACGCCTTGTAGACCGAACCTCCGGGCGTCGTGGTGGCATTCCCCGTCCCCTTGATCGGCCCGGATAAGGCGATTCCGAGGCCGTTCTGGACTATGATGGGCATACCTGCCGCCGTCGAGGCGAATTGAATCTGATTCGGATTCCGATAGATCTGGAAGTCGGCGCCAAACTGCTGCGAGATCCCGGGAGACAACTCCTGGTCCAGAAGCAGGCCCTGGTGGAAAAGCTGCGCCGCCCGTCCGGTCGAACCGATCACCGCCCCAGTCGGCCCGAGGTTTCCCGGTGTCACAACGGCTATGTCCGGGTTGCTGAGGATGTACTGGCCGCTGCGCCATTCGATGCGCCTGATGCCCGCCACCTGCCGCCTGAAATCATGCCCGAGGCGCTGGTTGAATCCGTTCAGGGCCAGGTCATCATCAAAAAGGAAACGCAGGTTGTCGGCAAAAACTTCCTGGACCCTGCCTCCCTGCAGAACGATGCCCTTCCGGGGATGAAAATCCACCCAGGCCTCGTTCACCATGAACGGATGACGGGCGATCGTGGCCGAGAAGTCCTGGTCGAGCGTCAACGGGTTATTCGCCGGGCCGGTCGCCAGCTGCCCATGAAAGGAAAGGAAGGCATTGAGTTCGGTATCGATGTTGAGCCGGAAACGATAGCGCCCCCGGATATTCTGAACGTGCGGCAGCGACGGCCGGTCGGGCGCCGCGGAGTTATAGGCCGGTCGGACAATCGCGTCGAGCCTGAGCCGGAAATCGCCGCCGAAACGGAACGGTCCGGCAACTATCCTGGATGCCGCCTCCGCCGGCGCCTGTGTCGCCTGCGCTTGGGGTCCGGCAATCTGGACAGTGCCCTCGCCTCCGGGGGCGTGATGTCCCTGCGATGACAAGTCGCCACCCGGAATCGACAGGGTGCCGACAGGTCGCTCCTGCAGAGCCGTCTCCGCTGCCGACTCCAAAGCCTGGTTCACCCCGTCAGCCGAGCGGCGGCACGCCTGGAGGCTTTCGACCAGGCGGCTCAATTCCTCCACTTGCCGGCGCAATGCCTCCACGCGTTCTGCCAGCACGACGATATCGGCCCGGCACTCTTCCGCAGCAGGTGATCGACCGGGCTGGCAATTCAGTGCAGCGGGGTTTCCTCCCCTGTCGCTCGGATTTTGCATTGCGAAGGCATCGGCAGACAGCCAAATCAGCGCCAGACACGCCAGCAGGGCGACGACACCTGCATTCCGGCTGTGGATCATTTTCTTCATGAGTTTCCCCCAAGTCGGTCCTGATTGGCACCTGGACCCGGAATTATTGTCGTAAATTGTTTTTATCCAAAAGGTTATAGCCAGCCAACTGGAATCTATTCCTGTTCCAGGTCAAGAGAGTATGTGCGAGGCGCAAATCTCCCGCAAACATCTCATGAAATATTGGTAAAGATTGTCTTGTGGTTTCTCAAGGATTCTGAGGACTCGGCGGCTCTATTCACGCCCAGAAAGGATATAAGGGCATACACCCTGACCAACCGGGGACATGATTCAATCGCCGGGGGCCTTGCTCAGAATTTCAACGGTGCTCATTAAAAAAATCACCATTGACTTCAATTTGACTGTTGCATCGGGACGGGGATCAGATTATGCTCTAGCCTGTAGGATTAGATACGGGGCTCCGGAAATAGAAATCATCTTTATCGGCTGGAAATTGTCTCCCGGGTCCTTCCGTATGGCGGGCAAAGGGTTAGATTGGGGGTTGCTGTGAAGTTATACCCACAGCTGTGGGATATAACCCATCAACTTGCCATTCGAACGGCCCCCCAACACTGTGTATAAAGCTGCAACACTCGTATCTGCTGAAATTTACATCAGTGTTGAAAATCTTTAAGCATAGGCAAGAAACTTGCTTACATTGAACAGACGCTCTTGCGTGTTTTGAGGGTTGTACTGTCAACGGGCGATTTATTGGAGGCACTATGAGAACGAGGATGAAGGCTTCGAGGACAGCGATGTTGCTGGTACTGTTCCTCATGGCCGCCGCATTTGCATTTGCTGCTCTGGCTGAAAGACCGAATGACGGCCGGAGCGTCAGGGCTCAGCAGAGGGAAACCTCTGTTTCCGGAGCCGACACCAGGCAGGCACGCACCGGGTCAGCGGGCGCGGTCGTGGATGCCGCGATTCCTGCGCATCGCAGCCAGGAAACGAGCGAAGACGAGATCATCAAGGCTCTGCAGAAAGAGTCCTATATTTCTGCAGCCGAGGCGAGCTACATCCGCCCCGGGCTCAAAATCATCATCCAGGACCTCACGATCCCTGCGGATCGCAAGCCTTTGGTGACGGTGAAGTACACGGACAACCTGGATCAGCCCTTGGACCGGCTGGGCGTCTTGACCCCGGGCCCGATCAGTTCGAGCTTCATCCTGGCTTATTTGCCCAAGAGCAAGGCCGGCGAGGTTACAGATTACGTTGCATACACCACGCGCTCAGGGACCACCCCGGCGAACAGCCCGAATCCCAATGTGAAGTATGTCCAGGCTGGAGCCGACGCCGGCGGCACTTGGGCTGAAATCGGGGGCGGCGTCTACACCTATAAGTTCGGCACTGCGCTCCCCGCAAACTACGACACCTCCCTCACGCACACGCTGGGGATTTACGGCCGTCGCGACCTGCGGGAGTGGGGCCTGAGTTTCTACGTGGGAAATCCGACCAAGGACTTCGTGCCGAACGGATCGCCCGTGACCCAGATTCATGATATCGCCGTTACAGAGAGCTGCAACCAATGCCACGATCCGCTGGCGCTGCACGGCGAGACCGGCCGGCGTACAGTGGAGATCTGCGTGCTTTGCCACACGCCGCAGACCATCGATCCCGACACCGGGGAACCGCAGGACATGAAGGTGCTGATTCACAAGATTCACCGGTCGTCTTCCTTGCCGAGCGTGCGTGCAGGCAAGCCGTACATCATCATCGGCAACGCACAGACGGTAAACGACTTTTCCAACATCGCGTACCCGATGGACATCCGCAACTGTGACAGTTGCCACAAGGCTGCTCCCGCTGCATCCCCGCATCCGAAGCAGCAGGTCAATGCCTGGAAGCTGTTCCCGAGCGCCGAAGCCTGCGGTTCCTGCCACGACGATGTCAATTTCGTCACCGGCGCCAACCACACGGCCGGTGCTGCGGACAACACGCAGTGCGCCTCCTGCCACCAGCCGGAAGGCGAGTTCGAGTTTGACTCATCGATTGCCGGCGCCCACACGGTACCGTACAAGTCAAAGCAGTTGCTGCTCCCCAAGCTCACGGTCCAAAGCCTCACCAATACCGGCCCGGGGCAAAAACCGACCCTCGTATTCCAAATCAAGGATCGTGACGGGAACGCCATTGATCCGGCGAGATTCAGCGGAACTACCGGACAGCTCAGAGCCAATTTCGTCGGGTCGACCGCCGACTACAATATCGCGCCGATCAACGAGACCATCACCGGTGCGACATTCGCAAATGGAGCCGCAACCTACACATTCAAGGCTGCCATTCCGGCGACCGCTACCGGGACCTGGGCGCTGGAGCTGGAAGGACGGCTCAACGCCACGCTCATCATGGGCGGCGAGCCGACGGCTACCCTTTCGCAACGCGATGCCCTGGACAACGTGGTGAAGTATTTTGCCGTGACCGGAACCACGGTCACTCCGCGGCGCACGGTAGTTTCGCTGGCGAACTGCAACAAATGCCACGAAAAGCTCCAGTTGCACGGCAGCAACCGGAACACGATCGAGGCCTGCGTCGTTTGCCACAATCCGTCGCGCACCGCCGGAACCGGCGCCGCCGCAGAATCGATTTCGATGCAGTGGATGGTTCACAAGATCCACACGGGCGAAGAACTGAGCGGTGATTATGTCCTCGGCAACACGAGCTTCAAGGAAGTTCTCTACCCCGGAGACCGCCGCAATTGTCTGGCCTGCCACACGGGCAGCTCGTTCACGATCCCGCTCCCGGCCGCCAACGTCGCGACCGTCACACCCAAGAATTACTGGTCCCCGACCATGCCGATCGCAACCGCCTGCATTTCCTGCCACGACTCGACGGCGACGGCGGCCCATGCATTCCTCAACACCGCCAATTTCAGCATCGGGCAGGTTGAGTCCTGCGAGGTATGCCACAAGGAAAGCGCGGATTTCGCGGTGAGCAAAGTACACGCTCGATAGAGGCGAACATGACCCTAACTCATAGTGCTAAGATCCTGCTCGTGGCTTGTGTTGCAGCCCTGACGATCTGGGTCCTGGCCGGCAATCCCAACGGATTGGCGGCCGGGGCCCAGGCCCAAAAAGCTGAAACCGCCATGCAAGACTGCGCCGCCTGTCACGAGGAAGTAGTCAAGGCTTTTGAAAAAAATACGCACGCGATCCTCGATAAGAGCGCGCTCGTCAAGGTCGAGAATCCGTGCGAATCCTGCCACGGCCCCGGCAAGGCGCATATCGACGGCGGGGGTGAGGCGGCCAAAATCATCGGCTTCAAGGGCACGGCGGCCAAGACCTACAGCCGGCAGTGCCTTGCGTGCCACAAAAACAATCACGAAATCACGGGCTACGCGGGCAGCACGCATGCCAAGCAGGGACTGGATTGCGGCGCCTGCCACAACATCCACAAGCCCGCCGTGCTGACGCGCTCGTTGAAAGACCGCGCCAGCAGCCTGTGCATCGGTTGCCACACACGGCAGAAAGCGGAGTTCTCGAAGCCGTACCACCACCGTGTGATGGAAAAAGCCATGGAATGCACCGATTGCCATCAGCCCCACAGCGGCATTGATTTCCGCCAGGCGCGCCTGAGCTCCGCCGGTGAGGAAGTCTGCCTCCGCTGCCATACCGAAAAACAGGGGCCTTTTGTCTTCGACCATCCCGCGATCAATGTGCGCGGCTGCCAGGGCTGTCATCAGCCCCACGGATCCAACAACACCAAGATGCTGGTGCGCACGACGATGACCTCTCTGTGTCTGGAGTGTCATGCGACCAAGCCGGTCTCCAAGAGCGTTCTGACATCGCTGCCGCCATCGTTCCATAACCTGAACAGTCCCACGTATCGAAATTGCACCACCTGCCACGTGATGATCCACGGCTCCAATTTCGATCGTCTGTTCCTGAAATAGAACCGGAGGCAAGAGCCAATGAATACGAATGTACGTCTTTGCAAGCCGATCCGTGCCAGATTCCTCCTCGTCGGGCTTGCCGCGCTTGCGCTGGTTCTGACGGCAGGTATGATGCACACCCTTGCGGCTCAATCCAATCCGGCCGGAACAACCGGGGCCGCAAATGCCGGCAGTGATTCCGCAGCCGACCCGCAGAATGCGCAGGCCAAGCCGGCAGCCCAGCCGCCGGCTGCAGCCGCCGAAGGATTCAAGCTCGGACCCTACGATGTGCGCACCTCTTTCGAGGTCGGCTATCGCTGGACTTCAAAGGTCGACGGCAACGAGCAGATGTACCGGAGCCAGGTGAACCTGTCTGACGGCGTCCGGCTGTTCAATTCCTACCTGACCATGCGTTCTGAGCCGCGCACGGGGTTGTTCGACAGGCTGGATCTGTCGGTCAACAACATAGGAGACCCCTACGATACGTTGCGCCTGAACATCAGCCGCATGGATGCCTACGAGTTCCGGGCAAGTTACCGGGACATGAACTATTTCAATTACATCTCCAGTTTCGCCAATCCCCTGCTGGGCAAAGGGATTGTGTTCCCCCAGCACAACCTGGACGTGCATTACCGCATGTCCGACTTCGAGCTGCGGCTCTTCCCGCACCGCAAGATCGTGCCGTTCGCCGGGTATTCCCGCAATTCAGGGTCCGGCCCGGGATACACAACGATAGCCATGACCGGAGACCAGTTCCTGCTGAAAACCCAGTGGGACTACACGGCCGATGAATTCCGCGGCGGCGTCCAGTTCAACCTGGCCAAACTCAACCTCACGGTGGAGCAAGGATACCGGTTTTTGAAGAATCACACTTCCCTGAGCGATGCCGGGCAGCCTGCCGGCAATCAGGGAAGCCTCCCCTTCTTCGGCAAGGATGTCACGCTCACATCCTTCAGCACGCAGCAGAACGGGAGCGTGAAGCTGCCGACCTCCAGGATCGTCGCCCGCTATGCTCCTCTGGGCAACCTGCGCATGACCGGCCGCTACCTCTACACCATGGGCGACAGCGAAACCTCAGTCGGCGCGAAAAGCGCCGGAACGCTGTTCTCGCTCGAGGATCTCCTTGCGTACAGTGCGGCCAGCGATTCCCTGAAGGGAAAGGCCAAGAAACCTAATCACAACGGCTCATTCCTGGTCGAATACTCGCCGTTGTCGCGCATCACCGTCACCGACGCTTTCGACGTGCTTGACTATCACATATCAGGCGAGGCGCTGCGCTCCACCGTGTACGCCAATGCCGCCTCGCTCCTCGGCGGCGACCCCCAAACCAGCGTCTCCGTGAGCGACCTGCAGAACTCCAGGTTCGCCTACAGCCGGGTGCGCAATCAGGCGGAGGTCGAGGTCGATGTTTATCGCGGCCTGGCACTCCGCGCCGGGCATCGCTACACGTTCACGGATGTGACCGTGCAGGATGACGAACCCGGGGAGTCGACGGAATCCGACATGACGTCGCAGACCGGGATTTTCGGCCTCGTCTACCGGCCGAACACCAGGCTGCGCGTCGGGTGCGATTACGAGAATAATCGGTCGGACGAGCCGCTCACACGGACAGATCTGTTCGATTACGACCAGTTCAACCTCGACGCCCGCTTCGGCGCCTGGAAAGGCTTCAGCATCAACGGCCGTCTCGCAGTCCGGCGCAACAGCAACGATGCCTCGGATATCGACCTGCGGTCCCATGACTGGAACTTTTCCGGCGGCCTGAACTGGCAGCCGATCGAGCGCATCAACCTCAGCGCCGACTACTCGCGTTCGGATGTCTATTCCACCCTCCTGTTCGTGATTCCCCAGAATTTCCGGACAGACCGCTCCATCTTCGACGAGCGCATCTCCGCCGTCGGCGGCAGCATGAGCGTGGGCCTTTACCGGGATTACAAGGTTGAGTTCGGCTACCGCGGCATCATCAGCCGCGGAACCAACCGGCTTGAGTTCCACCAGCCTTACGCATCCCTGTGGATCCCTCTGGCGGGAGGCCTGGCATTCAAGCCATCCTGGCAGTACTTCGGCTATAGCGAGAACAATTTCAGTTTCGAAAACTACAAAACCCACATGGCGGCATTCTCCCTCGTTTACACCCGCTAAAAGCGTACCGCCTCCCCCACGCTGCATTGCGTGGGGGAGGCCTCGCCCTCCAAACAAACCACGAAATACACGTAAGACGGCCGGCGATAGTTGTCTCACCTCCGACACGTGTTTCAGGTGCGTGCCGCAAGGAAACCTTAAGACGCGCCCGGCATAGAATTTCGTGTGTTTCGTGGTTTCAGAGCCCCAAAAATATCAGCGCCCTTTCCCCGGGAAGAGAAAGGGCGCCGCTCGGGTGTAGGTGGGTATTAAGGGTGGAAAGGAGGTTTGTATGTCGGAACGATTCTCCTTCTTAGGGTTGTAATTTGCTCTATCCAAGAAAGTAATACGCAACCATCATGCCAGCATCTCGAGACCGGATATCCGGCAATGTATCCTGTTTGTTTCCAAGGAATTCAGTTATAACATTTACACTTTGTGTGTTGATAATTTAATCATTCTTATGGGTTACTGCACCCGACGAGAAAGTAATTTCACCCGATTTTTTCGGGTAAAATCCCTGCAAAGCAAGGGATTTCCCTGGAGCCGGCCGCCGGGGAGAAGTTTGACTGAAAGTTAGAAGAAACTGGAATGAATGGTGTACTATCTGAAATGAGTTACGGCCGGGAGTGCTGGAAACCGTGCCCTGCGCGTGCAACGCGCCGTAGTCGTGAGGAACACAGCCTGACGGGTGAGATGGGTCAATGCCTTCAGTGAAGAAGCCGTCCCGGAAGAGGAAGGTCGAGCGGGGGAAACGCATCACCCCCTGCCTCCTGTCGCTCACCGAGATGGGATGCGAGCTCGAGCGGATTTCCCTGGATGCGATTGTAACGACCGATCCTGGGGGCACAATCCTGTACTGCAGCGCAGCAGCCTGCGATTTGTTGGGCCTGCTCCCCGGCGAGGCGAACCGGCGCCGCGTCAGCTCCTTTTATGCAGGGGGGGTGGCCGAGGCGCGCAGGTTGATGGCGAGGTTGCGCACAGAAGGCCGCCTGCAGAATTATCCGATCGATCTTGTATCGGCGGCGGGCCGGGTGATACCGGCAGTGCTCACCGCTTCCGCCATCCGGAATTCCGCCGGCGAGATCATAGGCACCCTTGGGGTGGCCCGCAACCTGACGGATATCCGGCGCCTCGAGGACGAGCTGGCTGCAAAAAACCGCTTTATGGCCAACATCCTGCAGGATTCGGCCGATGCCATCATGACGCTGGATCCGGAGGACAACATCACCTCATGGAACCGTGGCGCCGAGTTGATTTTCGGGTACAGTGCCGCGGAAATGATCGGCAGGCACGTGTCTCTTTTGCTTCCGCCGGAATTGCGCGAATCCCGGGAATTGCGCCAGATTGCGGACAAGGTCAAGACGCACGGGGCGGTCCGCAGCTACCAGACCGAGCGCATCACCAAGGACGGAAGGCGCATCCAGGTCATTTTCACGCGCACGGCGATCCGCGACGAAACGGGACGCATGGTGGGGGCTTCTGCGGTCCTCAAGGACGTCACGGCATATCGCAACATGGAGCACCAGTTGGCGGACGCGGAACATCTCGCGACCCTGGGCGAGCTCTCGGCGGGGCTGGCTCATGAAATCAAGAATCCGCTGGCCGGCATCAAGGGCGCCATCGAGGTCATGCGTGATTCCATCCCCGCCAGCGACATCCACCGGGAGATCCTCGCCGACGTGCTGCACGAGGTCAACCGGATCGACAAGATCGTACGTGACCTGCTGAACTATGCCAAGCCCAAGCCCCCGTCGCTTTCCGACATCCAGCTTGCCGAGATGGCGCAGCGCATTGTGGCCATGGTGGACAATTCCAGCAACAACAACGCGCTGTCCATCCGGTTGCACAGGCTCACACCCATTCCGGAATTCACCGGCGACGAGACTCAGCTGGAGCAGGTGCTGCTCAATCTCCTGCTCAACGCCCAGAAAGCCGTGACGGCCGGAGGCGGGCATATCGACGTCACACTCTCGCACGACCCGGCCGAAGGGGTGGTGCGCATGGAGGTCGCGGATGACGGACCGGGGATCCCGGAAGAGGTCCGCAAGCGGCTTTTCCAGCCCTTTTTCACCACCCGGACCGACGGAACCGGATTAGGGCTGGCGACCTGCCTGAAAAACGTGCAATATCATGGCGGCGTCATCGATGTTCAGAGTGAACCCGGGCGGGGCGCGAAATTCGTCGTGATGCTGCCGCTCTTCTCACGCCTCTAGGAAACACCAAGGCCGATGCCCAAAGAAACCATTCTCGTCGTCGATGATGAACGGCTGGTGCGGTGGTCGCTGCAACAAAAACTGGAGCAGTGGGGCTATCATGTCAGCCTGGCCGAGGACGGCACGGCAGCCCTGGCCCGTGCCCAGCTGGACAATCCCGACCTGATCACCCTGGACGTAAAGCTTCCCGATATGACCGGGATCCAAGTCCTCTCCGAGCTGAGAAAACGCAACATTCACGTGCCGGTCGTGGTCATCACGGCGTTCGGCGTGGTCGACGATGCCGTGCGCAGCCTCAAGCTCGGGGCCTACGATTTCATCGAGAAGCCGATCAACTTCGAAAAGCTCGAAAACGC
>Ga0316620_10000466_pt1 | contig 16411 bp, 14 predicted proteins | sample OWC_Aug_M1_C1_D5_FD_207651 | JGI IMG/M metagenome (GOLD analysis project Ga0316620, IMG submission 207651) | Wetland soil microbial communities from Old Woman Creek delta, Ohio, United States - OWC_Aug_M1_C1_D5_B | ecosystem: Environmental > Terrestrial > Soil > Wetlands | place: USA: Ohio... | reverse complement strand
TGTTGAGCTCGATGTCGCCTTCGAGCAGCGCCCGGCGCCTCGCGGCATCGCCCGTGTATCCGTGCCGGTCGAGCGCGGCGTCGAACCACGTCTGCAGGCCGCGGCGGATGAGCGCGCCGCGATCGGCCTTCCCGTGGTGGCGGCGCGCGATCCCGACATAGTCGTCGATGGCCTGGTGCAGATCGCGAGCGAGGCGCGTGAGATCGTTCACGCGGCTGTAATGCGTGAGGTACATCGCTTTCGGGCGGTAGGCCATGAGCCGCTCGAGCGACGCGTGCATGGCCTCGGGATCGAATTGCACGGGCGTGGTGGTCGGGAAGATGAACTCGCCGTGGCTCGTGTCGAAGTCGCGATAGGAGATGCCGAAGTTGTCGCCCGGGAAGATAGCGCGCGCTGCGGTATCAACCACGGCGTAGTGGTGCAGGGCGTGTCCCGGCGTGTGGATGAGCTCGAGGCTGCGCCCGGCGAGCGAGACGTGAAAGCCGTCCTCCGCGATCAGCATGCGCTCCGCCGGGATCGGCACCAGCTCGCCGTAGAGCTTGCGATAGGCCTCCTCGCCGTAGACCGCGATCGAGCCGGCGATGAGCTTTGCCGGATCGGCGAGATGCCGCGCGCCGCGCGGATGCACTACGGCGCGCGCATTTGGGAGCGATGCCATCAGCAGGCCCGCGCCGCCCGCGTGATCGAGATGCACGTGCGTCAACAGGACGTAGTCGATCGCCCCGGGCGTGAGCCCCCGCTCGGCAAGCGCCGCGAGAAGATTCGGCACCGCGGAATTGGCGCCGGTATCGACGAAGGCGCCGCGGCCCTCGCGCACGATCAGATGGCTGGCAGCGAGTCCGGGGCGCGTGTACAGCGTGTCGATGGCGGTGATGCCATCGGGAAAATCGGTGAGGAGCTCGGCGACGGACATGGCTCCTTCAGGTCTCGTGCGCTGGCGTCGGACGGCGCTTGCGCCCGTCCGGCGCGCCAGGCGGTCAATGCAGTGGCTTTGGCGTACCGAGGCCGGGGCGCTGCTCCGAGAAGTAACGCGCAAGATCGCGGATCTCCCCGTCCTTCAGCTGGCCGGCGAAGGTGCCCATGACCGGATTCTTGCGCGAGCCGGCCCGGTACTCGTGCAGGGCCTGCTCCAGGTAATCGGCGTACTGGCCGGCGAGGTTCGGATAGTTGGGCGCTATCGCCACCCCATCGGGCCCGTGGCAGGACACGCACAATTGCTGCGCGGCCTTTGGCGCGCCGTCCGCCTTGGCGTTGGGGTTGCGCTGGATCGTGGCGGCCGTCGACAGGTACGCCGCGATGTCCTGCATGTCCTGGTCGGACATCGTCGCCGCCTGCGAATGCATCGTGCCGTGGCCGCGCGAGCCGTCCTTGTAGCCCGTCAGTGCCGCGACGATATAGTCGGCTGACTGACCCGCGAGCTTCGGCACGCTGTACATGGGGTAGGTATTCTTGTAGTTGGGAATACCGTGGCATCCCATGCAGGTGTAGGCGAGCTTGGCGCCGCGCACGGGATCGCTGTCCGCGGACGCGAGCGACGGGAAAGCGAGGACCAGGACAAGGACTGGAAGGAACGCAAGCGCTCGTGCGCGCAGGTCGACGGTTTCCAAGAAGGCACCCCGGCTCATGAATCGCGAGCCCGGAAGGGGCTCGATCGAAGGGCCGCAATGTTAATGATGGTCAAGGGAAAGTTCCACCCGCGGCTGGCGCTGGCGCTCGCCATCATCGCTGGCGCAATGCTGTTTGCACTGGCCATGCGCTGGCTCGGGCGCTCCGAGCCTCCCGCCGTCACGATTCGCCCGCCGGCACCGCCTGAGCCCGTCCAGCATCCAGCCCACACCGCGATGCCTCCCGCACCGGCGGACGATGCCGTGTCGGCCGGGGAGCTGGATCGTTTTCGCCGCAACATGCGCCGCGCCTTCCTGCGCGTTGCGTTCAACGACCGGACCATGAGCGCCGCCGCACGGACACTCTTCATCGAAGGCGCACTGCGCGCCGGACTCGACACGAACGACAGCGAGCTCGCCGTGCGGGCATCGAAGGGCGATCGCGACGCCGCCGCGGCGCTGCTTCGTCTGCGCATCAACTGCCGCAATCCCGCGTGGCTCGGTTCGCTGCCGCTCGCGAGCGGTCATTCGCGTGGTTCCGTACCGCCCGTCGGTCCCGGGATGCCGCCCCGTACGCGCACGCTGGCACTCGCGGCGATCGATCTCACTGTCGAAGAGGTGGCGGCGGCGACGGCGTATTGCCAGGCGACGGGAAACACGGACAGCAGCGCGCTCGAGTCTCAGATCCGCAGTGCTGCCGCCGACGGCCACGCTCCGAGCCTCCTTGCGCTCGCCCTGTGGGCGCCCGACGATGCCACGCGGGAGCGGCATCTGCTGTCCGCGGCCATTCTCGGCGATGCGCAGGCGGAGCTCGAGCTCGCGCGCCTGTACGCACGGCGAGCGGGCCACGATCCGAACGATTCCGGGCGCGCGAAGGTTCGCTTCTGGCTGGAGCAGGCGAACAACCGACTGCCGGCGGCCACCTTCGAACTCGGGCGTTGCCTCGCCGCCGGCTGCGATGGCCGTCCCGCCGACGCGGGACGCGCCCGGCAGCTCATCGAGACCGCCGCCGGGCAGGGTTATCCCGATGCGATCGAGGCGCTGGCCGCGCCGGACGCCCCCTACGCCGGCGATACGGGTGAACCCGCGGATCCCGCCGAACGCTATGCGTGGCTCGGATTTCGCGCGCGGCTGGCGCGCCTCGGCTGCTACACGGACTTCGCCGACCTCGCGCTCGACAGCGAGCGCTCCGGCATGGCGCTGTCGCGATCCTTGCCGGCCGTGCAGGCGGACGCAGCGCGGACGCGCGCCGATCTGCTCTTCCGGCAGTACGGCGCCGAGGCAGAAGCGGCGCTCGCCTGCGATTGACGCGGCGGTCCGGCCGTCCCGGCTCATTTCCTGTCGAGCGACAGGTCCTTGCTGTAGACGACGTTCATCACGTTCTGGTGCCAGCCGCGCACATAGGGTTTCACCAGGTGCTTGTTGACGTAGAAGTAGAGCGGGATGAGCGGATGGTCCGCGAGCATCGTGCGCTCGGCCTCCTCCAGCAGTGCGCGGCGCGCGCTCACATCGATCGTGGCGGCCGCACGCCGCAGCAGGGCGTCGTACGCCGGATTCGAGTACCCCGGGTGATTGACGCCGAAATCGCTTTGCAGAATCTCGAGAAAATTGAATGCGTCGTTATAGTCGCCGATCCAGCTCGAGCGGAACACCTCGGTGACCTGCTTCTGGCGGATGTCCTGCAGCAGCACCTTGAATTCTTCCCTGATGAGTTTCGACTCGACGCCGAGCGCGCGCTTCCACATGTCGGCGACCGCGATCGCGATCGCGTTGTGCACTTCGCCGGTGTTGTAGCGGATCTCGACGACGAGCGGGTGTGCGCTTGAGTAGCCGGCCGCCGCGTACAGGCGGCGCGCTTCCGTCAGGCGCCTCTCCGGGGTCCAGTCGCGGTAGTCGAACGACTGCGGCGTGTAGTTGTTGATGCCGGGCGGCACGAAGCCGTAGGCGGGAATCTCGCCGACGCCGGTGATCGACTCGGTGAGCCGCTCGCGGTCGATGACCATGGAAAGCGCCCTGCGCAGCCCGGGCCGGTCCTTGAACGGCGGGCGCATCAGGTTGAACCCGTAGAAATAGGTCGAAAGGTACGGCGAGACCCTGAGCTCCGCGCCGAGGTTCGCCTTGAGCCAGCGGTACTGCTGCTGCGGAATGGTGTACGTCACGTCGAGCTCGCCGCCGCGGTAGGCCTTCAGCTCCGAGTCGAAATCGCCGTAGTGATAGAGCTCGAGCTGGTCGATGCGGTTGGCAGCGTTGCCCCAGTAATAGGGATTGCGGCGCGCGACGAGGCGCGAGCCCACCAGCCAGTCGACCGCGACAAAGGCGCCGTTCGAGACCTGCACGCCAGGCCGCGCATAGTCGGCGGGGTGCGCTGCGAGCGTCGCGCGGTGCGCGGGAAACGTGCTCGGATGCGCGAGGAGCCCGAGGAAATAGGGCGTCACCGCCGTGAGATGGACCACGAAGGTCGCCGAATCGGGCGTCTCGATCCCGAGGCTCGCGGGCGGCCGGCGGCCCGCAACGATTTCGCGCGCGTTGACCACCGGACTGAGGATCTGTGCGTACTCGGACGCCGTGGCCGGATCGACGAGGCGGCGCCAGCCGGCGGCAAAGTCCTCGGAGACCACGGCGTCGCCGTTCGACCACCGGGCGCCCGGCCGCAGCGTGAAGCGGTAGGTCTTGCCATCCGCGCTCACCTCCCACGAGCTCGCCGCCGCGGGAATCACGTTGGCGTCGCCATCGAGCGCGGTCAACCCCTCGAACAGGTCGCGCGCAATATTGAGCGCGGAGTCGGAGCGCGCGAGCTGCGGATCCAGGGTTTCCGGTTCAGGCCCGTTGCCGCGCCTCAGCACCACCAGAGCCGGCGACTGCGGGCTCGCCGACGCCGGACCTTGCGGCGGCGTGGCCGAGCGCATGAGAAACCAGAAGGCCGCGGCAATGGCGGCAAGTACGAGAACGAGACCGAGCCGGCGCACGAACAGGCTCAGGCTGCGCGGCCGCGTTTCTTGAGATGAATGAGGAGCAGCGACACGGCCGCCGGGGTGACTCCCGGAACGCGCGCCGCCTGGCCAACCGTTGCCGGGCGCACTTCGCCCAGCCGTTGCCGCACCTCGTGCGACAGGCCGCGCACCTGCCCGTAATCGAGATCGGCCGGCAACGCGGTTTCCTCGTTACGCCGCTGCCGCTCGATCTCGTCGCGCTGGCGCGCGATGTAGCCGGAATACTTGGCGGCGACTTCCAGGCCGAGCTTGACTTGCGGAGCGAGCCGCGGGTCCGCCTGCCATCCCGCGCTCGGCCCGACGGCAGCAAGCGCCACGAGCTCGTCGTAGCTGAGCTCGGGACGCTTCAGGAGATCGAACGCACGCTGCTCGCGCACGAGCGGCGCGCCCGGAAAACGGGCGCTCTCACTCGGCGAAAAGCGCTGGGGATGAACGACGATCGCTTCCAGGCGGCGCCGCTCGCCCTCGATCGCCGCGCGCTTCTCCTCGAAGAAGCGCCAGCGCTCGTCGTCCACCAGCCCGAGCTCGCGGCCGCGCGGGGTGAGTCGCAGGTCCGCGCTGTCCTCACCGAGCAGCAAGCGATGCTCGGCGCGGCTCGTGAACATGCGATAGGGCTCGGGAGCGCCGCGCGTGATGAGATCGTCGATCAGCACGCCGATGTAGGCGTCGCCGCGTGCCGGCGTCCAGGGCGCGCGCCCGGCGGACGCAAGCGCAGCGTTGACTCCCGCAACGATCCCTTGCGCGGCGGCCTCTTCGTACCCGGTGGTCCCGTTGATCTGGCCGGCGAAATAGAGTCCGTCGATGCTGCGGGTCTCGAGGCTCGCCTTGAGGTCGCGCGGATCGAAGAAGTCGTACTCGATTGCGTATCCGGGGCGCGTGATGTGGGCCCGCTCGAAGCCGCGGATGCTGCGCACGAACTCGTACTGCACGTCGAACGGCAGGCTGGTCGAGATACCGTTCGGATACACCTCGTGCGTGTGGAGGCCCTCGGGCTCGACGAAAATCTGATGCGCGTCGCGGTCGGCGAACCGGACGATCTTGTCCTCCACCGACGGGCAGTAACGCGGCCCGACACCCTCGATCACGCCGGTGAAGAGCGGGGAGCGGTCGGTGGCCGCACGAATGATCGCGTGCGTGCGCTCGTTCGTGGCCGTGATGTGGCAGGGAAGCTGCCGCGGATGCTCGCTTGAGTCGCCAAGGAACGAGAACACCGGACGCGGCTCGTCGCTCCACTGCTGCGCCATCACCGAGTAGTCGAGCGAGCGTCCGTCGAGACGCGGCGGCGTGCCGGTCTTCAGCCGTCCGACGCGCAGCGGGAGCTCCCGCAGGCGCTGCGCGAGCCGGATCGACGGCGGATCGCCGGCCCGGCCTCCTGCGTGCTGCTCGAGCCCCACGTGCATGCGGCCGCCGAGAAACGTGCCGACCGTGAGTACCACGGAGCGCGCGCGAAATTCGACACCGAGCGCGGTGACCGCGCCGTGCACCCGCTCGCCTTCGACGATCAGGTCCACGACTTCCTGCTGGAACAGCGTGAGATTCGGCTGGGCCTCGAGTGCCGTGCGAATCGCCTGGCGGTAGAGCGCCCGATCGGCCTGGGCACGCGTAGCCCGCACCGCGGGACCCTTGCTCGCGTTCAGGGTGCGCAACTGGATGGCGGCGTGGTCCGCGGCACGCGCCATGATGCCGCCGAGCGCGTCTATCTCGCGCACGAGATGCCCTTTGCCGATGCCGCCGATGGCCGGGTTGCAGCTCATGGCCCCGAGCGTTTCGACGTTGTGAGTCAGAAGCAGCGTGCGCGCGCCCATGCGTGCGGACGCAAGCGCTCCCTCGGTGCCGGCATGCCCGCCGCCGATGACGATGACGTCGAATTCATCCGCGAATCGCATGGGGAAAAGCGCGAGTGAGGTCAAGGAGTTGCAGGTCGCGCATTCTATGCGGCCCGATCCCCTGTTGCCACCACGAACGGCCCGAGGTATGCAACACTCATACGCGATGAAATCTGCTTCCTGGCTCGCGGCAGGCCTGTTCCTGATGATCGTCGGCACGCCGGCGCACAGCGCGCCGCGCGTGCCGGGACTGAAGCTGGCCGATTGCCGGCTCGAGCATCCGACGGGACTGCGCTCGGTCGACGCGCGCTGCGCGTTTCTCGAGGTTCCGGAGGATCCCTCGCATCCGGAGGGCGGGAAGATTCGCCTGCACGTGGCAGTCGTCGCGGCGCTCAGCAAGAAAGCCGCCGCCGAGCCCTTGTTCGTGATTTCCGGCGGACCAGGAAGCGCGGCCACGCAGTTCTATGCAGGCGCTGCCGACGCCTTCGAGCGCGTGCGGCGCGATCGCGCTCTGGTGATCGTCGATCAACGCGGCACCGGCCTCTCGAATCCGCTCGACTGCGACTTTCCGCCCGACTTCGAGACCCGGCAGATCTCCCTCGCCACTGTTCGCGAGCTGACCCAGAGCTGCCGCGACCGGCTCCACGCCCGGCTCGAGTTCTATACGACCAGCGTCGCGGTGCGCGATCTGGATGAGGTGCGCCAGGCGCTCGGCGCCGAGCGCATCGGTCTGTACGGCGTCTCGTACGGAACGCGCGTCGTCGAGCAGTACGCGCGCCGCTACCCGACCCACACCTACGCCGTCATTCTCGACGGCGCGGTGGTGCCAGAGCTCGCCATCGGCCCCGCCATTGCGCTCGATGCGCAGTCGACCCTCGACCGGATTCTCGCCGCCTGCGCGCGGGATGCGGATTGCAACCGGCGCTTTCCAGCCCTCACGCCGCGTTTCGCCCGTCTGCTCGAGGCCGTGACGAAAACGCCGCGTCCCATCGATGTCCCGGATCCGCTCACGGGCCGGAACGCGCACACGAACGTCACGCGCGATCAGATCGTCGCCGCCGTCCGGCTGCTCAGCTACAACTCCGCGACCATCGCAATCCTGCCGCTGCTGCTCGACGAAGCCGCGCGCGGCAATCTTGCGCCGCTCGTTGCGCAGGCGATCATGACGACGCGCTCGCTCGCCGATCAGATCTCGATCGGCATGCACAATTCGGTCGTGTGCGCCGAGGACGTGCCGTTCTTTTCCGCGGCCGATGTCGACCGCGCCGCGCTCGCGCGCACTTACATCGGCACGCAGCAGCTCGACGGCCTCATCGAGATCTGCAAGGTCTGGCCGCGCGGCGTGATCGACGCCGATCTGCACCAGCCGCTCGATTCGCGGGTGCCGGCCCTCATCCTTTCGGGCGAGCTCGATCCGATCACGCCACCCGCGAATGGCGCGCGGGTCGCACGCGAATTTCACGACGTGCTGCACGTGGTCGCGGCCGGACAGGGTCATGGCCAGCTCGGCACGGGCTGCGTGCCGCGCCTGATGGCCAGGTTCCTCAACGCCGGCACCGCCCGCGGGCTCGACGCGAGCTGCACGCAATCGATCGCCGGCCTGCCCTTCTTCCTCGATTTCGCCGGGCCGGCGCCATGATCCGCGCACTGGGGCTGCGCAAGAGCTTCGGTGAGGTCATCGCCGTTCGCGACGTGTCGTTTGCAGCCCGGGATGGCGCGATTACGGGTCTCGTCGGGCCAAACGGCGCCGGCAAGACGACGACCCTGCGAGTGCTCTACACCGTGCTCCGCCCGGACGGCGGCAGCGCGTCAATCGATGGCATCGACGTGGTGCGCGACCCGCTCGCCGCCCGCTCGCTCCTCGGAGTGCTGCCGCACGCGTCGGGGCTCTACCCCAATCTCACGGCGCGCGAGAACATCCGCTATTTCGGCGCGCTGCACGGCGATCGAGGCGCCGCGCTCGCGGCGCGCGTCGAGGAGCTGGTCCGCTTGCTCGAGCTTGGTCCGATCGCGGACCGGCGCGCGAAAGGATTTTCCCAGGGCGAGCGCATCAAGGTAGCCATCGCCCGCGCCCTGGTGCACTCGCCGCGCAACCTTATCCTCGACGAGCCCACGAGCGGCCTCGACGTCATGGCGATCCGAACGCTGCGCGACGTGCTGCGCCGCCTGCGCGACGCTGGCACCTGCATCCTCTTTTCGAGTCACGTGATGCAGGAGGTGACCGCGCTGTGCGACGCGGCCGTCGTCATCGGCCACGGGCGCGTGCTCGCCCACGGGACGCCGGCGGAAATCTGCGCGGGCACGGGCAGCGCGAACCTCGAGGAAGCGTTCGTCGCCCTGCTGGCCCAGGGGCAGGAGGTGGCCTGATGCGCGCCCTCTCCGTCATCTTCCGCAAGGAGGTGCTCGAGAACATCCGCGATCGGCGCACGCTGGTGTCGGCACTGCTGTTCGCGCCGCTGTTCGGACCGCTGCTGTTCGCCGCAATGATCGGTCTCATCCTCAACAAGTCCGTCAGGGAAAGCGACGAGGCGCTCACGCTGCCGGTAGCGGGCATTGGGCACGCGCCGAATCTCGTGCGGTTCCTGGCGACCGCGCGCGTGACGGTGCGGCCGGCAAGCTATGACGACGCCAGCGCACGCCGTGCAATTCGCGACGGCAAGGAGCATGTGGTGCTCCTGATTCCTGCCGACTACGGCGAGCGCCTCGCGCACGCCCAGCCGGCGCCCGTCTACCTGTACGCCGACAGCTCCGACAGCAGCAATGCGAAATACGCGCAGCGGGCGCGCCAAGTCCTTGCTTCCTACGCGCGCATCATCGCGACGGCGCGTCTCGAGGTCCGCGGCATCAATCCGCTGGTCGTGAGTCCCGTAGTGGTCCAGGACGTGGACGTGTCGACGCCGGCGGGTCGAGCGCTCCTGGTGCTCGGGATGATGACCTACTTCATCATGTTCGCGATGCTGATGGGCGGGCTATATCTCACCATCGATGCGACCGCGGGCGAACGGGAACGCGGCTCGCTCGAATCGCTCCTCACGACACCCGTCCGGCGCGACACGCTCATCTACGGCAAGATCCTCGCGGCCTGCTTCTACATGCTCGTATCGCTCGCGATCTCGATCGCCGCGTTCTCGGTCAGCTTGCGCTTCGTCCCGCTCGAGCAGCTCGGCATGACGACGAACTTCGGGCCGCTCGTGGCCCTGAAGATGCTGCTGGTCGCCGCGCCATTCGTCCTTCTCGGCGCCTCGCTCATGACCGTGGTCGCGTCGTTCACGCGCTCGTACCGGGAGGCGCAGACCTGGCTCACGTTCGTGCTGCTCGTACCGACGATGCCGATCGTGTTCGCGGGACTTATGTCGGTGCGGCCGTCGCTGCGCCTGATGCTGCTGCCGAGCATGAGCCAGCATCTTCTGATGACGAGCCTGCTGCGCGACGAAGGCCTGCCAGCGGGTTACGTCCTCGTGTCGGCCGGCTCCACGCTCGCCCTTGGGGCGCTCCTCGCGTGGATCGCCGGGCGTCTGTACCGGCGCGAGAGCATCCTCGGCTGAGGTCGCCGGCGCCCATCCGCGCCGCTGAGCGCGCACTTGCCGGTCCTGCCACGGCGCGTAGCATTGCGACCGAGGCGAGGCTTCGCCGGATGGGGACGCGCCGTTGGCCATCGAAGGTGAATATCGGATCCGCGCGCCGCGCGAAACCGTGCTGATGTGGGCGCTGCGGCGCTGATGGGTGCAGCGTGAACGGCCTGCCGGCCACGGTTGACGATACGCTGCGGCTCCTCGAGGCCGGCCGCTATCTCGCCGACCGGAGTCTCGCGGTCGTGCTGTTCCTCGCACTCAAGCTCGGCCGCCCGGTATTTCTCGAAGGCGAGGCGGGGGTCGGCAAGACGGAAGTTGCCAAGGTTCTTGCCGCCGGCCTCGGCCGCGACCTCATCCGGTTGCAGTGCTACGAAGGCCTGGACAGCCCGGCGGCGGTCTACGAGTGGAACTACCTGCGACAGATCCTCGAGCTGCGGCTCGCCGAAGCGGCCCACACGAACAGATCGCAGGCCGAGCTCACGGCCGAGATCTTCGATGCCCGCTTCCTGATCAAGCGGCCGCTCCTCAAGGCGCTCGAGCCGCACCCGGGTGGACCTCCGGTGCTGCTGATCGACGAGGTCGACCGCGCGGACGAGCCTTTCGAGGCGTTTCTGCTCGAGATCCTGTCGGACTTCCAGGTAACGATTCCCGAGCTCGGCGTGATTCGCGCCGCGCAGCCACCCATCGTTGTCGTCACTTCGAACCGGACGCGCGAAGTGCATGACGCCCTGAAACGCCGGTGCCTCTACCACTGGCTGGACTATCCGGATCCGGCTCGTGAGCTCGCGATTCTCAGTGCGCGGGCGCCCGAGGCCAGCGCGGACCTTGCGGCCGCGATCGTCCGTTACGTTCAGGACCTGAGGCGCCGCAAGCTCTTCAAGCCGCCCGGCATCGCCGAGAGTCTCGACTGGGCGCGCGCGATCGTCGCGCTCGGCCACCACGCCCTCACCCCCGAACTCATCAGCGAGACGCTGGGCGTGCTGCTCAAATACGAGGAGGATCTGGCCGGCGCACGCGCCGCCGTCGCGGCCGGGACAGCAGGAGGACCGCCGGGCTGAGCGTACGATGAGCGTGAGCGCGTCTGTCCCAAACGGCCTCGATTCCCTGCGAAGCCTGCCGCGCCTCGCTCAGGCGCTGCGCGGCGGCGGTGTGCGTCTCGGAACGGGGTCTCTCCTGATGGCCGCCGAGGCGCTTGCCTCCATCGAACTGTCCCGCCGGGAGGACGTTCGCGAAAGCCTGCGTGCGACGCTCGTCGGCGATCCTGGCGATTTCGCGCTCTTCGATCGGCTGTTCGACGCGCTGTTTCCCGGCACGGTGCCGCTGCCGCAGGAGATCGCATCGCTCCTGCCGCGCGCGCCTGGCGCACCGGCGGCGCCGGCGCTGCGGCGGCTCGCCGATGCGCTGCTCGCGCTCGGCACCGTGAGATCGCTTGCGCGCGCCGAGCAGAACGAGCGGGATGCCACCGGGACCGCTTCCGATCGGGAACTGCTGCAGCGTAAGGATTTCGAGCAGATGAGTGCACGCGAGCTCGAGATGGCGCGCCGGCTCCTCAGCCGGATGCCTGCGCGAGCGTCATTGCGCCGCACGCGTCGCTACGTCCGCTCGGCCTCGGGTTCGCGCCTCGACCTGCGCCGCATGCTCCGCGCCGCCCTGCGCGGCGACGATTTTGCCCGGCCATTCCGCAAGACGCCGCGCCTCACGCCGCGCGACTGGGTGCTGCTGGTCGACGTCTCGGGATCGATGGCAATCTACTCGCGGATGTTCCTGCACTTCGCTCACGCGCTCGGACGCAGTGGCCGCAGTCTCGAGACCTTCGCCTTCGCCACGCGCCTGACACGCATCTCTCGTGCCCTGCGCCCGGTCGATCCAGATACCGCATTGCAGGCGGTCGCCGGGGCGGTCAGCGACTGGGACGGCGGCACGCGGATCGGCGAGTGCCTCGCCGAGTTCAATCTCGACTGGGCGCGTCGCGTCCTCACCCGCGGCGCCTGGGTGCTGCTGCTCACGGATGGACTCGAGCGCGGCCCGGTTATGCAGCTCGAGCTCGAGGTGCGGCGGCTCGCGCGCAGCTGCCGCAAGCTCATCTGGGTCAATCCGCTCCTGCGCAATGCGAGCTACCACCCGCTCGCCGCCGGCGCCGCGGTGCTCGACCGTTACGCGACCGAACGGCGCTCGGCGCACAACGTCGAATCGCTTCTCGACCTCGCCCGCCGACTCGATGGCGCGGGCATCTCGCTCTCGTCGTAATCGAAGACCCGGCCCCGAACGCGAGCCCCGTGCGCGGGCGGGCGCCTGCGCTACTTTCCGATGCAGAAGGACGAGAAAATCCGCGCCAGCAGATCGTCGCTCGTAACCTCGCCCGTGATCTCTCCGAGTGCCGACTGGGCCGCACGCAGTTCCTCGGCCATGAGCTCGCCGGCGCGCCGTTCGATGAGCTGGCGCTGCGCCTCGTCGAGGTGGCGGCGCGCGCGGGCGAGCGCGTCCAGGTGGCGGCGGCGCGCGGACACCGTGCCGCTGTCGCTCGCAATGAATCCCATGCAGTCCTTGAGATGCGCGCGCAGCAGGTCGAGTCCGGCGCCGCTGAGCGCCGACAGCCAGACTTCAGCCGAGTTGCCGGGATTCCTGACTACCCTGGCTTCGGCGGCCGACGTCAGATCGATCTTGTTGTAGACGCGCGTGACTGCGATGCCCTGCGGCAGGCGCCGCAGCTCCTCCTCCAGCGCGTCCGCTTCGCTCACAGCCGTGACGTCGATGACGAACAGGACCCGGTCGGCGCGCGTCATTTCGGCGCGCGCGCGTCGCACGCCCTCGGACTCCACGGCGTCCGCGACGTCGCGCAGGCCCGCCGTGTCGATGATCGTGAGCGGCATGCCATCGACCTCGATGCGCTCCTTCAGGACGTCACGCGTGGTGCCCGGCTCAGGCGTCACGATCGCCGCGTCATAACCCGCCAGCCGGTTCAGAAGGCTCGACTTGCCGGCGTTCGGACGCCCTGCGATCACGACGATCATGCCGTCGCGCAGGAGCTGTCCCTGGCGCGCCTGCGACTCGAGCGCGGCGAGCACCCGAAGCACGCGCGCCAGGCGCTCCGCCAGCTCGCCCGCGGACAGGAAATCGACCTCCTCCTCGGGGAAATCGATCGCAGCTTCGACGAACATGCGCAACTCGATCAGCGCTTCGTTGAGCGCCCGCACTTCGTCCGAGAACTCGCCGCGCAACGAGCGCATTGCAGCGCGCGCAGCGGCAGCGGTGGCGCTGTCGATCAGGTCCGCGACTGCTTCGGCCTGCGCGAGATCGAGCTTGTTGTTGAGGTAAGCGCGCTCCGTGAATTCGCCAGGCCGGGCAAGGCGCGCGCCGCATTCGAGCACGCGCTTGACGATGAGGTCGACGACGACCGGGCCGCCGTGGCCATGAAGCTCGAGGACGTCTTCGCCGGTGAAGGACGCGGGAGCGGGAAAAAAGAGGGCTATGCCCTCGTCGATGGATTCGCCGTCGGCGTCGAAGAAGCGCCGGTACGTGGCGACCCGCGGCTGCGGAATCAGTCCGAGGACCGCGCGTGCGACCTCGCGGCTGAGGGCTCCCGACACGCGCACCACCGCGATACCGCCGCGACCGGGCGGCGTCGCCGCCGCCACGATGGAATCTTGAGCCTGGGTCGCCACGGGAACACGCGCGTCGCGGCGGTCGCTGCCGCGTCGGTCAACTGCGCTTGGCGCTTTCCGCGGCGACCACGCGGTTGATGTTCCACTGCTGGGCGATCGACAGCACCGTGTTCGTCACCCAGTAGAGCACGAGTCCGGACGGGAACCAGGCGAACATGAAGGTCATGACGAGCGGCATGAACATGAACACCTTGGCCTGCACCGGATCGGGCGGAGTCGGATTCAGCTTGTACTGAGCGAACATCGCGAGGCCGTTCAGGATCGGCAGCACGTAGAACGGATCGCGCGACGACAGGTCCTGGATCCACAGTCCAAAGGGCGCCTGCCGCATTTCCACGCTTTCGAGCAATACCCAGTAAAAGGCCAGGAAGAAGGGAATCTGCACGATCATCGGCAGACAGCCAGCCGCCGGATTGACCTTCTCCTTCTTGTAGAGGTCGAGCATTTCCCGGCCGAGCTGCTCGCGATTGTCCTTGTAACGCTCCTGGAGCGCCTTCATGCGCGGCGCGAGGTTGCGCATCTTGGCCATCGACCGGCCGCTCGACTGACTCAGCCAGTAGAAGCAGGCCTTGATGAGGATGGTGGTGACCACGATCGCCCAGCCCCAGTTGCCGAGCAGCTTGTGCACCCAGCTCAGCACCCTGAATAGCGGCATGGCGATGATGGTTAGCTTGCCGTAGTCGGCTGCGCGGTCGAGCTCGGGACCGGCCTTGTCGAGCTGCGCCTGCAGCTTCGGCCCGAAGTAAAGAGTGTCCTTGAAGTGGCCTTCCGCGCCCGCCGCTACCGTCTCGACGGGGCCTCGTGCGGACAACATGAAATCCTGGCCCTGCACCGCGAGAGCGAACTGATAGGTCTCATTCGCTGCCGGCACCACGGCCGCCACGAAATGATGCTGGAGGGCCGCAATCCAGCCGTTGGTGATGTCCTGCCTGAACTTGCTGTCGTTGGCGTCCGTCAGCTGGAGCTTGCGGTACTTGTCGCCGTCCCAGATCGCGGGACCGCGGAACGAGTAGGACTCGGTGTTGAACATCGAGCGCTCGACCGGCGGCGAATGCCGGAGAATGCGCAGGTACGACGCGGCCTGCCAGGGCTGTGCCGTGGCATTGCGCACGTCGTATTGCAGGTCGACCTGGTAGCTGCCGCGCCTGAAGACGAACGTCTTGGTGACGCTCACGCCCGCAGCATTCGACCAGGTCAGAGGCACCAGAAGTTGCGTGGCGCCCTGCTCGAGCCGGTACTCAGGCGCGGCCGAAGTGAAGTGCGCCTGGTGATTCGGCGCAGCCGCCGGGTCCGTTCCCGCCAGCCCGGACTGCAACAGGAACCGGGTTGCCGGGTCCGTGTCGTCGAACAGTCGCACCGGGACGTTCGGCTGGTCCTTGCGCACCGGATAGCGCGGCAGATCGGCGCGCACGAGCTCGCCGCCCACCAGCGATACCTGGACATCCAGTACGTCGGTGACGACATGGATCGTATCGGCCGCGGCCGGCGCTGCGGCGCCGCCTTGCGCGACCGCACTCACGGGCGCTGCGGTCATTTTCGCCGCCGCGATCGTCGGCACCGAGTCCCCGAGTGTCGGAGCCGCACCCTTCGCGGGCGCCGCCGAAGACGCGGCCGGCGCCACTGCCGCGGGCGCGTGGTCGCGGACCCAAGCCTGGTAGTTCAGCCAGAGGACGAACCCAAGCGCGCCCAGTAGCAGAATTCGCTGGTTATCCACGCGGAGCGCCTCGCGCCATCTCGACCGTTGCATCGGGGCCGCGCAGCGGAACGGGGTCATACCCCGCCGCGTGCCACGGATGGCAGCGCAGAACTCGTCGCAACCCGAGCCAGCTCCCGCGACCGGCTCCGAAGCGCTCGATGGCCTCGGCGGCGTAGCACGAGCAGGACGGCATGAAGCGGCAGGAGCGGCCCAGGAACGGACTCAGGGTCAGCTGATACACGCGGATTGCAATCAGGAGGAAGCGGCGCATTTACGAATCAGATCCTGCCAATGGCTTTCCAGACTCTGTCTCAACTGCTGCGGCTGAGCGCTGCGGGCGGCGGCGCGCGCCGTGATCACGACGTCCAGTCCCGGCAGCACGTGCTGGTGCAGCCGGAAGCTCTCGCGAATCAGCCGGCGCAGGCGATTGCGAGCGACGGCGGACCCGATCGAGCGGACGCTCACCGACATTCCGAGCCGGGGAAAGTCCAGACCGTTGGCGCGAAATGCGACTCCGAAATAGCCGTCCCCCGCCCGTCGACCCTTCTTGTAAAGCTCATCGAACGCCGCGCTGGCGCGAATTCTCTGGCGGGAACTGAACGACAAACGCCGGATCGTGGCTCCGTCCGTGCAATGCGACTCAGGGAATCAGACGCTTGCGGCCCTTTGCACGGCGCCGCGCGAGAACGAGTCGGCCGCCTTTGCTCGCCATGCGCGCGCGAAAACCGTGCGTGCGTTTGCGATGGATCTTGCTCGGCTGGTAGGTGCGCTTCATGATCAGCTCTGGCCCGAATTATTTCCGTTCACCAATCGTTTGATAAGCTGTTGAAAATAAAAAGGGTCTGAAAAAGAAAGGCGGCAAGGGTACGCAGCGATTCCGGGGCTGTCAATAGCAGCCGCGCACGCGGCGCGCAGCGTTTTGTCCTATTTTTTTCGGGAATTTCTGTGCTTCGGTGCTCACGGCTGCGCGCGCCGCACGGACGGTAGCGAGCACGTAGCCTGCGTTATAGACTGCGCACCCTTTTCGTCGATCGGCGTCTCCCCTCACACCCGAAGGTCGC
>Ga0316620_10000465_pt1 | contig 16419 bp, 17 predicted proteins | sample OWC_Aug_M1_C1_D5_FD_207651 | JGI IMG/M metagenome (GOLD analysis project Ga0316620, IMG submission 207651) | Wetland soil microbial communities from Old Woman Creek delta, Ohio, United States - OWC_Aug_M1_C1_D5_B | ecosystem: Environmental > Terrestrial > Soil > Wetlands | place: USA: Ohio... | reverse complement strand
GTCGTCTTGGATGGATAGGTAGACCGGTTTCTCAGCGCGGCCAGATACTACAAGCATGTCATAGCCGGCGAACTTGAGTTCTGCTCCCAAGAAACCGCCAACGTGGCTCTCGCCCCAGATCCCGGTCAGTGCGGCCTTTGAAACGAAGACCGTCCGCCCGCTCATGGGCCACAACGTCCCGGTAATCGGTCCAGTCGCCACTATGAGTCGGTTCTTCGGAGAAAGCGGGTCTGTTCGTGCAGGCACCTCCTCAAACAGTGTCCGTGCGGCGATTCCATCCCCGCCTAAGAAGTCCCGAATCCAACTTGAGGGAAGTGTAGATGCTCTAGCCGCCCCTTCGGTCAGGTCAACCCTTAGAATCCGCCCGGCGTAGCCATTACCGGCCATCTCAGGCATCACCATCACCGGCAGAGAAAGCCGCAGTGCGCTTGGTTTCTCTGAGGTACCGCTGGATCTTGGACTGCCGGTCCACTCTTGCTGTCTTTGCGATTGGACCATACGTGATTGCACCAGTAGGGCAGGCCTTGGCACACTCGGGATCGCCATCACAGTGGTCGCACTTGATTATCCGCATGCGTTGGATGTCGAGTCTAATGACGCCATTCACGCAGGCCCCAACACATGACTTGCAGAGGATGCACTTGTCTCCATCCATGTACACCATCTTGCTGACAGGGTCTCTGCGCATCGCATAGACGGGACAGACCTCGACGCATGGCGCCTCTTCACATGGTCCACAGACGTTTGGGATGTCTACGCCCAAGTCATCGTATCGAATGACCCGCAGTCGTGCCAGACTCGGCTGAAACAGATTCTCCTTCTTGGCAGAACAGGCTAGCTCACAGATCCTGCATCCCGTACACTTAGAGTAGTCCACGTTCAGCTGGGAAGGCAGAGAAACCACCTCTTGGGATACAAGCGAAGAGCAGTGAGAACCAAAAAAGATAGTGGTCGGTAAGAATCAATCACCAACGAATCGACTCCATCCAACCATGTTTGTCAGCGGTGTCGCCTCGCTGTAGTCCTGCTAGATGCTCGAATAGACGAAGCGATAGCTCACCGGCCGTTCCACCTGAAACCTTGTGCACGGCTCCGCCGTAGGCAATTTGCCCGATGGGCGCGATCAGTGCAGCGGTACCTGTGCCGAAGACCTCGATGACCTTCCCAGTGCGGAGGCCTGCCACAAGCTCATCGATTGTTATGAGCCGCTCGTTGACCGCGTAGCCCCAGTCGCGTGTCAGTTCAATCACGGAAGCTCTCGTGATTCCGGGGAGTATTGTTCCACTCAGGGGTGGTGTCGCAATCTCGTCTTTGAAGCGTACGAATATGTTCATGGTTGCAGTCTCTTCGATGTACTTTCTCTCAATAGCATCGAGCCAGAGCACCTGTGGGTAGCCTGAGTCCATTGCCTCTTTCAGCCCGAGCAACCCGGTCGCGTAGTTGACCAAGGTCTTCGCGTAGCCGACACCCCCGCGCACAGACCGAACATACTTCTCTGAAACGAGTACGCCGACAGGATTGAAGCCCTCCTTGAAATAGGGACCCACGGGGCTCAGAATCACGTAGTAGAGATACTCATTCGCGGGCCGGACCCCTAGACGCGGCTCGGTGGCTATCATGGTGGGCCGTATGTACAGAGAGGATCCCTTCGCCTCAGGGACCCAATCTCTCTCAAGGAGAAGAAGCTCCTTGAGCGACTCCATGGCAGTGGTGACATCTATCTCAGGCATCACCATTCTCTTCGCAGACGCGTTGAGCCTGTTGAAATTGTCACGCGCACGGAACAAGAATATCTCCTTTCCCTTCCTGTAGGCCTTCAATCCCTCGAAAATGCCTTGACCGTAGTGGAAGACCATCGATGCCGGATCAAGAGCCAACGGACCGTAGGGTTCGATGCGTGGCGGCAGCCAAGCGCCATTCTGATACCGCATTGTGAGCATGTAGTCCGTGAACACGGAGCCAAAAGGCAGTTTCATGGGGTCAGAGGGCTTCACTTTCAACTTGCTGGCTGGAAGGCGCTGAATCTCGATCTTCATGTCCACTCACACGTTCAGTGGACCCGGCTCACCCGCACTTAGGTCTTACGAATCATTCGAACCAGTAGAGTCAGCCGGACACGAGTCTTGGGGGAATAGCTTAAGTGACTCCATTGGTGTTCCCATGCGACCATCACAAACGAGGTTCGGCCAGTATGAGTCACGGTGAACGCCAAACCGGGTCTGACCCCTACGATATCGACCCAAAGCTGGTTCTTGCCCAATATAGCGTTGAGTGGACTGCACTTAGGGCCTCATACGAGGAAGTCAAGGTTCAACTGAAAGAGGCCCAAGATGAACTCAGCCAGCTCGATAGGCTGCTCCAAACAGGCAAGCTGTCCGAAGATGAACACATGAAACGATACAGGGAAACCTGGCAGAAGTCCACCGAGATCGTTCAGGTGAAGAGAGAGGTCGAGGCTAGACTCGATGAAATCCAGAAGGAGATACGCGCGGCCGACAGAAGACTCAAGCTGAAAGAGGAGGAGGAGGCGAGGCGGGACCGACTTGAGCAGGAGAGAGCGAACGCGATGGTCGAGTGGATGGGGCTGAAGCAGGGGTTCGACCTGATAATGCAACGCAGGACCGAGATAAACCAAGACATGGACAGACTTGAAACAAGAAGACGTGCCAAGAAGGTCACCGAAGAACAATATCGTGCCGAGCGCCTCCAGCAGCTTCGCCAGCTCACAGAACTGAGGAGCATAGAAACGGACGTTAAGAAGAGGCTTGGCGAACTGCTTGAGATGATAAGAGGCTAAGGGCAACACTACATAGAGGCCTGTCAAGAGGAAGAGCCTTTAGATGGGCAAGCACAGATATTGAATCCACCATGACGACTTTTGAACAGGAATGGGTGTCCCCGATTCTCGAGGTGTTCAAGAAAGGGGAGATATCCGAGACGTACTCAGTCATCTTGGGTCTGAACCCCCTCGGACAGGCGGTCTGCAGAAGAATCTACGAGCGCAAGGAGTTTGAAACAGCCCTAGTGTTCAACTCGCCGTCATTTTCAGTCTGGAATCGCTACCCCATAGCGTCGAAGCCGCCAGTAATACCTGTTCAGGGGATGGTTTCCGACGAGCTGATGCTCATCTTTGGCGACGTACTTATCCGTGAGTACGAATGGGTAACGGATCTTCTCTTCTACCTCAGAGGAAATGTGCCTACTCGGTTTGTCTTTGCCTTCCAAGGACACGATCAGCCAACATGCGGCCAGGTATTGACGAAGGGTGCAGGTCGAATCCTATCCAAGATGGACATACCTTCTGGACAGTCTGACTTCTATGACGGCCTCACAGCTCCATTGATCAGCATAGCAGGGCCCGCGGACCTAGACCCAATTGTCGTCTTCTTGGAGACGACAGAGGCCTCTGAGCTCTTGCTGCAAACTGACGACACGACGGTCACTCAGGCCGATGTTGACAACGTCATGGAGTTGCTGGAGCGGGCTCTCAACATTCGCCTCTACTAGACGGGCTCCCGTTTCGTACTCTGGCCGTATCCAGTTCTCTCGCGTTCTCGGTCCGGCTGCTCCACAATCGAAGTGCGTCCGTACATGCTCTGATCACACTCCAAACACAGGAGGGCCCGCGTATCCTTCAGTGCCACCATCTTCCCGCAAGAGAGGCAGGTCCATATTCCCTGCTGATACATTCGGGTTCTCCGGGATACTGCCCGTGCCAACTCCTGGAGGATCTTGGGGCAGTCGCCTGATACTCCAACAATGCCCTCCTTGGACCACTCACAGATGACCGACACCAAGGTCGTTGTCAGCTCGATGATGCGTGTAGTGTTCTCATCGACTTGGACAGGAGCATCGGAGTTCCTCGTTGTTGGAATCTTGGACACCTCCCCCAGCAGCTCTAAGAATGCAAAGAACGCTGGGATCGGGAAGCGGTCTCGACTCTTCGATTCTACCATCTGACCCAAGACTGCAGATATCATGAGTGTCTGTGAGTAGTCGAGCACTAGGATAGAACGTGTCTCTTGGGCGATTCTGCCTGCGTCGAGTCGGTATTTTGACGAATCTAGATTACTCTGACGTGCAATCAGGCGAACAGACTCGATCAACCCGGTGCCCTTCTGCATCTCGGAATTGACACGCTTGGCGACTTCGCGGTAAGGTGCTCCCACGTCGTTCGCAAGCCTATGGATCAAGTCCCTCGCCGTGAGAATCAACAGTTTCACTTACCTGCAAATTAAATGTCTGACGTGGCGCGCTTTTAGTCTGTCGTAATATATCAGTACACTAGATAAGGCTGCACACCGCAAAGGAGTACGGCTGGGCGACCGAAAATGATGCTATCCGACATCGATATCGAGAAGGCAATCCAATCAGGCAAGATAAGAATCGAACCGTACAATCCGGAAAACCTTGGTCCTTGCAGTGTTGACCTCACACTCGACTCGGTCTTCAGAGTATACCATCCGGGTACGGCAGTCGACATCAGAGGCACCGAGCCTATCGACCGCGACTCTAGGCTAGTCAACACCGGGGACAAGCCATTCATGATCCTGCCCGGTCAGTTCATCTTGGGCCAAACAAGAGAAACACTGGCGATTTCGGTCCATTACGCTGCGCTTCTTGAAGGCAGGTCCAGCGTTGCCAGACTCGGCATAATCGTCCACACTGCAGGGCTAGTAAACCCTGGAACAGGAATAGACAAACCGGGCAGACTCACGCTTGAGATGTTCTGCGAGAACCTTAGCCCAGTCTTGCTTTACCCGGGGATGAGGATTGTCCAAATAATGTTCGTCCCGCTATCCAGTCCCGCGAGAACCGGCTATGACCGCAGAAAAGGAAGCAGATACGTCGGTCAGGAGAGTCCGACTATCAGATAGTGGAGCAAGTTATTAAGCCGCGCCGCGGCGCGGAAACATGGTGCAGGACGTGAAGGACTACGATGTGGTCTTGGCAAGTGGAGCCGAGCACCTCCGGAATCGGTTCTTGGAACTGGGCTATCGTGTGTTCTGCTGCGCGATGAACTACGACGGCAAGAGAATGTTCCCGAACGCTGACATCTACGCAAGAGTGCCGGACGTGCCAGACCTATCAGGGAGAAGAACTGTCGTCCTACAGTCCTGTACTGGGGCGGGCCCGGCAGAAATAGAACCCTACACGACCTCTGACCGGGTGGTCGAACTCTTGCTGATGCTGGACGCCCTGAGAAAGCCGTGCGAAGTGGAAAAGATAGCACACAAGAAGTACAAAGAGACGCCAGTCAAGCCAGCCAAGAGAATCGAAGCGATCCTCACCTTTCAGCCATTTGCTTTGCAGGACAAGGCTTTCAGGACGGGTGAAGCCGTGTCCGCTAGGTGGGCCATCGATACCATCACGCGATCGTGTGACAAGACTTGGGTCGTTAACCCTCACGCACCAGACAGTCTGGAATGGGTGAAGCGTCATGAACAAAGGGGTCTATACGAGGGCATCGACATCACGCCGGACCTCATCCAGTTTGGAGCAAAACGGTTTGGCTTCGATGAATACATCGTCGTGACACCCGATGAGGGTGGACAAGAGCGATTCTCAGTCGCAGGCTATGGCAAGTGCAGGGAGAACTCGTACTCGGTCGAACTTCACGGTGATCTCCAAGTCAAGGGGAAGTCCGTCATAGTCATCGATGACCTGACCAAGAGTGGAAGCACACTGCTCAAAGCTGCATCGCGGCTGAAGGCCCAAGGGGCTAAAGAAGTCGGCATGGCTGTTGTGCATGTTCTGCCCTTGATTGGCAAAGGGGAGGAGCTCTTGGAGAAGCTCTATGAAGAGAGTGGCGGAATGATTGTCACATCGAACACTATCAACACCAAAGTGTTCTGCGAACGGAATCCGACGAATGTGTACAACGTCGTCGACAGCCTAGTGAAGAAGCTGTAAAACCAGGAACCGGTCACTGCGGAAGTCTTTTGTGTCAACTAGATGCCAGCGGTGGAGGTCACGATACGATGGACTATGACAAGGAGTATCACATTGACATAGCGCGCGGAGAGATGCCTGAGCTGGTTCTGCTTCCGGGAGATCCCCAGAGAGCCAAGACGATTGCAGAAGCTTTCTTCAAGAATCCTCGGCAGGTTGCTCAGAAGAGGGAGTATTGGAGCTACCGAGGCGAATACAATGGGGTCTCGGTTGGAGTGTGTTCGACAGGTATCGGATGCCCTTCCGCTGCTATTGCCCTAGAGGAACTCATCAAGGTGGGCTGCACCACGTTCATCCGAGTTGGCACTGCAGGTGCAGTCGACCCGAACATGAAGGCGGGAGACCTTGCCATTCTTACTGGAGCCGTGCGAGATGACGGGACTTCCCGGCAGTACGTTCCCATCGAGTATCCGGCGGTCGCAGATTCAGGCTTGGTGCGTGCACTGACGGAAAGCGCAACGAAGAGAGGAGCACGTCACAGAGTAGGTATCGGTCATACCAAGGACTCCTTTTACAGCGAGTTTCCGGAGATGACCGCGGACCCGGTCACAATGAAGAAGCGATGGGATGCGTGGAAACGCGCAGGCGTGATAGCGACCGAGATGGAGTCTGCTGTTCTATTCGTCCTAGGGTCAATGAGAGGAGTGCACGTGGCCACCGCGTGCGTCATAGTGGGTGAACCGGTAGAGAAGGAGGCGAAGATCATCCACAAGCCTCAGTTGGATCACCTCATACCAGTTGCCTTGGACGCACTCGTGTTGTTCTCCGGCAAGAAAGTATGAAGGGAGCTGCGCTCAGATTCCTCCGAACCAGACCTTCTTCTGAACACCAAGATGTAAATCCTCGGCGGTACGGCGATCTATACCCGTAAGCCGAACAAGCTGTTCGGCACTCGTAGCAACGAGATCAGTGACCGTTTCTATGCCGCCCTTGACAATGGCCTCAATCGTCGCGGCGGGGACCGACATCTCACCGAGGAAGGTGCGCAGCTCTTCGACTGTTCGTTCATCAGCGACGGGTCGTGTGACACCCGGCATCTCACTCTCGATGGAAGGCTCTGCCGCCTCCGGTTTCTCTACGGGGGCAGGAGGAGGAGCAGCTTCTCCCTTCGGTGCCTTGGGTTCAGCGGGTTCGCCAACAGTTCCAGACCTTGCAATGAAGCTCGGGCGGAGAAGGAACGCGCCGACCAGAACCGAGAGGATGAGAACAGGTACAAGCACGACAGGACCAATGTTCATTCCTACAACGCGCCACTCCTCACCTAAGATCGGTAACGCAGCCTCTACGCCGAGTTGGAGGACCTGTATCATCGGGGTGCCGGTCAGTTCGGCGGCCAACAGAAACCACATGGGCGTGAAGAGGGCAAGGCCGCCCGCCTCAAACAGGACCCACTCTCTGAGCATATTCCTCCGGGCGAAGCGTACGACAATCACAGGGACAACAAGCATTGCGACGCACACCAAGAACCATATTGTGAAGAGATTCCAGAGAGACCTTAGGATGAGCGGATCCGTTTCGTTGATTCCTGCCAGCCTGATGAATGCAGCCCCGAGAAAGATTATGCCCGGAAACAGCGCGCCCAGAAACACACCCAGCGCATATCTCAACCTGTACCTCACCTGCTATCTCTGCGTGACGTCCATTCTATGCTCTAGCCTTAAAGCCATTGTTGGTCTGCAGCTGGATTCCCCGGCAGGCTTATGAAGACACATCGGAACATCACGTTCCGAGGCGGAACAATCTGCTGCCGTTCTTCGTGTTGGGAACGAGACCTGAGATCATCAAGATGGCCCCCATAGTGCATGAGTTCGAGCGACGCGATATTGACTGCCACTTGTTGCACACTGGTCAGCACTACTCGGAGGGCCTGAGCGAGAGCATCTTTCGCGATATGCAGCTCAGAGAACCTGACACGAACCTGAACATTGGTTCTGGAAGTCATGCCGAGCAGACAGCAAAGGCGCTGGTAGGCATTGAAGGCGAGCTCCTCAGAGTCAAGCCCGACATTGTTCTCGTGCTAGGGGACACCAACGCTGTGCTCTCAGCTGCTCTGGCAGCGGTGAAGCTGGGCATACCCGTAGGCCATGTAGAGGCAGGACTTCGAAGCTACGACATGCGGATGCCCGAGGAGTACAACCGTCGGGTGACGGACCATCTCTCAGAATACCTCTTTGCACCTACTGAGAACTCTGCAAAGATCCTGAAATCAGAGAACGTCTGGGGAAAAGTCTACGTCACTGGCAATACCGTCATCGATGCAGTGGAAACGAGTCTTCCTTCAGCAAGAAAGAAGAGCACCATTAGAGCCAGGCTCGGCCTGAAGGAGTTCCTCCTGCTTACACTGCACCGAGCTGAGAATGTCGATGATGCTGGCATACTCAAGGGAATCGTTGACGGCTTGACTCGGCTGAATCAGCAGATTGTCTTCGCGGCACATCCCCGGACGGTTGCTCGACTCCAGCAGTTCAATCTCATGGACCAAGTGAAATCGTCGGGACTGATATCGGTCATAGACCCACCCGGGTATCTGGACTTCCTGATGCTGCTCGATACTTGCTCATTTGTATTGACAGACTCTGGAGGCATACAGGAAGAGGCGACTGCGCCCTCCATGAACAAGCGAGTGTTCGTGCTCAGGGAATCGACGGAGCGCCCGGAAGCAGTCAAGTCCGGACACGCGGTCGTCGTCGGCACAAACCCGGGCAAGTTTCCGGAGATGATCATGAGGGGTATGAAGTCCTCAGTCCCCAAGAGAAGGAAATGTCCCTTCGGAACCGGCAACGCAGCACGTAGAATCGTCGATATACTGGTCCAAGACCCAAAGATTGCCAGTCGGACGGCACAAGCGCGCAATCCGCCCCCGTAAGGCACCTACGGGGCACTGGGATATGCCCTCAGAAAAGCCTTATTAAGCACTTCTTGGCCACTCTAGCACACCCCTTTTTCAAGGAGAGGTCTAACTAATGAGCTACATTGTCAAGAGTAAGGTTCAGGAATTTGCGAAGAAGAACGAGATGAACGTCGGCTCCGACTTCTACCCAGAGCTCGACAAGCACGTCGAGATGCTCATGAAGGACGCGACCAAGAGGTCCAAGGAAAACAAGCGGAAGACCCTCAAGGCATACGACCTCTAAGCTCTACAATACCTGCCGGGACTGGAAGCACTTTCGTTGCTTCCAGGCTCTCTATTTTTCTGCCTAATCGTCAGTCTTATCTTATTCGAGGATAGGCTGCGTCAGGTTCACTTTGAGGAGTTGCGTTCTTGTACAAGGTCTGTCTTACTAATGATGACGGCCCGCTCAGTAGGGGCCTTATTGCCCTTGCCAATAGACTGTCTGAAATCGTTGACTTGACTTTGATAGTCCCCGACGGCCAGAGAAGCGCCACCGGCAAGGGATTGACTCTCAACAGACCGCTCAGGGTGAACGAGATGCATCAAAGCGGCAGCTACAGAGTCATCACACATGACGGCACTCCGGCAGACTCGGTCGTGCTTGCACCTTGGTTCTTGGAGAAGATAGATCTGATTGTCTCAGGGATTAATGCCGGTGGAAACCTCGGGTACCAGAGTCTTCTGACAAGCGGAACGGTAGGAGCGGCCTATGAGGCAACCATGAAGGGCTATCCAGCAATCGCCGTGTCTATGGAGGCTGATCCACAAGAGTGGTTCAACCAAGCAGGCAGCGCGGGTGATTTCGAGGCGGCATCATGCATAACTCGAGACGTCGCACTCAGGGTACTTGAACACAGACTTCCCAAAGGTATCGACTTCCTGAACCTCAATTTTCCATCTGAGATTGGCCCTGAAGCGAAGATTGTAATAACGAAACCCGCGAGAGTGAGGATGCGGAACGACGTCGATGAGCGCGTGGACCCCCATGGACGGAAATACTATTGGTTCGTAGGAGTCGAGGTCGATCCGGATGCGGGTACGGACGCGTATGTCGTCCTGCATGAGAAGAACATCTCTATTTCACCGATAACCATCGACGGGACAACCGAACGACACCTCGAAACTCTGGCTTGGTTCATGGGAGTGAAAGAGACCTGAGTGCGTCCCAGATTGCATCAGTTTCAGGTATGGGCAGAGGCTCCGGATGGCCCTGCTTGACAATCATTCGGCTCTGCGAGTCTGCGACAATCTCACCAATCTCTGCAGTCGCGATGCCGGCTCTCTTGAGCGCGCCTCTGAGCCGAACGACCCTATTGGGGTCACATGTCATCAGCATGCAACCACTGCTGATGAGATGCATGAAGTCGATTCCAAGGAGTCTGCATATGCGCCGTGTGACAGGATGTACGGGCACGCGCTCATAGAACAGCCTGAAGCCAACGCCACTTGCATCACACAGCTCATGGATGGCGTTCGCGAGACCGCCCTCAGTCGGGTCATGCATCGCAGTCACATGACCCGTCTTGAAACCAATGACTCCTTCCTTCACGACCGAAATCTGTTTGAGCAGCTCTCTCGCCTGGCCAAGCTCTTCTTCGGTAATGTGCTTGCGCAGGAACGTCTGGCCATCCGAGGCCAATATAGCAGTCCCCTCTATACCTACGGTCTTTGTCAGGATGATACGGTCACCGGGCCGTGCGCCGGACGATGTGACGTATTTGCTGCCCGTCGCAACACCCATCATGAACCCTGTGATTATGGGCTCTTCGACCTCGGCCGTCACCTCTGTATGCCCTCCCACAATCATGACATCCAGCTCTCTGGCGGCGCGTTCCATCTGACTCATCACTCTCTCGACATCTTGGTCGGTGCTGCCCACAGGAAGCAAGAGGGATACGAGGAACCATCGTGGTTCTACTCCGAAGGTAGCGATGTCGTTCGCATTCACGTTCACTGCCAGCCATCCCGCATCTTTCTTCGAGCCTGTGATGGGATCTGTTGACACTATCAGAGCGTCCTGTCCAATTCTTATCACTGAGGCATCGCGTCCAACTCCCGGTCCAAGAGCGACTGCCGAATCCATCTTTCCTAGATGAGAGAAGACACAGCGCTCCAATACACTCTTTGGAATCTTCCCGGGATGCAATCAGATCACTCCGACGCAGTCATAGTGCGCACAGGCCCTGTGCCGTGATGTATGAAAAGTGATTTCATCGATGGCCCGTACGGGCCTCTCCTCACTCACTATGACATCAGACCGCTTTCAGACCTTGTGCGCAACCAGACCTCTTGCTGCCCACTAATAATGTCATCGAGAGGGAACTAACGTGCGATATATGATTCTGCCCGTTTCAGATTCTCCGCCCTAAGCCTGCTTCTTGTTCCACTACCCCTCAGAAACGCGCCGAGGACCGATTTCTCACGGAGAATCTCGTCCGATAGAAACGCCCGGCCTCCTGCAGCTCTGGCAATCAGGTACGCTCCGAATTCTTGTCTGAATTCAGGCACTGAAAGGATTGTTTCAAGCTGGTCGCTTAACCCCTCCTTGCGCATGCGGAGTGTAGTAGCCAACTCCAACGAGTCATGATAGGGTAGCTTGAGGAAGCGAGGCCACTTTCTCTGCCCGCGGTCCACATTCACTGCAGCAAGGCGAACCTTCTCCCTCTTCAACAAGCGAGCGGCGTAGACAAGGTCCCTCACTGGAGTGTACCTCGCATGCCCCGGGCCTGCTCCTTGGGCAAGCGGTATGTTTGGAGCGAAATCAGAGATGAGGACCACAAGGGGCTCGATCCCGGGGTTTCTCATGCGTTCCCTTCGGATACTCTCAAGGGCCTTCATCATCGCGTCGGCAATTGGCGTGAGACCGGACAGTTTCAGCCGTGCAAGGGCGCGGTAGATCTTGTTCCAGTTACTTGTCGGAACCTGGACTTCTACCGCACCGTTGTCCTTGAATGCAATGATGCCTGCACGGTCTCTTGAACCCCGCGTTTCCCTCTCGATGCGACCAACGAGCTGTCGTATCTCGTCCAAGCTCGCCTTCATAGACATGCTGACGTCAATAACCATTATGACGGTCAACGGAGTCCTGCCAGTAAAGACGTTCTCTCTCAGGTCCTCTTCAGATATCTTGATTCCTCGCTGATTCTCGCGTGGATGAGACCTCGCCGCAGCAGCAATCACAGTTGCAGGCACATGGATGCTTGACGGCTCTCCCTGTGGTATTCTCCATCTCATGGATCTGCCGTGGGTTTCTATCTCGCTTGCTTTCAGAGAGCCTGAACCCCTCGAACTGATTCTCTTTCTTATCCACCCTCCGGATGACACTCTCGACCTTACCATCGCCCCTCTCATCAGCTCCTCCTTGTCGAAGAGGCCCTCCCCCGCTTCGATGTCTGGAAGCTTGACGAAGAACTGCCTCTCAAGACCCGCAGGTGCCTCTCGTATGTCCGATTTCGAACCAGTGATTCTGGGTGGAGTAATCGTGCTGTAGGACCTTGTGGCCGTCCCGAGCTCATCGCCGTCCTCGGGTCCGGCTTGACCGGGTTCCACAACGTCGAAACCTGCTGCCGGGCCACCCTTGCGTTTTGTCATCGTCCTCAACCAACGTCGGACGAGGTAGTACATTATAGGAGTATAGAGAAGCGTGTTCGGGATGATGCTTGCCGGATAGGACACGTAGAGATTCAGAGGTGAAAACAGAACCCAAGCAGACCATGTGAAAGCGACAATCAGCATGATGGCACAGATTGTCCCCTTGACGGGATCACCGTGCGGATTCCTTACTTTTCGGGGAGCTTTTTTTTTCCGTCTGCAAGTCCGCTATCTGCGAACCTATCTTGACGACCGAATCTCCCACCACTGAAACGGCGGCCGGACTTGTCCTTATCTTCTGGGACCTCGCTCGGAGACTTCCTCCGGTCTTGCTTCTGAGCGACTTCTGCCGCTCGAAGGATGGCCTGATCGATGTCTTGAGGTGTTGGAGGCTCCAACAGCCCGCCTCTGCGTGTCCGATGACTGAGAGTCAGCTGCGCAGCCAAACGCATGTCTTCGGCAGTGACTTCTAGTCGCCCCTCGAATGCAGCATGGGTGATTGCCGTCTTGCTGATTATGATGTCGGGACGGACGCCGTCTACTTCAAGGGCGTCACACGCCATGGCAATGGCTCTCAGCCCGCTCTCAGGAAGTGCGACTTTGTTGAGTGCTTCTCTCGCCCTCACGATCTTCTCTCTCAGATCAGACTGGGCCCTGCTCCAGCTCTCTGCAAAGGCCTGCGGGTCACGCTCGTATGCCAGATTACGTTCCACGAGTTCCATGCGGTCTTCGACTGAATGCGACCTGCCGACAGCAACATGTAACGGAAATCTGTCCAGAAGCTGGGGCCGCAATTCACCCTCCTCAGGATTCATGGTGCCGACGAGTATGAAATCGGACGGATGTGCGATTGAAATCCCCTCGCGCTCAATCACATTGACCTTTGTTGCAGCTGCATCAAGCAAATCATCGACTAGATGGTCCGGCAGCAAATTGACCTCGTCGACATACAACACATTCTGGTTTGCCTCTGCAAGGATGCCCGGTTTCAGCGCTTGAATACCGTCCTGAAGGACTCGTTGGAGGTCGAGTGAACCAATCAGACGATCCTCTGAGATTGACAGAGGCAGATTGACAACACGCATCTTCCTTCTCTTGGAGCTGAGGTGCAGGCCGCCGTCCTGTTTCGCTCGGCACTCCGGGCATAGTAGGTCCGTCCGGCTCGGGTTGCATCCGAAACGACACTCCGCTATCACATCCACCTCGGGAAGCAAGTCGGCAAACGCACGAACGACAGTCGTCTTGCCAGTCCCCTTCTGGCCTGATATCAGGACTCCGCCGATTCGGGGATTGATGCCGTTCAGTATGAGTGCGATCTTCAGGGAATCGAGACCGACTACGGCTGTGAACGGCAATGTCGCTCGCCCTGATTCCTGCACGAGAGTCACCTCATTAGTTCGGATGGGCAAAGGTGCTACAGACAAATAAGGGTGTTCGTCGATGTAATGATTGATGATACGACTTCTCTCCAGAGTTTCTCATCTTGAGTGTCCTCAGTGTCGCAGGAAGTATTCCGTGGATGCTCCTGCCGGCCACTGTGTCTGCGGCTCTCCGCTGTTCGCCAGATACGACCTCGGAGCAGTGGCAGAGGAGGCAAAGAGAGGTGGGTTTCCGACAGACGTGAACTCCATGTGGAGGTATGCCCAGTTGTTGCCAGTCAAGTCGCCTTCTTTTGTCGCGACCCTAGGGGAGGGCTGGACCCCTCTAATTCAGACAGGACGCCTAGGAAAGCATTTGGGACTCAAGATGCTCATGGTGAAGGATGAAACTCAGAATCCAACATCCTCCTTCAAAGACCGAGGGCTATGTGTCGCGGTTTCAAAGCATCTTGAGCTGGGCTCAAAGGCCTTTGCTCTTCCTTCTGCAGGTAATGCAGGAATATCCGTAAGCGCCTACTGCGCAGCCGCCGGAGTGCCAGCCCACGTGTTCATGCCTTCGGATAGCCCACCGCAATTCTTCAGGCTGTGTGAACTGTATGGAGCCAACACATACAGTGTCGATGGGAACATATCAGATTGTGCGAAGAAGATGAGAGAAACCGCTGGTGAGTGGACAGATCTATCCACTACGAAGGAACCATACCGCGTGGAGGGCAAGAAGACCATCCTGTTTGAGATTGCGGAGAACCTCAACTGGGCATTCCCCGACTCGATCATCTGCCCAACCGGCGGCGGCACGGCGGTGATTGGCATATGGAAGGCGGCCGAGGAACTCATGGGTACCGGGCTCGTGAACGATCGTCCGCCGAAGCTCTACGCGATACAGAGCCAGCTCTGTGCGCCAGTGGTCAGTGCTCTTGAACAGGATCGCGAGGATGTCGAAGCGTGGCCAAACCCCGAAACATCAGCACTTGGTCTGAGAGTTCCCAAACCTTTCGCCGGTAGGCTGATCTTGAGGGCCATAAGGCAGTCTAGGGGTTCGGCGCTAGCTGTGAGTGAGGAAGAGATATCCGAGATGCAGAAGACTGCGACCAAGATGGAGGGAGTAGAAGTGGGTCCCGAATCTGCGGCAGGTTTCGCAGGGCTCCGCAGACTGGTAGAGGATGGACGGGTCAGTGATGACGAGCAGGTCGTAGTGCTCAACACAGGCCCTGCTTCAAGATACTGGTCCTGATTCCAAGAGGGCTACTGTTATTAGTTGAACTCACACTACTCGGGGCCAAGTCCCTGATACCGTGGAGTATCTCTCCGGAGGGAAACAGTTGCAGAAGGCTCAGGGTCATAGGAACGACACTGGCTATAGGACGTTCAGACAGTCGCTCACGGCAGGCAAGATTGAACTGACAGCTGCGTTCGTTCTAATTGTCGCGTATTTCTATGCGAGAGCCCTACTGGGGCTTGGCCTCAGCCTCGAACTAGCCATTGGGACCACTGCTGTGCGCCTGATAGATATCGTGCTAGTGCTTGGTTTCCTTATGGGAACGTGGCTGGCATTCCGGCCATCTGAGTGGGCGGTTGAGGGGATAGAGAGTGGAGCCGGACATCTCGTCCTGACCACGTATGTTGCCGGTATGCTGACGAGCCTTGCCAGCAATCTGCCAGAAGCTGTGGTAAGCGGCTTCTCCGCCTATTCCGGGTTCATGATTGGAGGAACGGCCGGACAGGAACTCAGAGACATCTCTGTCATATCGGTCCTCATAGCGGCTGGCTTCAACATGATTCTCCTTGGCGTCACGATTATCGTTCTGACCAAAGGCAAGAAGGACATCGAGGTGCCGATTGAAGCAATAAGAAAGGACTCGGTTCTCATGAGATGGACCATTGTGGCCCTCGCGAGCATGTTTGCTCTAGGGGTCCTTGAGCTCGCGGCTCCCACAACTGAGAACCCTTCCCTTCCGGCCATGGGCTCATTCGTCTTGATGCTCTCTTATGTCATATATGCAGTCGCCCTTGCCAAGGGCAAGGTGTCCAAGGAGGCGGAACTTGCAGAACCACATCACACGAAGAAGACGGCGCTCTTTCTGGCGATTGCAGGCATAGCAGGAATCTTCATCGCGGGAGAGATGCTCACTTCCAGCGTCGAGATTCTTCTAGATGAATACCGAACAACGATACTCGCGTATGGAGTTGACCCAGTCACCTTGCCCGCCGTACTGCTCGGCGCCGCTGGGGCGCTTCCCGAACACGGTATTGCTCTGATTGCGGCCTCGAAAGGCAAGATGGGGATTGCAATAGGCAATCTCTTGGGAGGGGTGCTTCAGATCGTGTTGCTCGTTATGGGAGGCATCGGGATCTTTGTGCCCATACCACTGGACAGGTACGTGCTGTTCCAGATTGTAGCGATTGCTGGCAGTCTCTATTTCCTGAAACGTACAATCACGGACGACCAGAAGCTGGATCTCTTCGAGGGCGCACTCATAATATTGCTTCAGGCCTATGTCTTCACCCTCTTACTCACATGATGTCGCTTGACTATGTGAGGAAGTATCAGCCGGAGGTCGTCCTCACGAATGACTACCGAGGCAGACTCAGCGACATCGTCGT
>Ga0316620_10000464_pt1 | contig 16419 bp, 10 predicted proteins | sample OWC_Aug_M1_C1_D5_FD_207651 | JGI IMG/M metagenome (GOLD analysis project Ga0316620, IMG submission 207651) | Wetland soil microbial communities from Old Woman Creek delta, Ohio, United States - OWC_Aug_M1_C1_D5_B | ecosystem: Environmental > Terrestrial > Soil > Wetlands | place: USA: Ohio... | reverse complement strand
CACCCGCTCGACAAGCTCCTGCGGCTCGAACATGGCGCCATGACGGTGGATCTTCTCACGCAGCCAGGAGAGCCAGGGGGCAAATTCGCCCCGGCGGATCTGATCAGGCAGGGCGGGGATATCGGCATTGATACACTCCCAGAGCTGTGCACCGATCAGGTTACCCAGGGCATAGCTGGGGAAGTAACCCACCAGGCCAGTCGACCAGTGCACATCCTGCAGCACGCCTTTCGAATTATCCGGAGGGGCGACACCGAGATATTCCAGAGAGCGCGCCTTCCACACCTCGGGTAAGTCCTTGATGGCGATATTGCCCTCCATCAGGCCGATCTCGAGCTCCATGCGCAGCATGATATGTAAGTTGTAGGTGGCTTCGTCAGCCTCAACCCGGATGAAGGAGGGTTGGACCTTGTTGATCCCTTTATAGAAAGACTCGAGGGCCACGTTACCAAGCTGGGCAGGGAAAACCTCCTGCAGGCGGGGGTAAAAATGCTGCCAGAATGGTAAGGAGCGGCCGACCAGGTTTTCCCACATGCGGGACTGGGATTCATGCACTCCCGATGAGGCACCCCCGAACAAAGGAGTACGATCCAATGAAGGGGCTGAGCCAAGCCCATACATGGCATGGCCAGCTTCGTGCAGCGTGCCGAGCAAGGCGGAAGTCAGGTAATTGGGGAAGACACGCGTGGTGATACGGACATCCCCCAGGCCAAAACTGGTGGTGAATGGGTGCAGGGTCTTATCCAGGCGACTGTGCTTCCAATCGAAGCCAATTTTGGTGAGGATCTCCACCCCAAAGTCCCATTGCTTTTGCTCGTCATAAGTCAGGTGCAGGAATGAATCATCCACCTGCGGACAGTCGGCAATTTTCTTGAGCAAGGCAACCTGCTGAGGGCGCAGGGATGAGAAAATGGCTTTCAGGTCCATGGTTTTCATCCCAGGCTCGAAGATGTCGAGCAGGGGATCATAAACATGCTCGTAAGGAGCAAAGAACTCCACATATTGATGGCTTAATTCAAGGATACGCTCCAGGTGGGGCTGGAAGAGGGTGAAGTCGTTCTCAGCACGGGCCTTACCCCAGGCATCATAACCAGCAGTGGTGGCCAGGGCAATATCAGCCACCCATTCAGCCGATACTTTGGTTTCCTTCTCATATTGGCGCCGGGTGACCTTCACCAGGCGGGCTTCGAATGAGTCGGGGTCAAGCTGAGAGACGTAGGGTTGTACCCCGTCTAATAATTCACCCATCTCCTTGGATACACCCTTGGTGTGGATGATCTGCGCCAAGGTAGCCAGCTGGTGACCCCGGTTTTGAGCCCCGCCAGGCGGCATATAGGTTTGCTGGTCCCAGCCAAGCAATGCAGCGGCACAATTCAAATCGGCGATTTCGGTTAAAAGATTCTTAAGTTGCAAGAATTGCTCATTGGGTGGCATATTGATCCTTTGCATATCCTTGAGATTAAGCACGTTCACAGGCAGGTAAAAGAGCCTGCCATATTAATTAGACGCGTGGGCAGGCTCCTTCATGGAACTACTTTCCGAGGCACCTGCCCACATAAGGTTAATAATCCTAGACGATCTTCCAGCGCAGGGGTTTCGCCTGTAAAACGTTGAGCACTTCGGAGGCGATATCTTCAGCTGCCCGGTCTTGAGCTTCTTCCGTCTGGGCGCCAATGTGCGGGGTGGCGACGATGTTGGGATGGGCAACCAGGGCAGTGAGGCCGGGAGGCTCGGTAGCGAAGACATCCAGCGCTGCAGCTGCCACCTGGCCCGATTCGAGGGCGGCCAGTAGGGCCGTCTCATCGATGATCCCACCCCGGGCGGCGTCCACGATGCGCACGCCACGCTTCATCTGTGCAAAAGCCTGCCCATTGACCATGCCCTTCGATTCGGGGGTGAGAGGCAGGTGGAAGGAGATGAAATCGGACCTGGCATATAGCTCCTGCAGTGAGACAGGCTCAGCGCCGCGCTTCTTGATCTCATCTGGGGGGACCAGGTTGTCATAAGCGAGCACCTTCATCCCGAACCCGGTGACACAGCGGGTCAGGGCAGTGCCGATATTGCCCATGCCGACGATCCCCAAAGTTTTTCCGGTCAGCTCAATGCCTTCGAGCTGTTTTTTGATCCACTGGCCTTGTTTCATGGTGCCGTCGGCCTTGGGGACCATGCGCGCCAGGGACAACATCATTCCAACAGCCAGCTCGGCCACAGCCAGCGAGGTGGATTTGGGTGCGTTGACCACCGTGACGCCATGACTGCGAGCGGCGGTCAGGTCGATGTTATCCACACCAACTCCGGCACGTCCCACGGCTTTTAATTTCTTGGCAACCTCGAACACTGCGGCGGTCACTTTGGTGCGCCCGCGCACGACCATAGCATCATAATCACCTGCCACTTTCAGCAGGTCGTCAGCGGAGATATCCGGCTTATTATCCACCTGGGCGGCGGAGCTAAGGATGGCAATGCCCTTATCCGAGAGGCCATCTGTGATAAGAACTTTCCAGGTCGTCATCATATCCTCCATTTTATTTTTATTGCACTTCGTAATACGGTGAGTCAATTTTACACCAAAAGGTTAGCGGATAAGTGCGGTTGCACTCCAGGGGTGATATTCGTCAGACGGAAAGGTGAAGAAGCGCAGTGATGGAGAAAGGTAAAATTGAAATAATAATGTACCTGGGTTGCCAAGTCGGATGTTACATTCCAGATCAATCTTCACGGCAGGAATTTTTCTTGGAGCATTTACTGTATAAGATTGCTATGCTGTTGGAGATTGTATCGGCGGAAGAAACCGCTCGGGATCAGGTAATAAGCGCAGGGGTAACGGGAGAATTTGGCTAATAGGAACAGACACTCCCCGTGGCTCAGGCGGAGTGTATTTCTTGTAAGGGAGACCTACGGATGCGATACGATTTTCACCACGTGCCAGACCGGCGACCAACGGATAGCGTAAAATGGAACCAGTACGATGCGGATGTGCTGCCCATGTGGGTGGCCGACATGGATTTCCCCATTGCAAAGCCAATCCTCCAGGCGCTGCAAGCCCGCATGCAGCATGGGGTGTTTGGTTATCCAAACGTACATCCTAAACCTGGCGAGGTCTCCGAATTGCAACAGGTGCTGGTGGAGCGCATGCAGCAGCGCTATAACTGGCAGGTGGCGCCAGAGGCGATCATGCTCCTGCCAGGGGTGATTGTGGGCCTGAACCTTGCCTGTCAGGCGTTGGGCGAGCCAGGCACGGGTGTGCTGATCCAAACCCCGGTCTACCCACCTTTCTTCCAGACGGCTTGCAATGCCAACATGGTCTTGCAGGAGGCTATGCTGGCACAACAGCCGGATGGTCATTATGAGGTGGATTGGCAGGCTTTTGAAGCGGCCTTCACCGACCAGACCAGGATTTTCATCCTCTGTAACCCGCACAACCCGGTGGGGAGGGTTTTCCGCAAGGATGAGCTGGAGCGTATGGCAGAAATCTGCCTGCGCAAGGGTGTGCTCATCTGTTCTGACGAGATCCATGGCGAGCTGGTATTCAAGGAGTACCACCATATCCCCATTGCCTCATTGGATAACGAGATTGCCCGAAACACAGTAACGCTGATATCCCCAACCAAGACCTTCAACCTGGCTGGCTTGCAATGCTCGTTCGCCATCGTGCCCAATAAGGAGCTGCGCCAGAAACTGGAAAGCTCCATGCGGGGATTGGTGATGTGGGTTAACCTGACCGGTCGAATGGCTGCCCAAGTGGCTTACCGGGATGGCCAGGAGTGGCTCGACCAGGTGCTGGTCTACCTGGAGGCCAACCGCGATTTCCTGTTCGATTATATCCATACCAACCTGCCGGAGCTCTCGATGGTGAAACCAGAGGGCACTTACCTGGCGTGGCTGGACTGCCGGAAGAGCGCCGTCTCAGCCAATCCCTATGAGTTCTTCCTAAAGGAAGCCCGCGTGGCATTCAATGATGGATGCACCTTTGGGAGGGGTGGTGAAGGCTTCGTGCGGCTTAATTTCGCCTGCACGCGCGCGCTGTTGACCCAGGCTTTAGACAGGATGAAGACAGCGCTACACAAGTTGGGGGATGAGAGAAGCTATTCGTAGCGTAAGGCTTCGACCGGCTCGAGGTTGGCAGCCCGGTTGGCGGGATAAATCCCGAAGAATAATCCAACGGCAGTGGAAAAGAGGGTGGCGATGAGGGTAATGTCAATGCTGATTGAAGGGCTGATGACCGCATTATTGGCCTTGGCAATCTGAGCTACCGCAAAGGCGATGGAATATCCCAGGATGATGCCAATTACCCCTCCGAAAAGACTGAGAACCGATGATTCGGCCAGGAATTGGACCATAATGTCCACCTTGTGAGCACCGACGGCTTTGCGCAGCCCGATCTCGCGCGTGCGCTCAGTGACCGATACAAGCATGATGTTCATGATGCCAATTCCACCCACCAGCAGTGAGATGGCGGCTACCCCACCCAGGAAGATGGTTAATACGTTGGTGATGGTGCTGGCTGTACTGAGGAAATCCTGCTGGGTGAGGATGGTGAAATCATCTGCACCGATGGCGGTGCGATGGCGGGTGCGCAATATCTGTGCAACCTCGTTGCTGGCTTCCGGCACCGCCTTGGGACTGATGGCCTCGACCAGCAAGAGATCCACCTGGTCGCTGGTGCTGTGGCGGATCAGGCGTGCCTGGGCGGTAGAGAAGGGGATCATCACCAGGTTGTCGGCATTGGAAAAGCTTGAGCCTCCCTTGGGTTTCAACACGCCGATAATGCGGAAAGGCTGACTTTCGATGCGCACCGTCTCCCCCACCAATCCATCGCGGCGACCGAAGAGCTTATCTGCCACTTCTGAACCCAGCAATACCACCGAAGCTTGTCCTAGCATCTGCTCCTGGTCAATGAAATCTCCCTCGGTGACGGTGTACTTACGCACACTGGCATAGTCGGGCGTCACCCCGGTGATGCTGGTGGTGGTGCTTTCCCGGCCGTAGGTCACCTTACCGCTATCCTGGATGACGGGAGCAACCGCCACCACGGAGGGTGCCTGAAAAGGATCGGCAATGGCTTCGGCATCACTCAATGTTATCGGCTTGGGGTTGCGTACATCCTCTGAGCCACCCCGAAACACAAAGATCAGGTTGGTACCGATGCCATTGATCGATTCGGTGATGGTGGCCTGGGCGCCTCGCCCGACTGAGACCATGGCAATTACTGCGCCCACCCCAATGACTATCCCCAGGATAGTGAGACCTGAACGTAACTTATTGGCAGAGAGGCTCTCGAAGGCTTCCAATACAGCTTGCCAGATATTCATACAGCCTCCTCCACCACACCATCGCGTATATGGATAATCCGCTGCGAGTGTGCAGCGATATCGGGGGCATGCGTCACAATAATGAGCGTGGTGCCGTGTTCGCGGTTGAGGGTGAGCAACAGCTCCATGATCTCCTGGCCCGATTTCGTATCCAGGTTCCCGGTGGGTTCATCGGCCAGGATGATGGCGGGGTCATTGACCAGCGCCCGGGCGATGGCCACACGCTGCTGCTGTCCACCGGAAAGCTCACTTGGCCGGTGGTGCAGCCGGTCTGCCAATCCGACTGATTCAAGCGCTGCTTTGGCTTTCTCTCTCCGCCCACGCACCATCCCTGAATAACGAACGGGTAACTCGACATTCGCAAGGGCCGTAGCGCGTGAAAGCAGGTTGAAGCTTTGGAAGACGAAACCAACCTTGCGGTTGCGGATGGTGGCCAGCTGGTCATCGGATAACCTGGCAACCGGCTCACCGTCCAGGATGTATTCACCCGAGGTAGGCCGGTCGAGGCAACCGATGATGTTCATCAATGTGGACTTGCCTGACCCGGAAGGACCCATGATCGAAACGATCTCGCCACGGGCGATCCTCAGGGAGAGGCCGTTGAGAGCGTGCACTTCCACGGCACCCATTTTGTAAACCTTGGTCAGGTTCTCGGCCCGGATGACCCAGCCGTTTGTTGAAGCAGCCTCGGGCGTGGGCTGGTTGGTTTCCATGTGCATTACTACCTTCCCCCGAACGGACCACCAGTGCTAAATAAATCCTGGGGTGGGTTAAGCACGATCTGGTCTCCCACTTTCAAGTTACCACCGACCACCTGGCTTTGGGTGTCGGAGGAGGCACCCAGGGTCACGTCGACTGCCTGCAGCTGGTTATTGCTCAGGATATACACCACGCGCTGACCGTTCACCAGGCGCACTGCCCGGTTGGGCACCAGTAGTGTCTCGGCAATCTGGTCGACGACGATGTTGACCGCGGCAGTCATCCCCGGCTTCACGTTCTGGTCGGCGTCGGTCAGCTCGACGGTAACACTGAACTCCACCACACCCTGGAGGATATCTCCTACAGGTGCCACCTGGCTGACGGTGCCGTTGTACTGTTTATCGAGAATGGCATCAAAGCTCAGGTTGACCGGCTGACCCACCTTGATGCTGTTGATATCCACTTCTGATACCAGCACATCAACCAGCAAGCGGTCCAGGTTATCCAGGCGAAAGGCAATGCTCCCCGGAGCGACCGTATCACCGGGTTTGATATCCACCTCGGTGATCGTGCCTGCGAATGGTGCGTTCAGAGAGCCAGAGTCTACTGTTATTTGGGCAGCTTGCAGGCGCGCCTGCGCCGCAGCCAAATCATCAGGGTTGGGGGCCCGCTCAAGCTGATACAAGGTGTTTACTGCATTGCTCAATTGCTGGCTGGCATCTTGATAGGCTGTCCAGACGTTGTTTAGATAAATGGCGAGGCCATAGACTGAGTTGGTTGCATCCGTTATCTGGGTTTGATCAGCGGTGATCTGTGCCTGTAATAATTGGACTTGAGCTTGTGCTGAGGCGATCTTGGCATCCTGGGCGGCAATATCAGCTTCACTCCACACTGCAGTGCACCAATTCAGGTTCGCGGCAGCGGTTTGTAAGAGCTGATATTCCCGGCTGTTGGCGATGTGCCCGGTGAAATTGTAGGCATTCAAGGCCTTATCATAGGCATCCTGATAATCGGAAATCGTCTTGTCATCACAGCGCTTACCGTTCATCGTCTGGCGATGGTTGACGAGGTCGGTAAGGTTGGTTTGGGTGTCGATCAAGGCGGATTGTTTTTGCGCCAGGTCGGCCTGAACTTGAGCTAAATCGACGCTGGTGTTTAATGTATCGGTGAGGACTGTGCCAATGAAGTTATTCGTGATGGCTTCATAGGCTGTGAGTTTATCCGACAGGTTTTTAGCCAGCTCAACTGTATCTGCAGACAGTCCGGGTTGCAGGTTGTTTTGATTGGTAAGGCTAGCCTGTACCGCCACCTGCAGATCAGCGACTTTTTGAGCCAGCATGGCATCCTGTGGATGGGCGCTGGCACTATTCTCGGCAATCGCCAGCTCATCCTGCAGCTGGCTGGTCTTTCGGACGGCCTGGTAGTACGCCTGAACATCGATCGAGGCGTTTGCCAGGGGGAGGCTATTGCGGGCTACATCCAGGGCAGCTTTAGCGCTAAACCAATCATTATAAAAAGCCGGTTCATTGGCGTTCTGGTTGGTGATGATGGCATTCGTGAGGTCGTTGTGGGCTTGCTGATAACTGGTATACGCGGCGGCCAGGGTTTTCTCGGCATTCGAGATGGTGGAAAGGTCGGGGTTGGTTAGCTGAGTCAGGGCATTGCGCGCCGTGATCAAGTCGGATTGAGCCAGGACGATATTTTGAGGTAGAGATGCAGGGGAGAGCGCCGCCAGCCTTTGACCGACGGTGATCGAATCTCCCACTCCCACAAATACCTGGTCGACATTCCCCGTGGTTTCCCAGGTGAGCATGGCGGTCTGGTCAGGCCTGACGGTGCCAGTGGCACCGACCGTGGAGGTGAGGCTCCCCACTGAAGCGGTGACCGTCTCCAGGCTGCTGATGGTATTTACCTGGCGCCTGGCCTGAATGGCCCGGTAGCTAAAGTAGCCGACTACACCCAGCGTGGCAAGGACCAGGATGATGATGAGTGATTTTTTCATAGTTTCTTTCTCCCCTTCGAAATAAGAATAAGAAGAGGTTATTATTATATTGGCTGCAAGACGCGATAACGCGGATTCCAATCATATCGTATTATTGAAATGATGAGAACCTGCAGGTTAATCATATGCAAGAATCCGACCATTCATCATGTGACAACCGTCACAAAATTACATGACAATAGGGACTAAAATTTTACCTTTATCCCCGATAATATGAAAACAGGACTCAGTGCAGGAGGTGCAGAATGGAAAAAATCGCGGGTGAATCATTAGCAATTGACCGGAAAGCGCGGGCACGCCTTCCGAGCCTTGATATCAGCCACCGACCGGTAGCTCAACGGGTGTGTGACTTTGACGATATCTGCATCCCGATGACACCCGAGGAGGCCATGTTCGAAGCATCACGTTGCGTACACTGCCCTGAGCCATCCCCCTGTGTTGAAGCTTGCCCTACCCACAACGACATCCCATCAGCCATGTGGCTGATCGAGCAGGGAGAATTCCTCGAAGCAGCCCGGCTTTATCGCCAGACGAGCAGCCTGCCTGAAATTTGCGGGCGGGTCTGCCCGCAGGAACAACTTTGCCAGGGTTCGTGCTCGCATATCAAGTCGCATGCCTCAGTCATGACGGGACCGCTGGAGGCTTACGTCACCTGCTATGAACGGCGCACGGTTGGCGTAAGGGTGCCGGTAGGCATCTCGACAGGGAAAAAGGTCGCCATTATCGGGGCTGGGCCGGCCGGGTTAGCCTGCACAGAACAATTGCTGCAAAAAGGTCACGATGTGACGGTGATCGAGTCCAAACCCGCCCCAGGTGGGTTGCTGGTTTATGGCATCCCGCCCTTCAAAATCCCCAAGGAGATCGTCTTCTGCCGGGTAAATGATATGCAGGAGGCCGGTGCCAAGTTCTCGTTCAATACCCTGGTTGGAAAAGACATCACGATTGACGACTTGTTTGCGAAAGGTTTCGATGCGGTGTTCGTCGGGGTCGGCTCCAACGTGGATGCTCCCATGGAAGTGCCTGGAGAAGATTTACCCGGTGTGTATAAAGCCACGGAATTTTTAGCCCGCAGCAACGTGGATATGGAGCTGCTGCCAAAAGAATGGCGCTCACGGCCGGAAGTTGGGAAGAAGGTGGCGGTCATCGGGGGTGGTGATACTGCCTCCGATTGCCTGCGCACCGCTCTACGTTTGGGCGCAGACGAAGTGACCTGCCTGTATCGCCGCACAATCAAAGAAATGCCCGGTGGGGTAAAGGACCGCGAGCTGGCCCTTGAAGAGGGTGCGCATTACCAGTTCCTCACTCAGCCGGTCAAGTTCATTGCCAACGAAGAAGGGCACCTGGAAAAAATTGAATGCATCCGCATGGAGCTGGGCGAGCCAGATGCCAGGGGACGCCGCAAGCCGGTACCGATCGAAGGGTCCAACTTTATCGTCGAGGCTGACACAGCCATCCTGGCGCTGGGCTATTGGCCGAATCCGATCATCGGTGATACCACGCCCGACCTGCAGACCCAAAAGTATGGCCTGATCATGGCTGACCATGAAACCGGTGCCACCACGCGCCCGGGAGTATTCGCGGGTGGTGATGATGTCACCGGGCCCGATCTGGTGGTCACTGCCATGGTGGCAGGGCGCAAAGCTGCAGCCGCGATCGATAAGTACCTGCAGACCAAGTGAGGTTAAATACGGACCTGCAGCTGGATTTCTCGAGGATTGACCGAAAATCCCGTATCCATCTGCCTTCGCGCGGGCTCCCAACCCGCCCGGCGGCGGAGAGAGTAAAAGATTTTAATGAGGCACGCGCTCCCCTCGATGAGGAGTGGGCAAGATATGAAGCCTCTCGTTGCATCCATTGCCACGAAATGGCTGCCTGCCGGCGAGTCTGCCCGGCTGGTAGCGATATCTCAACAGCGTTATACCTGATAGAGCAGGGAAACTTTATCGAAGCCGCAGGGGTATTTCGTAAGACCAATTTCCTGCCTGAGATCTGTGGTCGAGTATGCCCACAGGAGAAATTATGCGAGGGGTCGTGCGTCCTGGGTAGGGTGAGCGACCCTGTGCTGGTGGGGGTGCTGGAATCATTCGCCTGCGAATATGAACGTCGGGAAAATGGTGTTCCGATCACCCCTGGGTTCGGGACAGGTCGCAAGGTTGCCATCGTGGGTGCCGGCCCATCCGGCCTGGCATGCGCGGATATCCTGGTGCGCATGGGTCACTGGGTGACCATCTATGATACCCGCTCTTACCCAGGTGGAGCCCTGACCTATGGATTCCCCAATTTTAAATTACCTCATGTTCTGATCGATGATATCTGGTCTGGCCTTAAAGTCGCCGGGGTAACATTTGTTGGCAATACCCTGGTGGGCAAAAAGAAGAAGACGGTGAACGACCTATTCGAGGAAGGCTACGAGGCAGTCTTCCTGGGGGTGGGGAGCGGCATCGATGCTCCCCTGGAGATCCATGGGGAAAACTTGCCTGGCGTGTATAAAGCCACTGAATTCCTCATCCGGGCCAATGCCGATAAGAATCACCTGCCTCCGCGGATGCGATTGAATCCAGAGGTCGGCCGCAGGGTGGTGGTGATTGGGGGAGGTGACCCGGCTACAGATTGTGCCCGCACGGCGTTACGTTTGGGTGCCGAGCAAGTCACCTGCCTGTATCGCTACACTGAAAACGAGATCCCAGGGCGGGCCAGGGACCGTGTCCTGGCAATTGAAGAGGGGGCAGAGTTTCTCTACCAGACCCAACCGGTACGCTTAATCCCTGGACCCGATGGTGACCTGGCCTGGATCGATTGTGTGAGGATCGAGCTAGGTGAGCCAGATGAGCTCGGCCAGCGCCATCCAGCACCTGTAGAGGGCTCGAATTTCATCATTGATGTCGATACTGCCGTCATTGCCGTGGGGTATTATCCCGACCCGATTATTACCGCTACCACCCCGGGCTTGAAGACCCAGAAATGGGGCATGATCATCGCTGACCGTGAGACAGGCGCAACCAGCCGGTTTGGTGTATTCACGGGTGGAGATGTGGTCACTGGGCCCGATACGGTGGTGACGGCCATGGTTGCCGGGCGTAAAGCTGGTTATACCATCGATGCATATCTGGGGTGAGTGGGTTGCCAAACCCCCATGCCCATTTCCCGGTTGAGACGAAAATTAGATTATTGTGTGGAAAACTACCAGGATGACTCTCCCTAGAGATTTCTCAAGTGTAGACCGTAAAGCCCGCATGGCGATCCCGTCGAAGGGACTGCTCCTGCGGCCAGCCGCCGAGCGGGTGAAGGATTGGGATGAAGCCATCATCCGCATCGATGAGGAATGGGCTATGTGTGAAGCTTCCCGCTGCATCCACTGCCCTGACCCTGCTCCATGCCAGAAAGCCTGCCCCGCAAAAAATGATATCTCCTATGCCATGTGGCTGATCGAACAGGGAGAATTCCTGCAGGCCGCCCAGGTGTACCGCCAGACCAGCTCACTGCCCGAGGTGTGCGGGCGCATCTGTCCGCAGGAGAAATTGTGCGAGGGCTCATGCGTACGGGGCAAACGCGGGGAGGTGCCCGTCCCCACGGGTGTGCTGGAAGCTTTTGCCACCCATTACGAGCGGCGCAAAGTAGGAGTCACCATCCCGGTGGGTAAATTCACGGGTAAAAAAGTGGCCATCATCGGAGCGGGTCCAGCTGGCCTGGCCTGTGCCAAGCAGTTGGTGGGTTGTGGCCATTGGGTGACCATCTTCGATGCCCGGCCGGCTCCGGGTGGATTATTGATCTATGGCATTCCGAATTTTAAGCTGCCCAAAAAGGTAGTATTCGACATCTGGGATGACCTGTTGAAAGCCGGCGTGACTTTCGTATGCAATACCTACATTGGACCCAAGATCACCGTGGACAAGCTATTTTCCGGCGGGTACAATGCCGTATTTTTGGGCGTCGGCACCACGGTGGATGCCAGCATGAACGTCCCGGGTGAACACCTGCCTGGGATTTATAAGGCTACCGATTTCCTGATCCGCGGCAACGTGGATATGGACCTGCTGCCCCACGAGATGTGCTCACGCCCTGATGTGGGGAAAAAGGTGGTGGTGATCGGGGGTGGCGACACCTCATCGGACTGCCTGCGCACCGCCCTGCGTATGAATGCCGAGGAAGTAGTCTGCCTGTACCGGCGTAGCGAGGCTGAGATGCCTGGTGGGTATAAAGACCGCAAGATGGCGATCGAGGAAGGCGCTAAATACCATTTCCTCACCCAGCCGGTGCGCTTCATCGCCGGGGCAGATGGGCGCCTGGCGCAGATCGAATGCGTGCGCACCCAGCTGGGAGAGCCTGATGAAAACGGCCGGCGCAGTTTCTCCACCGTCGAAGGCTCCGACTTTATCATTGAAGCGGATACGGCAGTCATGGCGATCGGCTATAAACCCGACCCGGTGATTGGGGAAACCACCCCGGGAATCCAGACGCATAATTCGGGCTTGCTGATGACCGATGAGAATACGGGTGCCACGCATCGCCGGGGAATATTCGGAGGTGGTGACATGGTCACCGGCCCGCACCTGGTGGTGACCGCCATGGTGGCGGGTCGCAAAGCTGCGGCTTCGATCGATCGTTACCTGGGCTGGTAATAAATCCAATTTCATGGTTTATAATTCGGATGTGTGCGCCTTGCTGGCCGCCAGAGGCGCACATCTTTTTTGTCATTGGCATAATGGTGGAATACCAAGGCCAGGTGGGTTGATTTTGCACACAACGCTTTGCTGCTCCAGGCTCAAGGGTTAATGAAGGATCGAGGTTTTGATGGATATTGGCAATGTAGAACAGGTGGATATCGACGAACAGATGCGGGCTGCGTACCTGGATTATGCCATGAGCGTGATCGTGGCACGCGCCTTGCCGGATGCCCGGGATGGGTTAAAACCCGTCCACCGGCGCATCCTGTATGCCATGCATGACATGGGCATCAGCGCTACTTCAGCATACAAGAAGTCGGCCCGTATCGTGGGCGAAGTGCTGGGCAAGTACCATCCCCATGGAGACGCAGCTGTGTACGAATCGATGGCCCGCATGGCGCAGGATTTCTCCATGCGTTACCTGCTGGTGGATGGCCAGGGCAATTTCGGCTCGGTCGATGGAGACGCGCCGGCAGCGATGCGTTACACCGAAGCACGCCTTTCGCACCTGGCAGAGGAGATGCTCGCCGATATCGAGCAGGATACGGTTGACTTCGCCGATAACTTCGATGGCACTCTCAAAGAGCCCAACGTGCTCCCAGCCCGTTTACCCAACCTGTTGTTGAATGGCTCCACTGGCATCGCCGTGGGCATGGCTACCACCATCCCACCCCATAACCTGGGCGAGCTGGTAGCGGCGATTTCCTATTTAATTGAGCACTATGATCGAATGGATGAGCTTCCTTCGGAGGAATTGCTCAAATTCATCCCCGGGCCAGATTTCCCTACAGGTGGCGTGATTGTCGGTACTGAAGGCATCCTGCAGGCTTACAGCACCGGGCGAGGTCGCATCGTGCTGCGGGGGCAAGCCCACGTCGAAGACATGAGTGGTGGGCGGCAGCGGATCGTAATCACTGAGATACCCTACCAGTTGAACAAGTCCAGCCTTATCGAGCGCATTGCTGAGCTGGCACGCGAGGGCAAGCTGAACGATATTTCCGACCTGCGCGATGAGAGCGACCGGCGCGGGATGAGCATCATCATCGAGCTACGACGTGGGGCACAACCCATGAAAGTGTTAAACCAGCTGTATAAATACACGCCATTACAATCCACTTTTGGCGTGCAGATGCTGGCCCTGGTGGAGGGAGAGCCCAGGTTACTCTCACTGAAGCGCATGTTGCAGGTTTATATCGAGCACCGCCGGGATGTGATCTTACGGCGCGCACGCTTTGAGCTCAACAAAGCCCGCGCCCGGGCGCATATCCTGGAAGGTTTACTCACCGCCCTGGCGAACCTGGACGAGGTCATCCGCACCATACGCGAATCAGCAGATGCGGAGGTTGCCAGGGAAAGGTTGATTAGCCGTTTCAAGCTCAGTGAGCTACAAGCCCAGGCCATCCTTGACTTGCAGCTGCGACGGCTGGCAGCCCTGGAACGGCAAAAGATCGAGGATGAGCAGCGACAGACCATGGAACGCATTGCCTACCTGGAAGACCTGCTTGCCAGCTCGCGCAAGGTGCTCGAGCTGATCAAGACCGACCTTGAAGAGCTGGCGAAGAAATATACCGACCCTCGCCGCACGCGCATTGCCCACGAAGCCAAGGAGGACTTCCGCGAGGAAGACCTGGTGGTTGACGAACCCGTGTTGATCAGCCTGACCCAGCGCGGCTATGTCAAACGAATAGCTGCAAAAAGCTTCAGGTTGCAAAGCCGTGGAGGCAGGGGTGTCACCGGGCACACCACCAAAGGGGAGGATGAAGTCCTGTTCCTCTTCCCGGCGCGTACGCTGGATACGATCCTGTTTTTCTCGGATAAAGGCAAGGTCTATTCCGAAAAAGCCTACCAGATCCCAGATGCTGACCGGGCAGCGAAGGGAATCCCCATTGTTAATGTGCTTTCGATGAGCTCTGGTGAAGCTATCACCGCCGCGGTAGCGGCGCCAGATTTCGTGGCTGCCGAATATTGCACCATGGCGACCACCCACGGAAAAGTGAAGCGCGTTGAGCTATCTGAGTTCAGCTCGGTCAGGCCTTCTGGATTGATCGCCATCACCCTGGAAGAAGGGGATGAGCTGGGGTGGGCACACCTGACGGATGGCCAGGATGAGATCATCCTGGTAACCGAGCGTGGGCAGGCGTTACGTTTTTCTGAGGCAACCGTGCGAGCCATGGGCAGGGCGGCCAGTGGGGTGATCGGAATTGCCCTGGCTGAAGGTGATCGTGTAGCCAGCATGGAAGTGGTGGAGACAGGTGGTGAGCTTTTGGTGGTGACGACCGTCGGTTATGGAAAACGTACCCCACTTCCAGAATACCCACCCAAGGGGCGGGCCACCGGAGGGGTACAAACCATCGATCCTAAGAGCCTGCAGACCCTGGGGCTCATCGCAGCAGCCCGGGTGGTAAAGCCAGTGGATGAGCTGACCATCATCTCGGCGGGGGGCGTGGTATTGCGGACTCGTGTGAAGGATGTGAAGCTGGGGGGACGGACAGCGAAGTGTGACCTGTTAATTTCCTTGGAAGACGATTATGTCGCCTCCCTGGCGCGCATCGCGACGACTGATTTGTTGCTTGCCGGGGTGAAGGAAGGGGAGTAAGCGCAGCACGGTCTTAGCTCCTTTAGAAGCATGACCGCTTAAGCCACAAATTACAAGACGACTTTCATAGTCACGACAAGGAACAGACCGCCCACGATGACGATCATGATCAGCACCAGGAGGGCCACGATGAAGCGCTGAGAAGGGGTCATTCCTAAAAAATAACCCTCATTGTCTGGCGGTGGTACCTTCACCGGCTCAGTTTGTGCTTCCTGATCTTCAGTTGCCAGGGCGGCTTCTTCAACTTGTTTACGGAAATCTTCGAACATGGTCATCCTCTCTAAATCAGGCTGATTTCTAGGCAGGCTGATTAGCTTGCGCGGGTTTCAGATGAACGTCTCCAAACGGCTCGATCAGCAGCTTGCCGGTAGAAGTGAGCAATCTCAGCGAGCCATCCTGAGCGAGGCCGATCAGTCTTCCCTCTCTGGATGTTGGAGTGATACGCCTGTCATCTGCTGCTGATAACGATCCTCCAGAAGAAAGCTCGACCCATTGGTTGCGGTATGCCAGGGCTGCCTCCCATGCGGTGAGAAAAACCGCCGAGGAAAGCTGTGGCAGCCAGCCAAACAACTCCTGAAGGACTGCGTGCAGCATATCCAGGCGGCTAATTGGATGCCCTGTGGCGTATTCGACACAAGTGGCTGGGAAGTTCAATCCCACAGGGGGCAGGTTAGCCGCACTGACTGATGCAGGTGCAATGTTAATGCCAATCCCGATGATCGCAGATTGCAATGCCTCTCCACTCCAGCGTGTCTCTACCAACACACCGGCGACTTTACGACTATCAATCAGTACATCATTCGGCCACTTGATTTGGGCATCCAGGCTGAACCTCTTATTCAAGGTACTTTGAACCGACAAGGCACCCAGGCCGGTCAGTCGGGAAACCAGGATCGGTTCCAAGGATGGTGAACGCAACACCAGGCTGAAAGCCAACCCCGCACCGGGCTGAGTCACCCAGCGTCGCCCAAGACGGCCACGCCCGGCGGTCTGCTCATCCGCCACAACCAGGGCCATGTGAGGGGCGCCATGGTCAATCCAGCGGTTCGCTTCAGCGTTGGTCGAGTCAATGGTGCTGAAAAACCGGATGGCCGGTATCTTCAAATCTGCCAGCCTGGATTCAATCGAAGGCTGATCCATGCCTTC
>Ga0316620_10000463_pt1 | contig 16443 bp, 14 predicted proteins | sample OWC_Aug_M1_C1_D5_FD_207651 | JGI IMG/M metagenome (GOLD analysis project Ga0316620, IMG submission 207651) | Wetland soil microbial communities from Old Woman Creek delta, Ohio, United States - OWC_Aug_M1_C1_D5_B | ecosystem: Environmental > Terrestrial > Soil > Wetlands | place: USA: Ohio... | reverse complement strand
GTCTCAAGGAGTTGGGGGCAAATGCGGTTGTTGGAAAAGTGGGCGGCAAAGATGCAGTTTTTGTTGATGGCGGAGGTATCCGAGGTGGCAAAACAACAATTCCGGGTGATGTAAGTTCGCAGTTTATTTCTGGTTTAATGTTCGCTTGCCCGTTGGCTAAAGAAGACACTGAATTAACGCTGACTTCGCAGTTGGAGTCTGCGGATTACGTTAAAATGACAGAGGCAGTCCTGTCCAAGCATGCTATTGGCATAGTCATACGAGAGAACCGCATATTCATTCCATCGAACCAAAAGTACAAGGCAACAGACGAACGAGTACCAGGTGACTTCTCATCAGCAGCCTTCCTTTTGGCAGCAGCAGCAATAACAGATTCGAAAGTTCAAATCAGTAACCTTGACTATGTGGGCGTTCAAGGCGACAGGGCAATCCTAAGCATCCTCAAGCGGATGGGCGCTAACGGAAAAGCATGCAAAGACAGTATTGAGATTGAAGGCTTAGGGAATTCACTAAAAGCTACAGATGTTGATGCCAAGAATATTCCTGACCTTGTGCCAGCCTGCACAGTTCTTGCCTGCTATGCTAAAGGTAAATCTCGCATTTTTGGCGCTCATCGCCTGAAGCTAAAGGAATCTGACAGGCTTGGTTCACTTTACTCTGAGTTAACAAAGATGGATGCCCAAATCACCGTGGACAGTGATGGTGTAACGGTGCAAGGTGGTTTCCAACTGCATGGGACAGTGATTGACCCCCATGATGACCACCGTATTGCGATGGCTTGTGCGGTTGCCGCTTTGGGTGCCGAAGGCGAAACAACGATTGTGAACGCTGAGTGCGTTCGAAAGTCTTATCCGCAGTTCTTCACTCATTTAAAGCAATTAGGAGCTGACGTAGTTGGCGGGAAATTCGATCGGTAAAGAGTTCAAAGTAACCACATTCGGCGAAAGCCACGGCAAAGTCATCGGCGTAATCGTGGACGGCTGCCCAGCAGGACTATCGCTGGCCGAAACCGATTTCCAAGAAGAGCTTGACAGGCGCATTCCTGCAGAGCGAAAAATTGTTTCTGCAAGAATTGAAAAAGACACAGCCAAAATCCTCTCAGGGGTCTTCAACGGTTACACAACAGGCGCCCCAATCGCGCTGATGGTTGAGAACAAGGAAACCAAGTCAAGCGATTACGAGGCAATCAGGGACCTGCCAAGACCTGGACACGCTGACTACCCAGCACGAGTAAAATACGGCAGCTTCAACGATTACCGAGGCGGCGGACGCTTCTCGGGCAGAGTGACAGTTGCGCTTATCTTGGCTGGCACAATAGCTAAGAAACTTCTCGGCAAGTATGACGTGGATGTTTTGGCATACACGTTGGCGGTTGGGCAAGTTAAAACTGACAAAAAATTCAGCGTGGAAGAAATTCGCAAGAACAGCTATGCCGCTGCTACAAGGTGCCCCGATTTGGCGTGTGCTGCGAAAATGGAGGAGGCCATAGTCGAGGCTAGGCAAGCGGGCGATAGCCTTGGAGGAATAGTTGAGTGTATCGTGTTTGGTTTGCCGGTTGGTGTTGGTGAACCGTTGTTTGATTCGTTAGACGCCGACTTAGCAAAGGCACTGTTCAGTGTTCCAGCTGTGAAAGGCGTTGAGTTCGGCGCTGGCTTCAGAGCCGCAGAGGTAAGAGGTTCAGAGAATAATGATGCCTTCCTTATGCAGGAAGGAATGGTTATTACTTCGTCGGATAATGCTGGAGGTATTTTAGGAGGCTTATCCAATGGCATGCCAGTTATCATACGTGCAGCAATAAAACCCACGCCGTCCATTGCGAAGGAACAGATGACAGTTGACCTTTCCGAAAAGAAAAACGCAACCATAAGCGTTGGCGGTAGACATGATCCCTGCGTAGTTCCGAAAGCAGTGCCAGCCATCGAAGCGGTAGTCGCCATAACCTTAGCTGACCACATGATTCGCGGTGGCTTCATTCCGAAAGTTCTCAAGGAGCACTAATTATGGACGATGTTCAGCAACTGCGCAAAAAAATAGATGCGATTGACGACCAAATTCTTGCCGCATTATGTGAAAGGGTCAAAATCTGCAAAGCCGTCGGCTCAACTAAGAAAAAGCAGGGTTTGGCAGTTAGGGATTTAGCTAGGGAAAATGAAGTTTACAAGCGCATTAAAGAGAAGTCTTCGCAGTTTGGCCTTGACTTAGGTCAGGTTGAAGCAGTTTACCGCGAAATAGTTAATATGTGCAGTGCTGTTCAAGAATAGAGAACTCTTAACGGAGAGAGTCGAAAGCCGTGCTCTACGAGATAAACGAGAAAGCGCTCAAACTTGAAAGCCAAGGAAAAAAAATAATTCGATTAAATCTCGGCGACCCAGACATGGCTACGCCGCCTGAAATAGTGGAAGCTGCATACGCATCCATGAAAGCAGGCAAAACCAAATACTCCTCTTCTTATGGTGAGAATTCGCTAAGGCAGAAACTCGCTGAAATCCACGGTGTCAAAGCTGAAAATGTTGTCATTACGCCTGGTTCTAAATGGGGTATATTCGCTACCATGTTTTTGATAATGAAGGGCGGTGGTAACGTCATCATCCCCACCCCTTATTGGACAGCTTACGAATTAACAGCAAAAGCGCTTGGCGCCCAAACAAAACTTTTGCGAACGGAGCTCGAGAACAACTGGAAAGTCGATCTTGAAAAGCTTGAAGCTTTAATTGATAAAAATACACGCATGATAATTCTCACTAATCCGAACAATCCGACAAGCAAAGTCATGGATGCAGAAATTCTTGACGGTATAGTTGAAATAGCCAACCGAAAAGGTATCACCATCCTCTCTGATGAAGTCTATGCCACAATCGCATTCACGAAAACAAAAAGCATCCTTGCCTATGACGGCAATTGCAAGCACATTCTCTCGAATGGTTTTTCAAAAACTTTCACAATGACAGGCTGGCGCATTGGCTACATAATCGCAAACAAAACCCTAATCGATAATATAACCAAACTAAACCAAATCACAATAAACAATGTGCCCGTGTTCATTCAGGAAGCAGCTTTGAAAGCGCTTGAAATGAGAGAAAGATTGTCGTCGAAGATAAAACAAGAGTACGAGGAACGGGCAAAGCTGGCAGGCAAAACATTGGCGGGAGCAGGACTCTTATTCTCTAAGCCTGAGGCGCCATTCTACGTTTTTCCCAAGCGTCCAGGCTTAGACTCAGAGAAATTCACCTTAGACCTGCTTGATAAAGGCGTGGCAGTGGCTCCAGGCACTGCGTTTGGCGATTACAGAGAACACTTTAGAATATCTTTAACTGTTCCAAGAGACGACATAAAGTTAGGTCTTGAAAAGATTAGTGAGGCTCTTGGATGAAAATAGCCGTCCTCGGCGCTGGAAAGATGGGCGTTTGGTTCACAAAATTTTTTCAATCAAAAGGTTACACTGTTCTCCTCGTCGACAGGAAAAAAGAGAAGTTAGCAAAACTCAAAGACCTAAACGCCGAATTGACAACGAACTTTACGCAAGCAGTCCAAACCTCCGACCAAGTTCTTATCTGCGTATCAATAAACGCCTTTGAAGAAGTCGTCAAGGCCATCAGCCCAGACGTCAGCGAACGTCAAGTGATCATGGATATCTGCTCAATCAAAGAAACCCCGGTCAACATCATGCACCAATACATTAAAGGCGCTACGGTTTTGGGCACACACCCAGTTTTCGGTCCAGGCAGCAACGGCGTCAAACACAAAGCATACATTTTAACCCCCACGAACGCCAAAGAAAAAGCCTTCGCCGACCAATTCAAGAAATGGCTGGAACAAGAAGAAGCCCACGTCTTCATCATGACCCCGCAAAAACATGACCAACTCATGTCAGTTGTTTTGGGCTTGCCGCATTTCCTCGGCTTAGTCGCTTGTGAGACGCTACTTGAGCAAAAGAATTTGGCGGAGACAAAAAAAGTCGCAGGTACAACCTACCGAATGCTATTCACACTGGCGGAGGCAACGGCGCTGGAAACACCCGACACCTATGCAAGCCTGCAAACAAACCTGCCCGATCTCGGAAAAATTGAGGGCTTGTTTATGGCTAAAGCCCAGGAGTGGCTAGACCTAATAAAGAAAAAGGACGCGAATGCCATGGTTGAGAGAATGGAACAATTAAAAAAGAAGCTCAAAAAGACTGATTATGACTTCGCCGAATCGTATAAAACTATGTATAAAATGCTGGAATCCACCGAAAAATAAGAGTTTAGTTAGCTTTTGGATACGAACCCAAAACTTTTACAAAGATTGCATATTTCTCTAGGGCTAGTAGAGCTTCTTTACATCTGGGTTCAGTTCGGTGTCCTTCAAAGTCAAGGTAAAAATTGTATTCCCACGCTGTTTTCTTTGTAGGTCTGGACTCGATTTTGGTTAAGTTTATGTTGCGTTTCGCGAATTCTCCTAGTGCATTGTAGAGTGAGCCTGGCTCATGTTTGGCTGAGAAGATTATGCTGGTTTTGTCTTTCCCTGTTAGGGCTGAGTCTTCTGTGGACAACACGAAGAAGCGAGTGTAGTTTTCCGGGTTATCTGCAATGTCATTAGCGAGGATGTGCATACCGTAGATTTTGGCTGCTCGTTCGCTTGCAATCGCCGCAGCATTCCTCAAGCTTTTTTCCTTAATCATTTTAACGCTACCCGCCGTGTCATAAGTTGGAATAAGTTCGCGCCTAAAATCCTCTAAGAAGCTACGACACTGAGCGAGCGCCTGTGGATGCGAGTAAACGGTCTTGATGTCTTCTAAAGCTGTGCCCGGGTTTGCAATGAGGTAATGTTCGACTTTCACAACGACTTCCCCGCATACCTTCAAATCATACCTTAGAAAAAGGTCGTAGTTTTGGGTTACGCTGCCTTCTAAACTGTTCTCTACGGGTACAACTCCGAACTGTGTTTCTTGCGCGCATACGCTGTCGAAAACATCCTTGAAATCTTGGCGGGGTTTAACATTAGTGTCGGCTCCGAAGAACTGAAAGACTGCGCTTTCGCTGTACGCACCACGTTCACCTTGGAAAGCTACTGTTGTCACTTTTTGTTTCCCTGCTTGCGATTCTTTAGTAAGCACTTGTTTATACCGTTTATCATTGCTTCAACGCTTGCCATTACGATGTCTTCTCTGGCTGCGCGTGCCGAGACAATATTGCCTTTCTCATCTTCAACTTTTATGACGACTTCTGCGACCGCGTTTGAACCGCCCGTTATAGCTTCAAGCCGATATTCGCTTAAACGGATTTTCTCAAGATTGCTGGTTAACTTTTGGATCGCTTTCAGCACTGCATCAACTGGTCCAACGCCAGTTTCTGCGGCCACGTACTCTTTACCGTCCAAGACCAAGCGGACTGAGGCCGTTGGGATAACTTTGAGTCCTGTGATGACAGCTAGGTCGCAGAGGTCAACGATTTTTTCTTCCCCAATCACTTCGCCCATAACTGCTGAAGTTAATGCCAGTAAGTCAGCGTCGGTGACCATTTTGCCTTTGTCGCCTAAGTCTTTGACGCGCTGCACGATCTCTTTCAATTGCTCTTCAGTCGGGTGGATGCCGATTTCTTCCAGTTCAGCTTTGATGCCTCGGGTTCCAGCTAGTTTGCCAGCGACTAGTTTTCTTGTGCGCCCAACTAACTCGGGTTTTATGGGTTCGAAGGTTAGTGGTTTCTCTGTTATGCCGCGTGTGTGTATACCTGACTCGTGGGCAAAGGCGTTTTCGCCAACAATGGCTTTGTTCGCCTGTACGGCTATCCCTGTCAGAGCCGCCACCATGCGTGAGGTGCTGTAGATTAGGCGTGCGTTTACGCCTGTCTTGTACTTGTAAATTTCGTGTAGAGCCATAACTACTTCTTCTAAAGAGGCGTTGCCTGCTCGTTCACCTAAACCGTTGACAGCAACATGCACCTGGGAAGCGCCAGCCTCAACAGCAGCTAGCGAATTGGCGACTGCCATGCCGAAGTCATCGTGACAATGAATGCTTATAGGCACAGATACCACAGTTTTTAATTCTTCAATCAGTTTGATGGTTGTTTTGGGAATCATGATGCCAACGGTGTCCGGAACGTTTAGGCTGTCCATGCCAGCATCCTGGGCTGCTCTGCAAACCTGCTTAAGGAATGGCAAGTCGGAGCGTGTGGCGTCCATGGGTGAGAACTCGCATTTTAAGCCATGCTGCTTCACGTACCGGATTGACTCTACTGCTGAAGATAGCACCTGCTCAGGCGTTAGATTTACCGCGTACTTCATTTGAACTGGCGAGGTTGGTATGAAAACATGAACCAAGCTAACGCCGCAATCGATTGCGGCATCCAAATCGCCCTTTGTTGCACGAGACAGAGCGCAAACTTCTGAAGTTAAGCCTGCTTTAGCAATGTCGCGGACAACTTTTCTTTCGCCATCTGAAGAACTCGGAAATCCAGCTTCTATAATGTCAACTCCGAGTTGGCTTAGTTGGCGAGCAATCTCCATTTTGTCGTCAGCTGTTAAAGAAACTCCGGGAGTTTGTTCCCCGTCTCTTAGGGTGGTGTCAAAAACTCGGATTCTTCTTGTGTTCTTATTATTCATTTTTCTTTCAACCAGTTTTCGCTGTTAAAGCTGCAGCAATGGCTTGCGCCATCCCCACGGTCGTGGTGTTGCCGCCGCAGTCTGGAACAGTTTGACCGTTGCGTAAAGCGTATACTACCCCGTTCTCTATAGCTTTGCCTGCCTGAATACATTTTTGGTCGTTGTATTTTTCTCCCAGCCACTCCAGCATCATCTTAGCTGCCAGTATCATGGATATTGGGTTGGCAGTGTGTTTGCCCGCGCGGTTTGGCGCTGAACCGTGGATGGGTTCGAAGAGTGCAAAGTTGTCGCCTACGTTTGCCCCTGGAGCCATACCTAACCCGCCGATTTGTTGCGCTGCCTCGTCAGAGAGAATGTCGCCGAACATGTTGCAAGTGCATAATACATCGAATTCTTGCGGTTCCTTAATCAAACGCATGGAGGCTGCATCAACGTAGAGCTCGTTGTAGGCTATGTCTGGATTCTGCTTTGCAGTTTCGCGGCAGATGCTGGCGAACAAGCCGTCTGTTACGCGCATAACGTTAGCTTTGTGTATGGCAGTGACTTTCTTTTTGCCATTGCGTAAACGTGCAATTTCAAAGGCTTTCTTGGCAATACGTTCACAATTTTTGCGTGTAATCACTCGCAGGCACAATGTGGTGTTGCTGTCCAGGGTGAACTCTAAGCCTTTGTAAACGTCTTCAGTGTTCTCCCTAACAAAGAACATGTCAATGTCAGGCCGAGCTACAGGAACCGCAGGGTAAGCTTTGATGGGGCGCAAGTTAGCGTACAAATCAAACATTAAACGCAACTTCACAATCACATCAGCCGCGCTCTCGCCGACTGGTCCTTTAAGGCAAGCGTGAGACGCCTTTATTTTCTCTACCGTGTCAGCTGGCAGGGCAGCGCCTCTTTTAGCAAGGACTGCATCTCCCGCTTCAGCTTCGATTATGTCTAGTTTTATTTTGAATTTGTTTTGTACTGAGTCTAGGACTTTTAGGGTGGCTTCGGTTAACTCTGGTCCGATGCCGTCTCCTCGTATAAGAGATATTACGTATTCGTTCATTTCTTGCTCATCTTCTTACGTAGGTTTTCGATTAATCCGCCATCCGCCAAGATTTGTAAGATGAAGGGTGGCAGCTTGTTTACTTGGAATTTTTTACCGTTTGACAGGTTCTCAATTTTGCCAGCTTCAAAGTCCACGACTAACTCATCGCCTGTCTGCACGTCTTTGGATATGGATTTGCTCTCGATGACTGGCAAGCCGATATTTATGGCGTTGCGGAAAAAAATGCGGGCAAATGACTCAGCAATGACGCATTTCACACCCGAATACTTCAGCGCCAGTGGTGCTTGCTCTCTGCTTGAGCCACAACCGAAGTTTTTGCCGCCCACCAAGATGACGCCGCCTTTAGCTTTCCGCACAAACTCTGTGTCTAAGCCTTCCAGAGCGTGTTTTGCCAACTCGTTGGGATCAACCAGGACTAGGTATTTTCCTGGTAAGATAACGTCGGTGTCGACGTTGTTTCCGAATTTTATGGCTTTGGCTTTGATTTCTGTGGTCATGCTTTTGCCTCCAGTGCTGATGGACTGGTGATTTTCCCTGTTACTGCTGATGCGGCTACGGTTGCGGGCGAGGCTAAGTAAACGCTGGATTTCGTGCTGCCCATTCTGCCGATAAAGTTGCGATTAGAAGTGGATACGCATGACTCGCCTGCTGCTAGCAAGCCGATGTGTCCGCCCAGGCATGGTCCGCATGCTGAACCGCACACTATCGCGCCTGCATTAGTGAAAATTTTAATTAAACCCTCGTTTAACGCTTGGCTGTAAACCTCCTGAGACGCTGGAATAACCAGTGCTCGTACGCCATCTTTGACGCGTCTGCCCTTCAGCACTCGAGCTGCTAAACGTAAATCTTCGATTCTGCCATTTGTGCATGAACCGATGAATGCTTGCTCGATTGGCACGTTGTCTACTTCTGAGACGGGTTTTACGTTGTCAACTGATGCGGGGCACGCTACTTGTGGCTCCATTTTTGAAACATCAAACTCAACGGTGCGCTCGTAGTTTGCGTCTTCGTCGCTTTTCAATGCTTCGAAGGGCACTTTGGTTCTGCCTTCCAAAAACTTGCGTGTGGTTTCGTCTGCTTCGATTATGCCGTTTTTGGCGCCCATCTCAACTGCCATGTTACAGATAGTCATTCTGCCTGCTATGCTCATGCTTTGGATGGTTGGTCCTGTGAATTCTGCGGCTTTGTATATGGCTCCGTCTACGCCTAGTTTGCCGATAATGGCTAAGATTAGGTCTTTTGGAGTAGTATATTTCTGAAAGTTCCCTTCGACGTTGATTTTGATTGTTGGAGGAACTTTGAACCAGATTTTGCCTGTGGCAAAAACGGCTGCTGCTTCGGTTGAGCCAATGCCTGTGGCGAAAGCGCCAAACGCTCCATAAGTGCATGTATGGCTGTCAGCGCCGACAATTACAGTTCCTGGAACTACGTGTCCTTTTTCTGGCATGACTTGGTGGCATATTCCGCCTCTGCCCACGTCGTAGATTTGCAGGTTTTGGTCTTTGGCGAATTGCCGCATTGTTTTATGCAGTTCGGCTGCTTTCACTGATTCTGCCGGGACTTGATGGTCTAGAATTACAACTACTTTTTTGTTATTCCAAACTTTTTGTATGCCTATTTTTTTGAAGGCTTCAACAGCTAAAGGTCCAGTTAGGTCGTGCACCATAACCATATCTACGTTTGAATCCACGATTTCTCCTGGGCGCACGGCTTGTTTGCCAGAGGCTTTAGCTAAGATTTTTTCTGTAATATTCATGGTTTTTCGCTTATCCTGAATTAATGTAAATATTGGATAATTGGCAAAGTTTCAAAGAAGATGCAATTAAGTATTTCCGCTTAAGTGAGACGGTTTATTCGTCGATTCTTATGGATTTTGAGCCTCGTGCCAGTGCTGTTATGCCTGTTCTTGCAAGTTCGATGACGCCGAAGGTTTTCATGAGGTTGAGGAATGCGTCGATTTTGTCGGGTGTTCCTGTGATTTCAACAGTTAAGCTGTCGGTTGAGACGTCAATGACTCTGCCGCGGAAGACGTCTACGCAGTTGATGATGTCGGAGCGTTCTTTAGGGGTTGGCACGTTAACTTTTATCAAAGCGAGCTCGCGCATCACAAAATTTCCTTGTTCTAACTCTTCGACTGTTAATACGTCGATGAGTTTTGCCAGTTGCTTTACTACTTGCTCAATTGTTTTTTGGTCTCCGTTAACTGTGATTGTCATTCGTGACGTGTTTGGTTGCTCGCTGAGTCCCACGGTAATACTATCAATGTTGAAGTTTCTTCGTCTAAACAAGTTAGCTACTCCGTGTAGGACTCCTGGCTTGTTTTCAACTAGGACAGAGATTACCTTTGTTTTTCCAGCTTCCATTTTTAGTAGTCTCCTCGTTGTTGTGGTAAACCGCAGCCTGGCGGCACAAAGGGCACCACATCTTCCTCTGAGCCTATGGGCACATCGATTACCGTTGTAACCTTACTGTTGAGTGCTGTCTTAACTGCTTTTTGGAATTCTTCGATTGATGTTGCTCTGAATCCTTGTGCTCCGTAAGCTTCTGCCAGCTTGACGAAGTCTGGTGTTTTTCCCAGGTTAACTGCCATGTAGCGGCGTTTGTAGAGCATGCGTTGCCACTGTGCCACCATGCCTAGCACGGAGTTGTTTAGCACTATGACGGTGACAGGAATTTTCTCCGTAACGCTGCATGCTAACTCTTGTTCGGTCATTATGAAGCTGCCGTCGCCAGCGATGTCCACGACGGGTCTGTCGGGACAGGCAACTTTTGCGCCGATTGCTGCTGGGAATCCGAAGCCCATTGTTCCTAGCCCACCTGAGCTTATGAAGGTTCTCGGCTTCAATGCTTGGAAGTATAGCGCTGACCACATCTGGTTTTGACCGACTTCGGTTGTAACTATGGCGTTTTCAGGCAAAAGTTTCCTTAGTTCTGTCAGTAACGCTTTTGGCACTAGGTCTTTTGGTCTGTCTTTAAGTAGTGGGCTGAGTTGTTCTTTGGCTTCTTTGACCCTTTTTGACCAACGGGTGTCTTCGGTTTTGTGCAGTTTATCAGTTAGAGCGGTAAACAGTAGTTTGAGAGCGGTTTTTGCGTCGCCGATTATGGGCACGTCAACTTCAACGTTTTTTCCTATTTCTGCTTCGTCGATGTCAATGTGAATCTTTTTAGCGTTGGGGCAAAAAGTATCCAGGTTCGCTGTTGCACGGTCGGAGAATCTTGTTCCAACGGCTAACAGCACATCAGCCTCGCCCAATAACTTGTTGGCGGCTGGGTTTCCATGCATTCCGATACTTCCAACTGATAAGGGGTGGCCTTCTGGGAATGAGCCTTTGCCCATGAATGTTGTGGCGACTGGCGCAATTAACAAATCAGACATTTGCATGAGCTCATCTGAAGCATTTGAGATTATTACTCCGCCGCCTGATAGTATAATAGGTCGCTCAGCGTTCGTAAGCAGATTAACGGCTTCGCTGATTTTTGTGAGGTCCATTTCGATCATCGATTTGTAACCCCTGGCTTCGATTCTGTCGGTGACTTCAACTTCGGCTGTTTGTGCTTGCACGTTTTTTGGCAAGTCAATCAGAACGGGTCCTGGTCTGCCTGTCGATGCTATGTAGAATGCAGTATTGACTACTGTTGGAATTTCAGCAACTGTTCGTGGCTGGAAATTGTATTTGGTGATTGGCGTAGTAATTCCGACTATGTCTGCTTCTTGGAAAGCGTCTCTGCCAATCATGTAGCTCGTGTTAACACCTGAAGATGGGACCTGTCCAGTCAAGGCAACAACTGGAGAAGAATCCATGTAGGCATTCGCTATGCCTGTGACTAAGTTTGTTGCGCCTGGGCCGCTTGTTGCCATACACACACCAACTCGTCCGCTAGCTCGGGCGTAACCTTCGGCGGCGTGCGCTGCTCCCTGCTCGTGTCGTGCGAGTATATGTCGTATATTCGGGTATGTACATAGTGCATCGTAAACTGGCAATATTGCTCCACCTAAGATACCGAATATTACATTGGCGTTTTGACGTTCTAGGGATTCTAAGAGTGCTTGCGCACCAGACATTTTTGCCATTTTCAATCTTTTCTCCTGATTAAAGCATGCTCTTTGCTGTGATCTAGATAGTTTGGTTGCGAGAATTTTTCCATGGTGCTTTCAGAGAGTAACCTGGGTGAATCAGAGAAGTTGTACCCGTCGATCCCAACTATTGAGGTGTCGATCCCTCATTTTCTTGCCTCTTGAAACTCCACGTTCTTTAAAAGTACGTTATTGTATAAATAAAAAGCTTGTGGTTTACCTTGCGGCTATTTACAGCAACAAAGAAAAGAAAGGGAATTTTTGTCTGTTGAATAGTTGTTATGGCCTTTTTCTAAGTACTAGTATTATTACAGCGCCAACTATGGCGATTGCGATGATAATTGCAACTGTCGCTCCGATAAGGTACGTCTCAATTGGTTGCTGAACTACTTGTGGCGGCTGTGTTGGTGTTGCGGCTGCTGGGTCAACTGCAAATGATGTTACAGCATTTGATGGATAGTATGATTGGCTGCCTGCGAAGGAAGCGTAGACTGTGTATTGTCCTTCAATGTCTGGCTTCCAGTTGTATGTGAAGAAGCCGTCTGCAGTGCTTGTGGTTTCTCCGATTGTTCGGTAGTTGCCATTTGCGTCAACAACGTTTAGAGTGATTGGCACACCTTTAGCGTTAGTTGGGCGAGGTTGTTGCTGGTATACGTATTCCATCCATTCGCCTTGGCTTTCGTCAGAAATTGCTGGCACGCCATTCGGGAAACGTGCCGCTTGCTCTGCTTGTTTTGTGCCTGCGGATATGTCAGTCACTGTGCCGCTGATGATTAAGGATTTGCCAAGTTCTATAGCTGCTTTTGGTGCTTCTACTGTCATGGCGCTTGCGCCTTTCCCGACAACGTAGATTTGGCCATCGTATGCGTTAGCGAATGCCAAGTATCCGTCGGCGACGGCGACCGGTGCCACGGAGGTTCCAAGTCCTGAAGCTGACCAAGATGATAATTTCCAAATTTCTTGTCCAGTGAAAGCATCAATAGCGCGAGCTTTATAGCCTTTATAGAGCGGTGTGTTTGGAGAGTGTTCGCCTGACATTGTAAAGATTATGCCGTCTGCGAAAGCGGCAGCGTGAGTTGGGTAACGACCCCAAGGTGTTTCGTCGCCGCTGCTTGTGCTGTTGCCAGCTCCACCATTGCCATATGTCCAAAGCAGAGTTCCGTTAGCCATTGAGTAAGCATAGACGATTCCACCATAGCCTGTTACGTAAAGATTGCCATAAGCGGGCTGTCCTTCTCGTGTACTGTAGTATTGGAATCCTGGAAAGTCTCCAAGTGGACCCCAACGCAAGTTTCCGTCATCAAGATTGTAAGCTGATCGTTGGTTAGTCTCGAAATCAGTCATAACCCATGCGCGAGTAACGGGGTCTATTGGTTGCCAATCGAGCATTCTTGTAATGTTGCCTGCTGGTGCTGCATAGTTCTGTTTCCATAAAAGTTGACCTCTGCTTTCCGGTTTGTCGCTTATCGCCCACATAGTCCATGGATTGGAGTTCGGGTTGGGCGTTGACGTTAATCCAATGTTGCTGCTTCGTCCTAGTATAACGTCACCTGGGATTACGCCTACAATTGCCGGAGATGAAGAACCTGTCAAATCGCCTGTTATGTCTACTGACCATGAATAAGCACTAGGCACACTCCCGTTTACGACATTTGAGGCAGGATTGGCACTGTTAGGCCAGCCCGGTCCCTCATAAAGTAAATATTGGCTTGAAATTGCTGCAGTTTGGTTCCACAACGCTAACGTGCCAGATTTAGCAGTTGTATTATAACTAAATATGTAGCGCACAATGTTACCATCATTGGTATAAACTTCTGTGCCGCTTGGAACACCCGTTATGTTCATTACTGGTTTCATATTGAATGCGTTGTAACCAATCCATGTCGAGCCTGAAACGACCCATATTATAGCTCCGATAACTCCATGCTGGTTAGGTGTCTGGAAATTGAGCATTTGTGCTTTACTGGGAGCAATTGTATCGCTTGACCATATTTGTTCGCCAGTACGCAAATCAACTGCAAATTGTCCTCCGCCAGATCCAGCTTCGCCAAGCGGCGTAGTGTAATAAAGCATGCCACTTACAATCATTGGATTACCGAATCGAGTGTTGTATGAGAAGCCTGAGTAGTAGGTCAGACCTGACTGTGCGTCACCAGTCATCTGTAGCGTACTTCCACCAGTCATACCTCCAAACTCAATTGGTTTTGACCACATAACATGGGAACTTCTTGGTGCTGCACCATTCTTTTGCCAAATATCCGAAACAGCAGCTCCGCCAAGCCAGTTTGATGCAATTAACTCCCAAGCATGGTTTTGTCCGTTTAACGGTCTTGTCCAGTATTCAGTTGGCAATGGATTCTCGGGAACTTTCGGCACTGGGTTTTGCTGCACTTCTAGTACCATTGATGCATGACTAGCTGTGTAGGTGTCATTATTGTATGCTGCGTAGGCTGGATATTTGGTCCCGTAATCATAGACTTGTCCTGGGAAATAGAAATTTAATGTATAGTTTCCGACTGTTTCAGGAGTGAATTTTGTATACGCCGATGCGGTTGTGTCAACGACAATTGGCCAATTAACCGTCTCGTTTGTCCCGTCAGGTTTTGTTATGTCTAATCTGTAATTGCGGAATCTAATATCGTTTGTGAGAAGGTTGCCTTGTATTGTATAGTCAATCCATACGTAAATTAGCGCTTGCTGACCTACACCAACTGGATTAGGTGCGGCGCTAATATAAGCATACGTGGTAAATATCCATGGAGGCGTGTGCGCAGTAACGTTTGGTTCGAGCGCGATTGTAGCCAACATTGAAACTGTTAGAATCACAGTAAAAATTATAGCCATATTTTTTTTGCTGAATATCTGCATTTGTTTTTCTCCTTTCATTTAGGCAAGAGAAAATCTGATTTCTTGCCTTAGGCACCCTATCGAGCGTTTCACTTATAAATCTAGTGGAAAATTCTCATTTGCGACTAACTGAAGATAGAAAAAATTGGGAAAAGAGTCGCAAGGAAGAAACAAAATGATGCATATTCAAGTCTATCATTTACAAAGTAATAGATAACCTATTGACAGCCCCAAACCATTGATCCAGTCAGAGCAAAGCAAATGGATGAAATCCAACTCATTCCTCGCTTTTATGGATGGGCAGGGTTTGGTCAAACATATAGCTTTTTCTTGAAATCGAAAAACAGGCGGTCCTTCAAACGCCCAGGCTACGCAAAGAAACCCCGACAAAACGTTTGGTTCAGCTTTTGCTACCAGCTTCGCAGGACTATCATGGTGTTGGTTTTCTCTATTCCTTCAACTCGGCGAATTTTCTCTATACACTCATTAACTTCCATCACGTTCATGCCGCTGATGACCGCCACAATGTCATATTCCCCTGTAACCTCATAGGTAGTTTCAACATTCGGAATCTCCTGAATCTTCCGCGAAACCTCTTGAGTTGGCAAAGACGGGCTTGTTGCTAGCAAAGTTATCGCTTGAGCACCTTCACCCACCCCGATCTTGACCGTAAACTTGCGAATCACTCCCTGATCCGATAGAATCTTGATTCGCTTGCGAACAGCACCCTCGGATAACCCGACTTTCCCGCCAATTTCCGCGTAACCCGCTCTGGAATTATCTTTCAAGAGATTCATGATTTGCTTATCAGTGTCATCCATGTTTTTCGCCAAGTAATAATTGGCTTAGAAAAATTTAACGTTTTCCAAAAATCCGCATAAAAGATAATGCGGAATCCGTTCCATCTATAGGCGGAAATGTGCGTTTTACGGACCGAAAAATGCTCTTTTTCGGCGCAAGAACTCTGCACCAAATGGAACATTAAAAGTCCAACTTGTAACAAATAGGTCAAAATGTTTAAAAGATACCCGAATAAATGAAAATGACATTTCCCAACAATAAAGCAAAGTGACGAATTAAAAATGATTAAACCGGTAAACCAACCTAACGAGGTGAAAGGTATAAACAAGGCGAAATGCCCCGACTGTGACGCTGACCTTGACGTTCCAGCAGATTCAGAAAAAGGCGAGATCGTAAGTTGCCCTGGCTGCGGACTTGAACTCGAAGTCAAACAAGTAAAAGGCGGATGTGTAGACCTTCAAGAATTAACAATCGAAGGAGAAGACTGGGGCGAATAAAAAGTCTCCAGCGGTCATTTTTCAAACAAAACCACACCATTTTAAAAAAACCTTTTTGATGGAAGCACAAAGCGATGAGCATAGCACTACTCTTTGAACGGTCAGAAAACGACGAAAACGGCATAAAACTAACCGCCCAACAACTCGGCATAGACCTAACGTATCTGCCATTCAGAAAAATCGCACTTTCCATCTCCAAGAAAGCTTTTAATGCAAAAACTAAAGGCAAAGACTACACAAAAATCATCAACGACACTGCTGTTGTGCTAAACCGTGCTCAGAGCAAGAACCGACGTCTCCAAGCCTCCTACTACATGGAAATGCTTGGCAAAAAAACCCTCAACTCATCTAAAACCGAATTTACCTGCTACAGCAAATTACGGACACTGCTCAACCTCTGGAAAGAGGGCATTCCAATCCCCAAAACCGTTTTCGTACCCTGCGACGCTGCAGACCCAATGAAGAACGGAAAAGAAATCCACAACGAAAAAGACATTGCAGACCTCTTCGAAGCAGAAATCCCCCTAAAAGAAGGTATTGTGATAAAAGCAGATGCAGGCACACACGGCAAAATGATAATGCTCTCGAAAAACCGC
>Ga0316620_10000462_pt1 | contig 16445 bp, 15 predicted proteins | sample OWC_Aug_M1_C1_D5_FD_207651 | JGI IMG/M metagenome (GOLD analysis project Ga0316620, IMG submission 207651) | Wetland soil microbial communities from Old Woman Creek delta, Ohio, United States - OWC_Aug_M1_C1_D5_B | ecosystem: Environmental > Terrestrial > Soil > Wetlands | place: USA: Ohio... | reverse complement strand
CGGACGCGTTGCAGCAGCGATGGCAATTGTCCCGCCTTTTCCGCCAGCCGGTTGATTTCCGCCGGGCTCCCGTGTCGGGCAACAACGGCAAGCAGATCCTTGATGACGCGCGCACTGGGATCGAGCAGGAGCGCATTGATCTCGTTCAGACGCGCTTGAGGAATCTGGAGCAACTGCTGCATCTTTTCATCCATGAAGAATCTCCTTACGGCGTCCATTCCCGGGATACAGGGGAAAACGGCATCGGGACCGCCCTGTTCCTGCCATAGCCGGGATCAGGTCCGATTCTACCATTAAAAGTGATGAGTGAGGTGCGCTTGACTTTGAGAAGAGTGGGTGATATCAACGGCCGTTCCCGCCCTTAGGGAGGCATGAACACCGGCTGACAATCGGTGCAGCCGGAAGTCTCGCACCCGAGTGAATCGCAAGTGCTTCAGGGAGGAATTATGACCGAGAGAAAGCCAATGTCGCTGCCGTCCCTGTTCAAAAAGGTCGCTGACGGGCAGTCGCTCACCATGCTTACCTGCTATGACTTCCCGACGGCCGTAATGCAGGATCGGGCTGGAATCGACATTATCCTGGTGGGTGACAGCCTCGGCATGACGATGCTTGGCTACGAAAGTACGCTGCCGGTGACCATGGATGACATGATTCGGCACGCTCAGGCCGTGCGGCGTGGTTCGCCGAACGCCTGGCTGATCGGGGACATGCCCTACATGACGTATCAACCCAGCATCGAAACAGCCATCCGGAATGCCGGCCGCTTCATGGCCGAGGCCGGATGCAATGCGGTTAAGCTGGAAGGTGGCGTCGAAATGGCAGATCGAATCGCCGCACTGGTGCGCTCGGGCATCCCGACCATGGGTCATCTGGGATTGACTCCCCAGAGCGCCAGTGCGCTGGGCGGATTCAGGGTTCAGGGAAAGGGCGCGCTGCAGGCGAAGAAGATCGCTGACGATGCCAAGGCACTCGAGGGGGCGGGCGCCTATGCCATTCTCCTCGAGATGGTTCCCGACCGGGTGTGCAAGGTGATCACGGAGCGCGCGCGGGACTGCTTCATCATCAGCCTCGGTTCCGGACCGCACGCGCATGGTCAACTCCTGATCTATCATGACATGTTCGGCCTGTATCCCAGGTTCAAGCCTCGCATGGCAAAGGTCTTTGCCGATGCAGGCAAGGTCATCCAGGATGGGCTCAATCAGTACGTCAAGGAGGTAACCGAGCACATCTTCCCGCAGCCGGAAAACTGGTTTCAGATGCCCGATGAGGAGTATGAGCGGTTCTGCGAACTGCTCAAGAAATAGCGCAGGGAGTGATGCATGCCTTACGACGCGACCAAGATGGCTGACTGGCAGATTGCGCAAGCTGCGGAAAAAAACATGCCTACCCCTGCTGCCTGGCGAGATCGGCTGGGGTTGCAGGACGATGAAATCCTTCCAATGGGGAGAGTCTGCAAGCTCCACTTCCTGAAAATCATGGAGCGCCTCAGAAACCGTCCCGACGGCAAGCTGATCGAGGTGACCGCCATCACGCCGACACCGCTGGGAGAGGGCAAGACAACGACCTCCCTCGGCTTGATGCAGGGACTTGGGAAATTGGGCAAAAATGTCGGCGGCTGCCTGCGCCAGCCGTCCGGCGGCCCCACCATGAACATCAAGGGGACCGCCGCCGGCGGGGGCAACGCCCTGCTCATCCCGATGACCGAGTTCTCCCTGGGCCTCACGGGAGATCTCAATGACATCATGAACGCGCACAACCTGGCCATGGTGGCCCTGACCGCCCGCATGCAGCACGAAAGAAATTACGGGGACGAGCAGCTGCTCAAGCTGAGCCGGATGCGCCGTCTGGACATCGATCCGACACGCGTCGAATTCACCTGGGTGATGGACTTCTGCGCCCAGTCACTGCGCAACATGATCATCGGCATCGGCGGCCGGAACGATGGCTTCATGATGAAGTCGCAGTTTGACATTATTCCCAGTTCCGAGCTTATGGCCATCCTGGCTGTCGTGCGCGATCTGGCGGACCTGCGCGAGCGGCTGGGAAACATCACCCTGGCTTTCGACCGCAGCGGCAAACCTGTCACGACATCCGATCTCGAGGTGGCGGGCGCCATGTGTGCCTGGATGCGCAACACCATCAATCCCACATTGTGCAGCACCGCCGAGTATCAGCCCTGCATGGTGCACGCCGGTCCTTTTGCCAACATCGCCGTCGGTCAGTCTTCCATTATCGGGGATCGGATCGGGCTCAAACTGTTCGATTACCATGTCACGGAAAGCGGCTTCGGCGCCGACATCGGGTTTGAAAAATTCTGGAACGTCAAGTGCCGTTACGCCGGCATGACTCCCAGCACTTCGGTTCTGACGGTCACCGTCCGGGCTCTCAAGATGCACGGCAACGGCCCGGCAGTTGTCCCCGGCATCCCGCTGCCCCAGGCGTACACCGAAGAGAATATGGATCTGCTGGGAAAAGGGATCCCCAACATGGTTCACCATATCAGCATTATCCGCAAGGCGGGGATCAATCCCGTGGTCTGCATCAACCGGTTCGCCACCGATACCAAGGATGAAATCGCGTTGATACGGAGAGCAGCGGAAACGGCCGGCGCGCGTTGTGCGGTCTCGGAGCAGTGGGCCAGGGGCGGCGATGGTGCGGTCGAACTGGCAGAGGCGGTGATCGATGCCTGCAACGACCGGAATGACTTTCATTACCTCTACCCTCTGGAAAGAAAGTTGCGGGACCGCGTCGAGACCATTGCCCAGGAGGTGTATGGCGCGCAGGGCGTCGCCTGGACGCCCGAGGCCAAAGCCAAGGCCGAAATGCTCGAGGGTGATCCCAAGTACTCCGACTACGCCACTCTGATGGTCAAAACCCACCTGAGCCTCAGCCATGACCCGGCGCTCAAGGGCGTTCCCAAGGGCTGGATTCTGCCTATTCGTGACGTATTGATCTTTTCGGGAGCCAGATTCCTCTGTCCGGTGGCCGGCAGCATCAGCCTGATGCCGGGGACCGGATCGAATCCTGGTTTCCGACGTGTGGATATAGACACCGTTACGGGCGAAGTGACCGGCTTGTTCTGATCCGGAAACCTGTGCCCGCGTCAATTTCTGCGGTGTCTTGGAAACGAGCCGTTGTTATCATATAGGGGAAGCAAGTGCCTGTCCGGGCCGCAAGCCCGTTGGATCCCGATATTGTGGGAGAGAGGTAAGAACATGTTTGTCGAGAAAGGCTACCTTTTCCATGGGATGAGCGCCGAGTTCACGGACGAGATTTCCCGATGCCTGATTCACGAAACGCACGCCAAAGGAGATCTGCTGTTCAAGGCGGGAGACGCGGCCGATTTTCTTTTCGTGCTCGAAAGCGGGCGCGTGCGGCTCAGCGCCGGCGACCGCGGCATCGTCACTCGAATCGTGGAGAAAGAGGGAGATGCCCTGGGCTGGTCGAGTCTGGTGGGACGGGAATCATACTCGAGTTCCGCAGAATGCCTGACGGAAGCCAGGATCGCCAAGATAGATAAGGATGTGCTCAACGAAATCTTCAACCGGCATCCGGACTGCGGAATGCTCATCTTCCGGCGCCTGGCGAGACTGATCGGGGAACGTCTGCTGGAGAACTATCACCAGATGTCGGCCCAGCACGAGGAAAAGGGGACATCCGGCTTCAGCTACAGCGGATGACTGTGCTGCGCCTCGGCCATCGGATTTCCACAGGAACCGGCCGGGCGCCCGGAGGCGCTGCCGGGCCGGCGATCATGGCGGTGAACTGACAGAAAGGGGGGGATTTTGCTGATCATCGGGGAACGTATCAACGCGACGCGGAAACGCATCGGCGAGGCGGTCATGAAGAGAGATGCGGCTTTGATCCGGGATGAGGCGCTCAAACAGGTCGAAGCGGGCGCCCACCTGCTGGATGTCAACGGCGGGATCGCCGGACAGGAGATTGAAAACCTGAAGTGGCTGGTAGACACCATCCAGCAGGTCACCACGGTGCCCCTTTGTCTGGACTCTGCGGATCCGGAGGCGCTGGGGCAGGCCTTGCCGTTGTGCCGGCAGCCGGGAATGATCAACTCGATCAACGACGATCCGGAACGCTTCCGGGCCGTCCTGCCTTTGGTCAGGCAATACCACACCAGGGTCATTGCCCTTTGCCTCTCCTCGGCCGCGCCGCCCAAAGGCCTGGAAGACCGCGTCGCCACCGCCGTGAGCCTGGTCGGGCGGCTAACCGACCAGGGGGTGCCGCCGGAGAGCATCTACGTGGATCCTTGCGTCTTTCCCATCAGCACAGGCTCGGAACACGGCCCGGCAGTTCTGGAAGCCGTCGGCAGAATTAAAAGCCAGTTTCCCGGCGTGCACACCAGTTGCGGCGTCAGCAATGTCTCCTATGGCCTCCCGGCCCGCAAGCTGCTGAACGAAGTGTTTTTGCTGATGCTTCTGGGAAGAGGAATGGACGCCGCCATCATGGATCCGACGGATCCCGGGCTGATGGCCCGGATATCGGCCGCGGAGGCGCTTGGCGGGCAGGATGCATACTGCAAGAACTATCTGCGGGCTTACCGGGACGGCAAGCTCGAACCGCCCGCGCCAAAAGCACCATAGGAAACCACGAAATGCACGGAATGCCTGAGAAACAGCCGGTCCTGATCATTGCCTGTGCGATTTTCAGGGATGCTCTTCATGCTCTGATCGAGAATGGCACTGCGTCGGTCATTGTCATGGACTACGGGCTGCACCTCACGCCCCAGAAGATGAAAGACGCGATTCAGGCTCACATCGACGGATTGGACAGGCCTCACCTCGTGCTGATCGGTTACGGCCTCTGCGGCAACGGCCTCGTCGGCGTGCAGTCGCGGCGACACACATTGGTTATTCCCAGGGTTGATGATTGCATCGCGCTCTTTCTGGGTTCGCGTGCCGCCTACCTCCGGGCGTTCCAGGAAAATCCCGCCACGTATTACCTGACTCCGGGATGGCTTGAATGCGGCGGCGAGCCCTGGAGCTCCTTTCAGGAATGTTCTGCCAAGTACGGCCCGGACAAGGCGGGGTGGATTGCGGATGCCATGTATCAGCATTACCGGAAGCTTTGCTTCGTCGCCTTTTCGCCGGAGGAACTGGCGAGATACCGGCCTCGGGCACTCCAGGTCGCCGGTTTCTGCCGTGAGCGGTGGAATTGGCAGTACGAAGAGCGAACAGGTTCAGACGAACTCCTCCGCCGGCTGATCGGCGTCGGGACAGGCCCGGCCGCAATCCCGGGAAGTGGCGACGATTTTGTGGTTGTCGGCCCCGGGAGGGAGGTTCGGCAGGAGTTCTTCATGCCTAGCCAGAAGGTCCTTCAGGAGGAACCGGGCCCATGTACTACCTTTACAATCAAGTGACGGAAATGACGCCGATGGAACGCATGAAGGCCGCCCTCGCCGGGGAGCGGCCCGACAGGGTGCCGGTTCACATCTATCCCCGCTGGGCTCCCCTGGAATACCTGGGACTGAAATTTCTTCAGGCCTGGGAAATGCCCGACCTGTACGTGAAAGCCCAGATTCTCGGGCAGGAGAGGTTCCAATATGACTGTGTGATCGATTACGACATGATGGGCCCCGTAGAGGAAGCCCTGGGCACCGTCCTGAAGTATCCGGAAAACGACGTCCCGATGGTCAAAGAGCCTGCCATCAAAACCAAAGAAGACACGAAAAAGATCCGTTGGCAGATTGACCCGCGGAAGGACGGCAACATGCCCAAGGTCCTTTACGTAATCCGCAGGCTCAAGGAAGAACTCCTCAAGCGGGGAGGAGGCAAGCAGCATGTGCCCATCATGACCTGGGGCAGTTGTCCATCCAGAACGGTCGGCTGCCTGCTCGGTTTTCAAAAGTGGTTCACGATTGTCGTGCGTGATCCGGAGTGGGCTCGGGAGTTGATGGAGCTGGCTTTCCATCCCTGGCTCGAAATGGTCAAGGCCGAAGTCGACGCCGGCGCGGATATGGTCTGGGTGAACGATCCGGTTTCCTCGGCCGATTGCATCTCGCGGGACTCCTATGAGAAACTCACCCAGCCCATGGAAAGGAAGTTCATCGAGGCTATCCGCAGGGAAACCGGGGTGCCGATCGTTTTCCATCCCTGCGGAAACTGGCACGACCGGCTGGACCTCGTGGCACAGAACCAGGCAGACTGCTATTTCCTGGGTCCGATGGACATACGACTTTGCGTGGAGAAGATCGTTGCGCAGAACCAGGCGGGACTTGCGCGCGCGGTAGCCATCAACGGAAACCTGGGCGCAACCTCCCCGAGCGTCTCGGAAAAGAAAATACCGCTGCCCTATGCCACCACGCTGGCAGCAGGCACCGCGGATGCGATCGAAGCGGAGTGCCGGGAGTTGATCCAGGCCGTTGAAGGGAGCGGCCTGCGCAGCATCCTCGGCCCCAACTGCTGGGCACCCCCGGGAACACCCTTCGTCAATATCGATGCCGTCGTCTTCGCGGCAAGAAAGCACGGCCGTTTTTAGTGATGAGTAATGAGTGATGAGTAAAAAGCTCGTGGAGATATTGCGGCCGGAGTCGCTGCCTGTCACTCATCACTCACATTGGAGGTTTGCATGTCAATCGATGATAGCCTCTTGGAGGGGATAAGGCGCAGTATTGTGGATATGGAAGACCGTCAGGCGGTCGAACTCACCCGGAAGGCGCTCGAAATCCACCCGGCGGAAAAAATACTGAATCATGCGCTCATTCCCGCCATGGAAGCGGTCGGCAACGAGTACGAGCAGGGCAAAAAGTTCATTCCGGAAATGCTCCTGGCGGCGGAAGCGATGACCGCAGCTTTGGAGCTGCTCAAGCCGGCCCTGGCCCGTTCCGATGTAAAGAAGGCCGGCAAGGTGGTCATGGGCACAGTCGAAGGGGATGTGCACGACATCGGTCAGAAGATGGTCTGCATTATGCTGGAAGGCGCCGGCTTCGAAGTCCACAGCCTCGGCGCTGACGTTCCTATCGATGATTTCATTCAGGCAGTCAAAACCCGGAATCCCGACATACTTGGCCTGTCGGCGTTGCTCACGACCACGGCGCCGAGGATGAAGGACGTGATCGAGGCGCTCGACAGGCAGGGCTTGCGGGATCGGATCAAGGTAATGGTGGGCGGCGCCATCTTGAACCAGCGCCTCGCGGATGAATACGGCGCCGACGGCTACGCTCCGGACGCTGCTGCCGCCACCAGGCTGGCCCGGTCCCTTGTGGAGAGCCGACGTTCCCAGCCCGGATAATTCCTGGGGCAGGACACTCAACCCCCTTCTTCAGCGGCGGGGCAATTCCAGGATCGTTTCCGCAGCCAGTCTCGTAGACTTGCCGACAAGCCCGACGCAGGCATGGTGCCCGCCTGCCTTGCGAAAGGCTTCTTCCTCTTCCAGAACTATCGTCTCATAGCTCCGGCCGAAGATCCGGACCTGCAGGTCACGGCAGGCCCAGCTGCCGAATTCCTGAATGAACCGCTGATAGAATCCGCGGATAAGCATCAAAGACCGCGGCAGCATGTAGATGTCATCGACCAATTCGGGTTGGGGATAGATGGGTTCAGAGAGATCCTCGCGGCCGCAGGCCAATCCCATTGCCATGACACAGCCAAGCAGGGCGCCGCAGATATTTCCCGTCAAGGCGATCCCCAGGTTCGTGAATCCGGCTGCTTTCAGAACGACCGATCCGCCGGGGAGCCGGAATTCCTCCTGCAAGGCGCGCAGCGAGCACTGCCCGCAGCCGCCGTATTTATCCATGTAATAAGCGGCCTGCTTTTCCACGCGGTCGAGCAATTCAATCCTTTCCGCGGCAGCCCGCTCATCACCTGCTTGTGGATTCATCCGTTACTCCCTGAATTCATCGACACGGACACGCGCCTTCAAGGCCAGCTCCTCATCCCCCATCGGCCTGGCGGTCTTTGTGGTTCCGGTTTTGCAGGTCCTCCCGGCGCGGGTAATTGTCCACTCCTGCAAGGCGGTTGGCCAGGGCATTGGTCCGATCCAGCCGCCAGTCCCTGGGCGGGATCCGCACGCGCGCAAACTTCCCGGCGTCCTCCCCCGCGGCCAGGGTGCTGAGATAGACTTTTGCCCACGCACAAGGTAGTTCCGCCCGGGCCTCACAGCTGCCGTCGACGCGGGAGCCGCCGCACGGTCCGTTGCGCAGTCCCTTGTAACAGAGGTTCATCGTGCAGCCGGCGTAACTCAAGTGGTCCTGCACACAGTCGCCGCAAGCCATGCATCCCAGCGTCGCCTTGCGATACAGCGTCGCCGCACCGAGCAGCCAATACCAGAAACCATGGCGCCACGAACTGTCATCAGTCGCATCGCCTGGGATTCCCAGCCGCGCAGTGAGAAAGCGGGCTCCGATGGAACCCTTGGCCACGAGATGTTCGTGCACTTCCATGGTCAGGTTTTGCAGCCAGGTAAGCTGCGGGGAAACAGACAGCTGATACGCGGCCGACGAGTTGCTCAGGCCGTCGGTTCCGGCCGGGAGCAAATAGAATTCTCCGGGAAAGCCGAAAACCAACTGTTCCACGTTGCGGCGCCACTCGGAACCGATCGCCAGCGCGCGATCGCGAATGGTCACGGTGTCGGCGTGAGACAGGCGGAATCCTCCGATATGGGCTCCTGCGAAACCAAGGTCCTTGGCCGCAGCGACCATCAGGGCCGCGCGTTCGAGCCGTTCCGGCTTCTTTTCCTTCTCGAGGCGTTCGATCAGCGAATCAGGAATCACGCAGCCGGCGACCTCGCCGTCCCTCATCATGCGCGCGATCGTCGCCGTGGGAAGATACACATTGGCCACCACCGGCACGTCACCCAGGCCTTCACGTTCGAGATACTGCTTGAGCTCATACACCTTGCGCAGATTGAATCCCAGCTGGGTGATGAAGAACCGGGCTCCCGCCGCCAGTTTGAGGCGGAGCTTGTAGAATTGCATCATCTGATCCGCTTCACGCGTCTTGAAGGGATTGACTACTGCGCCGGCGAGGAATGCAAACGGGGCGGATTGGATCGTCCGGCTTCCCAGGCGGTACTGGATGCCCGCGCGCGCAGCGTTCAGGAGCTCGAGCAGCAGGACGGAATCAAAGTCATACACGGGCTTGGGCCTGCCCAGAAAGCCGTCTTTCTGGGCATCGCCCGTGAGCGCCAGAACGTTTTCGACGCCCAGGCGTGCCAGTGCATGGACGCGGCCCTCCAGAAAGGCGCGGTTGCCGTCCTTGCCGCTGAGGTGGGCGAGGGGTGTCAGTCCCCGATCCAGGACGAAAGATGCAAACGATTCCGGGGGCAAAGCCGGGTTGCCGCCGGGCAGATCCGTGATGCTGATGATCTTGATCCCCTTTTCATCCTTGGAGGCATCCTCAACAAATGTCTCGGCATCAGGGACAAAATGATCGCGCCCGAGAACAAGCTCGGCCGAGATGAAGAACTCCCTGCGATCCAGAGCTGACCTGAGGTGGTTTTCCGGCATGGGACCTGCTCCCTGCTATAGCGGCTCCGGCTTGCCTGCTTTCCGAAGATGAAGTTTGCAGGCCCGGACAGTGTTGCGCATCAGCATGGTTATGGTCATCGGCCCCACTCCGCCGGGAACGGGAGTGATGGCGCCGGCGACCTGGACGGCTTCCTCGAAGGCAACGTCCCCCTTCAATATGCGCTTTCCCTCCGGCGTGCGCCCCACTTCGTTGACGCCCACATCGATCACGACCGCACCGGGTTTGATCATGTCGCCCTTGACATATTCGGGTGTGCCGGCGGCCACGATCAGGATGTCGGCACGCCGTGCGTGAGCGGCCATGTCGCGGGTCCTGGTGTGGCAGACTGTCACGGTGGCATTTGCGCCCTTGGCCTTTTGCAGCATCATGTTGGCAATCGGCTTGCCGACGATGTTGGAGCGGCCGATAACCACAAGTTCGGCTCCCGCCGTTTCCACGCCGGAGCGCACAATCAATTCCTGAATCCCGGCCGGCGTGCACGGCAGGTAGTCCGCCCGGCCGATCACCAGTTTGCCGACGTTTACGGGATGGAAAGCATCGACATCCTTTTCGGGATTGATGGCGTACAGTACTCTGGTTTCATCGATGTGACGCGGCAGCGGAAGCTGGACCAGGATCCCGTGGATGCGTTCATCCCGGTTGTATTCATCGATGAGCGCCAGCAGTTGCTGCTCCTCGATGGTGTCCGGCCGGGTGTCCTGAATCGAATAGAAGCCCAGTTCATGGGCGGCCTGCTGTTTGGCCCTGACATAACTCTCCGACGCGGGATTGTTCCCGACCAGAACCGTCACCAATCCCGGTGCAGCCCCATGTGCCTCCTGCAAATGCCGGGCCTCAGCCTTGAGCTCCTCCCGGATCTCCCTGGCTACATCCGCGCCCCTGATCAGCTTTGCGGTCATCTGCCCTCCTGTACCAGCAGGTCGTCCTCCTGACGCAGGATTGTTTATCACCTTGAGCGCCAACGGTGTCAATCAAATTTCGCCGCGGCGAACCCCCATGTGAGTGCGGGCCACCGCGCGGCGCTCTTCCTTCGCCTTCCCCTTTGTGGCGACCAGGGTGGCGCGAGTGATGGCGGTATCTCCATAACGTCGTGTGATGCTGTCAAGCGCCGCCGCCAGCCGCCGGTCTTTCTCCGGGACGGGATCAAACAGCTGGAGTTGACCGGCGCCCTCCGGGGTTGCCAGGTTGCTGGCATAGACGCCGATCAGGCGCACCAGCTTCCCTGCACGGATGAGCGGCTGCATCAACTTCCATGCCACCGGGAATATCTTCTCCGTTGTGTCAGCCGGCTTGGGCAGCGTCACCCGGCGTGTGACCGTGGAAAAATCGGCCTCCCGCAACTTGATGGTGACGGTTCTTCCGCTTGCGGCATGGGAACGCAGGCGTTGTGCCACCTTCTCCGTAAGCCCCAGCAGAGTATCGTGAATCAGTTCACGATCGACCGTATCGCGCTCGAAGGTGATCTCATGGCCGATCGACTTGAATCCGTCCTCGGGCGATACCCCGCGGTTATCGACGCCGTGCGCAAGCAGCCACAGATGTTCCCCGCTCTTCCCGAGGCGGCGGACGAGGTCTGACCTGGCCATGCGCGCGAGTTGGCCGATTTCGCGGATTCCCGCTTGATGGAGCTGCGCTTCCATCTTCTCACCGACGCCCCACAGCCGGCGAATTTCCAGGGGCGCCAGAAACGCTTCTTCCTGACCCGGTTCCACCACCACGAGGCCGTCGGGCTTGCGCAGGTCCGACGCCACCTTGGCCACAAACTTGTTTGCTGCCACGCCGACCGAAGCCGTCAGGCGCTGAGCCTGATAGATGCGCTTCTTGATCTTGGCGGCGATTTCCGCTCCCGAGCCCAGCAGCCGTGCACTGCCGGTCACATCGAGAAATGCCTCATCGATGCTGACCTGCTCCACCAGATCGGTGAATTCCAGGAGCAGGGCGAGCATCCGCTCCGAAGCACGGACGTACTTGTCCATTTCCGGATGCACATAGATGCCCTGAGGGCAGAGACGCCAGGCTTTGGAGATCGGCTGGGCGGAATGAACGCCGAACTTGCGCGCTTCGTAGGAACAGGTTGCCACGATGCCGCGGCCCTTGCCGTTTTTGGGATCCGCGCCCACAATTACGGGCTTCCCGCGATACTCGGGGTGGTCGCGCTGTTCCACTGCCGCGAAAAAAGCATCCATGTCGACGTGCAGAATGGTTCGGCTCATGCCGATTTCCACCCCCTGCGTTATCTCAAGTCATCCTGCGTGACGAAGAAGCACGGCCCGCCGGGATGACGGCCGGGCCCGGCCGTCGGTTCGACGGGAGCCGGAGGGGTTGTGGAGGGGGCCTTTGGCAACCTGATGATCACAAGTCCTCCCGGCCACAGCATGGGGTTGCCATGGCGAAGGACTTATTGTATCCGTCGCGCGCCTGGAAAGTCATGAAATACCGGCGGAATCCAGGGCAAATGGATACGGGAAAAGGCGAAAATGCGGCTTGGACCGCATACGGCACTGCCGTGCCGATGGATGCACTCGCGGCGGCTGATTGTAGCGATCTGCGGCAGCCGCTAATAGAGTTCCTGTGTCTTTCGCTTGGGGCGTTCGCGTTCCTTGCGACGGTTGTCATGGCCGCCGAATCTGCCGCCCCTGCCACCGGGACGATTCCCGAACCTGGGGCCGCCGCCGGAGGATTCGCGTTTCTCAAGCGGCCGTGCTTCATTCACCGTAAGAGCGCGCCCACCCAGCTCCTTGCCGTTCAGAGCCTGAATGGCGGCATCCATGTCGGCTTCGGGGGCCAACTCGATGAATGCAAATCCACGCGATCGTCCCAACTCCCTATCGCGCATGATCTTGACACTGGCTGCCTGGACATTCTGGTCGGCGCAGAGCTGTTCGAGATCCGCCTCCAGAACGTTGAACGACAGGTTTCCAACAAATAGTTTTCCCGGCATGAAATCTCACTTCCGTGGATGGATTGCTGCTTAAGGGAGGGGGGTCCGGCCATCCGGGCCCCCCGGATTCCCGACTAGATTCTCACAACATTCTGGGCCTGCAACCCCTTCGGTCCCCTGGCCACTTCGAACTCAACGCGGTCACCCTCATTGAGCGATTTGCGGCCGGTTCCCTCGATCGCCGTGTGATGCACAAAAACATCATCCCCGGCTTCGCGGCTGATGAAACCATAACCCTTCTCGTTGTTAAACCACTTTACTGTTCCTTGTTCTTTCATTTGCTTTCCTAATTGTTAGCCGGCCTGATGGGCCGGCGATGTTATTCTCCGGTTTTCGTAATCATCCGCGGGCTGGAGGCCCAAAACAAAAAAAGCCGCCTCTCCAACCAGGAGTTTGCAGCTTATTCCTTTCAACGAAATCTTTACAAAAACCTGATGCTTAATACTACTGCCGGTTTGCTGCAATAGCAAGGTAAATCAGATCTTCACCACGAATAACATGAAACGAACGAAAACCCGTCATCGGGATATGAAGATGAGCCGGGTGATGATTCGCTCTCCAACTTCTTTTTCGCGGCTTGATCCATCAGAGCTTCAAATGCCTCAGGCGCAGTGCGTTGCCGATCACGGAGACGGAACTGAAGGTCATCGCCGCCGCCGCGATCATCGGGCTGAGAAGCAGGCCGAAGAGCGGGAAGAGGATTCCCGCGGCAATCGGGATTCCCAGGGTATTGTAGATGAGGGCAAAAAAGAGATTCTGTCGGATATTCCGCATTGTGCCGCGGCTGAGGTTGCGCGCGCGGGCAAGCCCATGCAGGTCCCCTTTGACCAGGGTGATGCCGGCACTCTGAATGGCGACATCTGTGCCGGTCCCCATGGCAATCCCCACGTGCGCCTGGGCGAGGGCAGGTGCGTCGTTAATGCCGTCACCAGCCATGGCCACGATTCGTCCCTGTGCCTGCAATTCTTTGACAATCTCTCCCTTCTGGCCGGGCAGCATTTCCGCTCGCACTTCGTCGATGTTCAGACGCCGTGCCACGAGTTGCGCCGCAGCGAGGCTGTCTCCCGTCAGCAGCACCAGCCGGACTCCCTCGCGGTGCAGCATCATGATGGCTTCCGGCGTCGACTCTTTGATGGGATCCGAGACGCTCAGGAGGCCCACGGGACGGCCGTCGATGGCTATAAATACAATCGAGTGCGCATCCCGGGCTTCATCCTCCGCCCGGGCTGCCAGATCTCCGAGATCAATTCCCAACCGTTCGAACAGCCCGCGGTTGCCGAGAACCACGGCGCGCCCGTCGATTTGACCGGCAATGCCCATTCCTGCGAAGGATCGAAAATCCCGAGCCTCGCTCAGCTTGAGTCCCTTCTGCGCGGCAGCGGATACCAGAGCAGCCGCAAGCGGGTGTTCGCTGCCGCGTTCCAACGATGCCGCTGCCTGCAGAAGCTCGGCCTCCGTGAGCGGCGCCAGGTTTATAAGCCTGTGTAGCCGGGGTTTGCCTTCCGTGAGCGTGCCGGTTTTATCCACCACCATGGTGTCCACCTTTTCGAGCATCTGCAGCGCTTCGGCGTTCCGGAAGAGCACGCCGGCTTTGGCGCCGCGCCCGGTGCCGACCATAATGGACATTGGCGTGGCCAGGCCGAGGGCGCAAGGGCACGCAACGATCAAAACCGCCACAGCATTCACCAGGGCATAGGCAAGACGGGGTGCCGGGCCTAGCCAAGCCCAGATCAGAAAGGTGCAAAGTGAAATCAGCACCACAGCGGGTACAAAGTAGGAGGAAAGCCTGTCCGCCAGGCGCTGGATCGGCGCCCTCGTGCGCTGTGCTTCGCTTACCATGCGGACGATCTGAGCCAGCAGCGTATCGCTCCCCACATGTTCCGCCCGCATGATGAAGCTTCCCACGCCGTTTACCGTGCCTCCCGTCACGCGGGAATCGCTCCCCTTCTCCACCGGGACGGGTTCGCCCGTGACCATCGATTCATCCACGGAACTCGTGCCTTCAAGGACGATCCCGTCCACCGGCACCTGCTCACCCGGCCGCACACGCAGCCGGTCGCCCGGTTTGACCTGCTCCAATGGAATGTCCTGATCGCTGCCATCGGGGCGCACCAGTCGCGCTCTTTTCGGTGCCAGGCGCAGGAGCTCCCTGAGGGCGCTGCTCGTCCGGCTGCGCGCGCGCAGCTCCAGCACCTGTCCAAGAAGGACCAGGGTTGTGATGGAGGCTGCGACTTCGAAATAGACCGCCGGTTGGCCTCCGTGTCCGACGAAAGACTCCGGGTAGATGGAAGGGAAGAACGTGGCAATCAGGCTGTCAAAGTACGCAGTCCCTGTGCCGACAGCTATGAGCGTAAACATGTTCAGGCGGCGGTTCACGATCGAGGCCCAGCCGCGCCGGAAAAAGGGGAATCCGCCCCAAAGAACGACCGGTGTGCAGAGCAGGCATTGGATCCAGACAAGGGCCCTGCTGCCATGGCCGGGCATCCGTCCCGGGCCGAGAATCATCTCCCCCATGGCAATCAGGAGCAATGGAACGGCAAACGCCAGGCTGATCCGGAAGCGCTTGCTCATGTCTGTGAGTTCCGGATTTTCCTCCTCCTCGAGAGCTACCATCCGCGGTTCCAGCGCCATACCGCAGACCGGGCACGAACCCGGCTTTTCACTGATAACCTCAGGATCCATCGGGCAGATGTATTCGATCCGGGACGGGGTCCCTGCAGGCGGATGTGCCGGCGGCATGTCGCACGTTTCACAGGCTTTCGAAGCCGCTCCTGGCTCCTCTCGGCCCGTCGTCGCGGAGTGAATCATCTCTTCGCTACCCGTCGTCCTGCTCAAAATCCCGCCTGCATCGGATAAAAGAAAACGGCCGGGATCCGCAGCGAACTTCTGCCGGCAGACGGGACAGCAGAAATAATAGGTTTTGCCCTCATGCACAAGGCTGGCCGCAGCCTTGCGCGGATTGACTTTCATCCCGCACACCGGATCGAGGGCCATTTCCGCGGGTCGATCCAGAATCGTGATGGTGCTGCGGCTCGATACCAGATACCGCCCGGGATCCTCCCGAAAACGCCTTTCACAGGAGGGATTGCAGAAATAGTAGGTCCGTCCCGCATGCTCAGCCTTTCCGGCAGCTCGGAGCGGTTTCACCTTCATTCCGCACACCGGATCGATTTCCTCGGCAGTCTCCGGGTGCTCCCCACCACCGACAGGCTCGTCTCGTCTCATTCATCCCTCGTATGGCATTCGGTTGCCGCATTATTACTCTACCATACCGAACGAGCGTGCTGATTCATGGCGTCAAGGGACATCATTTCCTCCGCTGAAGTCTCCCTCAGCCAGCATCTGTTTTTGAACCGGTCTCAGGTGAGCAGCGGCTAATTCATTGAGATTAATAAATTTTCATGCAAATATATGTTGCAATCTCTTCAAAAAGCTGTGATCCTAACGGCAAAATCCGTACTTGGTTATTTGCCATCGATCGCGGAGGCCCGGACACGCGAGCCTTTGCTGTTGGGCACTGTGCTCTCTTGTTTTGCCGAAGAGTGCTGCGGAGCGGAGATGATTGGGATTTTTCTGACCCTTTTGGCGGTCCTCCTGGTGATCTGTCTCGCCTTCTGGCACACCGAATTGAGCGAATCCAACCGCGAGCCGCCCAGAGATTTGCCTTTTTTGCACCGCATCCCCAGGAAAAAATAGCTGAAGTCGGCGAAAAGGGGACATTCTGCTTTTCGGTTCAAGGCCCGATTCCCGACCGGGCATCCATTTTTTCTGCCAGATCCGCCGAGGATGACGGGGGATCGCCGAAACTCTCCTCCCAAACCGCACGGTTTTCCATGCACAGGTAGACCAGCACGCGGGGTGCCTGCTCCGCGATCCAGCTTCGCATCTTCGAATACATCTCATTGCGGATCGGGCGGAAATAGCGCAGCTTTCCGTGGTGGCCGGGGACAAACTCCCCATAGGGAATTCTGGAATGCGGAAAGCGCTGCCGCACGATGTCCTTGAGGTGGGGAGTAAAGCGC